>Ga0182024_10021560_pt1 | contig 11685 bp, 10 predicted proteins | sample P32metaG_FD_120480 | JGI IMG/M metagenome (GOLD analysis project Ga0182024, IMG submission 120480) | Permafrost microbial communities from Stordalen Mire, Sweden - P3-2 metaG (Illumina Assembly) | ecosystem: Environmental > Terrestrial > Soil > Wetlands > Permafrost | place: Sweden: Stordalen... | reverse complement strand
TTGTCGCCAACCATCGCTCGCTGTCCGATGGGTTTCTCATGTCATTGCTTCCGATTGAAACTGTGCAGGTTCTGAACATCTGGCCGGCCCATATGCCGGTCATGGGAGCGCTGGCAACCACCGCCGAATACCTCAAGGTGCGGGAGATGCCGTTCGACGAATTCCTTGAAGCCGGCTCAAAACTCCTCTCCATCGGCTGCTCTGTCATCGCCTTCCCCGAGGGAACCCGCTCCGGATCGCGGAAGCTCGGCGCGTTTCATGGCTCATCGGTTCGCCTGGCGCAACACTGCGGCGTAAGCGTCGTTCCCATCGCCATCGCCGGAAATGAACGCATCCCGCTGAAGGGTTCGTTGTTGCTCCACCCTGGCCGCATCACGTTCACGAGACTACCGGCGATCAAACCCGAGCAGTACGCGGGCATGAGCCCCTATCAACTGAAGAATCTCGCCCGCGACAAAATTCGCGAGCATCTGGACTCGCTCGAATCCGCAGGGGGGAACTAACGTGCGCGGCGACTGCTCCATTCGTATCGGCGGCCTGGGGTTCACCGCCGAACAGATCGCCGCCGCGGCAACCGCCAGGAAACTGCTTTCGATTGAACTGGACCTTTGCAATGCTACATATTGTCACTGCAAGGCTTGCGCGCATCAGCCACGCGAGGTGCTCTCCTTCGACCAAATCTGCGGCGTGATCGATCAAGCCGCGGCCCTGGAAGCGCGACGATGCATTCTCGTCGACAACGCCGGCGAATCGCATCCCCGTCTCGCGGAGTTAATCGCCGAAGTCGGGCGACGCGGACTCGAGATTGAATTATTTACCACCGGCTCCGGCCTCGGTGCAGCCATGGCGCTGCTCCTTCGCCAGCACAATGTTTCCCTCGTGGTCGAAGCTGAATCGCCGAGTCACTTGGCAGCCACCGAGGCCTTGCGAGCCCATGGATATGGTTCGCCTGGCGCACCCCGCCTGGCGGCACGCATTGCAATCAATAGGGATTCGATCGACGCGCTCCCGGGCTGGTGGCGCGAGATGAGGTCGGCGGGAATCGAACCTTACGTCCAAATCATGACGCCGCCATCGGCCCGCGATTCCGCCCTCCGCAAAGTCTCGCGGGATAGTGATCCAGCAATACTCCCCCTCCCTGTATTCGGGGAAAGGGTTGGGAACCAAAATCACCCTCACCCTGGCCCTCTCCCAGAGTACGACTCGACGAAGCTCGCTGCAGGCCGGGAGAGGGGACCAGAGGGAACGGAGATCGCCCCCCGTCAACTCCGCGAACTCTTCGAAACCCTGCACCAAATCGACCACGACGAATTCTCCCGCGAATGGGAGAATCCGCCCGAATTGACCGGCCGATCGTGCAAGCGGCATCTCTTCGCCTGCCATGTCACCCCCTGCGGCACGATTTTCGCCTGTGTCGGCGTCACCATTCCGCTCGGCAACATTCGCGATGAATCATTGCGAGTCATCCTCGACGAGAGCGAAGTGCTGGAAAACCTGCGGGCATTTGACCAAAGGATGAAAGAGCCGTGCCTCACATGCTCGAAAACCGCCGACTGCTATGGCTGCCGCGGCTCCGCCTACCAACTCACCGGAGATTATCTGGCGGGAGATCAACTCTGCTGGAAGGCGGAAGGAATTCAAATTCCCCCGCTCCCCGCGCCGGTCGGTGCAATGATCCCCCACGGACCGGCCATCCGCTTCGTGGATCGGATTCTCTCTGTGGGTGAGCGGACTGCATGCACTGAATTTGTCGTCCGGCCCGACTCGCAATTCGTCGACTCCGATGGCCGGCTGGACGAAACCGCGTACATCGAGATGATCGCCCAGTCATTTGCCGCTTCCCACGGGTTTCATCTTTCCGCCGACGAGCAGGCGATGCATCGCGGGATGCTGCTGGGCGTCAAGGATCTGGAGATTCGTGGAGCGGCCCGCGTGGGCGAGCGGCTGCTGATTGACGTGCGAAAGATCGCCAGATTCGGCGACTTTGGCGTTGTCGAGGGAACGGTCAGCCGCGATGATGGAACGATTCTCGCCAGCGCCGAGATCAAGGTATGGCGGCCCAGCGGAGAAGCTGAGAAGGCGATGCTTGTATGAAGCGAATGGTCAGGACCCATGCATTTTTCCCCCTCGCCCCGCGTACTCGTGGGGTGAGGGGAGTTTCCGGCGTCGAAACCACTCCCCTGACCCTAACCCTCTCCCCGGATTACCGGGGCGAGGGGACCAGAAGCGTAAAACGATCCTACCCACGGCTAGCGCTATTTCTGCTTGCGGCGATCGCGTGCTCACTCACGAATGCGAACGCCCGCGGTGAAAATCCTGCCACGAATCCCGATTCGCGCATCGAAACTCTCCCGGCAGAGCTTTCGCCTCATGAGATGCATGGACCTGAGTGGTGGCGCCGGGCCAACGACAGAAACGCAGTGTTCTTTGACCCTGACCAATGGCATGGGATTTTGCTTGGTGCGAGCATCGACAATTTCACACACGACAGCGCCACGCAGCCCTCCACTGTTCCAACCACCCAGCCCGTCGCGGCCCCCGTCGCAACCACCCGCGCGTCGATGGAACTGCTCGCCCACGTGCAAAACCAGCTCCGCTCAGTAACTGCGATCGAGGCCGATTTCGTGCAGGAAAAACAACTCTCCGTTCTCAATCACAAACTGACCATCACCGGCCATTTTGCCCTGCTCAAGCCCGACAAGCTCGTCTGGATCGTGCGCGAACCGGTGAAATATGCCATTCGCATCGAAGGGGAGGAAATCCGCCAGTGGGATGAGGACACCAACAAGGTGCAGGTCATCCACCTCGGCGGCGACCCCACGTTTCAAGCCGTCAACCAGCAATTGCAGGCGTGGTTCATGGGAGACTACAAAACCCTCGGCGACAATTACGAAGCCGATCTGATCGGCGAACATCCCCTTCAATTGGCGTTTATTCCCAAGGGAAACGGGATGCTCTCCAAGGTGATCAAGCAGGTCGATCTCACCTTCGGCAAAGGCGAATCGTATATCGACAAAATGGTGATCCGCGAATCGAGCGGCGATGTCACCAATCTGCAGTTCAAGAACATCCAGTTGAATCAGCCGATCCCCAAAGAAATCTGGGAGATTCCCCCACATGAGCGATGACGCGCGCGCGGGCCGCCCGCTCACCAAATGGATCCTGCTCTGCATGCTCATCGTCGCCGGATTATCTGTCGCCGGCTGGTTTCGCCTGCGCATCGACAGTTCGCTGGAACCATTGCTGCCTGAAAAAAGCGAAGCCCGGCGGACTGTCCTGTTTCTTCGCGATTCGACCTTCGCTGCCAAAGTCATGCTCTGGTTTCGATTACGCGGCGACGGCGGCAACACGGCCGATCTGATCGCCGCCGCCGATGCCACGGAGAAGCAGCTCGACCCGACACTCATCAGCCGCGTCATTCATCCTCCGCGTGAGGCGGATGCCCTGGATCAGGCGATTGCCCTGATGGATCACGCCGGCGAATTGCTCAACGCCGATGACGTGGCCGAATTGGAGAAGACAACTGCGCCGGACGCGCTCAAGAAGCGGATGCGCGAGCTGTATCTCCAACTGCTTCAACCTCAGGGTTCATTCTTTCAGCCGGTGATGCGCCGCGATCCGCTGGGCATTGAAACCCGCATTCTCAATCGACTGCGGGCGCTGACTGCCGGGCTCAACTTCAACGTCGAGGCCAAAGACGGGCATCTGCTGAATCCCGACGGCCGGCAGATGCTGCTGATCATGGACAGTTCCACCACCGCCACGAGCATCGCGGGATCGGAGCGGCTGGTAAAGCACATACAGGCCCTGTGCGACGCTGCTCCGCCGGGAATCGAGATCATTCCCAGGTGCGCACAGATTCATACCCAGCAAAACAACCAACTCATGAAAAGCGACGTCAATCGCGCGGGCGCGATCAACGGAATCGCGTTTCTGCTGCTGTTTCTGGTGGTTTGCCGGGATTGGCGCGTGGCGGCGGTCTTTCTGCTTCCCATCATCACCATCGCCGCCACCATCGGCATGTGCGCCCTGGTTTTCCCGCACCTGTCCACCATCGTGATCGGCCTGGCCGTCACCATGGCGGGCAGCGCAGTGGATTACGGCATCTTCGTCTACACCGCCGTCTGGCTGGGGAGTGATTCCAAGGCGGATGTCCGCCGCATCGTGCGCCCGCTGATCATCTGCCACCTCACCACCCTGGGCGTATTTATCGCCCTCCTCTTCTCGCATGTCCCCGCCTACCGCCAGCTTGGATATCTCACCAGCGTCTCGCTGATACTCTCACTGCTGGGGGCGCTATTTGTGTTGCCGACCATGCTCAAGCCGGGCGGCAAGATCATGGCCCTGCGGAAAGGAATGCCGCTGCGGCAATGGGGGCGGCTGATGGTGCCGCTGACAATCTTTGGCGCCGTCGCCCTGCTCGTGGCCGCATTTCTTGCTCGTAAAATCAGTTTCGACAGCGATATCAGCAAGATGGACGGGGTGAGTGCCGCAGTCGTAAAGAACGAGGACGATTTCAAAAAAACCTGGAGCCGCGCGCAAAACGAGATGGCGCTGCTCGTCGTCTCCGGCAAAACACTCGATGAAGCCGAGCAGGCCAACGATCGGATGTACCGCCTGGCGGCCGACCGCGTCCCGGAGGGGCAATTGGTCTCATTGGCGAGCTTCTGGCCATCGGCCGCGACGCGGGAGACGAACGAAGCCCGCTGGTGGGCGTTCTGGACGCCAAGCCGCATCGCCGATGTGCGACGCGATGTTGCGACGGCGGCCGCTCCCTACGGGTTTGCCGCCGATGCATTCGATCCGTTCTTCGACAGTCTCACCAAGCCGGCTCCCGCGGATGATTCCAGCCCGATTCTCGCCACGGTTGAGCAGCAATTTGTCGCCACGGCCAACGGCGAGACGCAATTGCTCAGCTTTTTCCCCGATACCGAAAACAATGTCACGATGATGCGATCGCTGGTCGCGGATCATCCCGAAGCGCAAGTCGTCTCCCGCCGCGCGCTGGGACAGGCGTTTGCCGAATCAGCCTTGAGCGAAAACCGCCTGCTGGTGGGGGTCAGCGCGGCATTCATCGTCCTCTCGCTTTTGGTGCTCACACGCAGCGTCATCAAGTCGACGATCATCATGCTTCCCGCGATCGCCGGCGTCATCTTCATGCTCGCCACGCTCACATCCCTTTCGCTTGCCATAAGTGTAGTCAGCATCGTCGTCGCGATTCTCATCATGGCCCTCGCCAGCGATTACGGCGTCTTCGCCGCGTATGCGTGGGACAACAATGAATCGATGCTCGGCCAGGGAATGGCCTCGATGCATCTCTCCTCCCTTTCGACTCTGGCCGGCACCGCTTCGCTCATCTTCGCCAAACATCCCGCCTTGCATCTGGTCGGCGTGAGCATGACCTCCGGCGTCTTGAGCGGCTACCTGACCGCGTTCATCGCCATCCCGGGAGCCTGCCGGCTTTTGGAACGATGGAAACTCTGGAGAAGTCCATGAACTGGCGGCGGATGATGGCACTTCTCCTTCTGTTTGGCGCACTCGGCTGTGCGCCCGAGCCGTTTGCGCGCGGGCCCCTGCCCGTGCTGCGCGCGCCTGACGCCACGGTGATGCGCGACCAAGTCGCCAGGACCATTCCCGGCAATTTCATCACCGATGACACGGTGATCATTCACGCCCCGTTTCACGACATTGCGGTTCTGGGGGTCGTGCGGATCGACCGATCCGCCGGCACGTTCGAGCTGGTCGGTCTCACTCAACTGGGCGTTCAGCTTTTTGCCGTGGGGGGAGATCAGAAGACGATCGTCGTTCGCTTCGCGATCCCGCCGCTCGATCAGCAGCACGATCTGCTGGTTTCGATCGGACAGGATGTGCGGCGGATGTATTTCGATCTGCTCCCCTCCCCGACCGCCAAAGTCGAGCCCCGCCGCACGTTCGTCCGATTCAGCGAGCGCAACGAGGCCGGAACGTTGATTTACGAAATTGGCGGGGAGCCGACTGTGCTGCTGGAGAAGCGTCAGGCGGGAATGTTCGGGACGCTCTGGCGCGTGCGCTATTTCGATTACACTCCCGTCCCCGGCGGCCTTTACCCGCGCGGGATCGTGATGGACAATAGCCGCTATTTCTATCGCATCGTGGTGAAGAACCGGGATTGGCAGAAGCAATGAACGCGGTACGCGAGCAGATACGTTCGTCACTCATCTCCGAACCGCGCCAGGGCGGCTTCCGCGCCCGCTTCAGGTTATCGCCGGATTTTCCATTGCTGCCCGATCATTTCCCCTCGCAGCCGATTTTTCCCGGCATCTGCATGCTGCAGGCCGTGTTGCTCGCCGGCGCGGCGGCCCGGGGAGTTCCAGATTTGCACCTGTCCCAACTGAAGAATTCCAAGCTTCTCCAACCGATCCGGCCAGGCGATGAACTGATGATCGATGCCGACATGACCCGCGATGACGCCGGCAACGGCGACATCGCGATCAAGGCGCGCCTTTCGGTGGGCGGTGAAAAGCGCGCCGAGTTTTCACTCGTCGCCCGAGAACCTGCCGCTGGCGCGGGGGCGGCGGCATGACCAACGCGCCGCGCCGTCGCAAAGGCGGATACTTTCCCACTAACCCGGGCGATCCCGCGCCGCTGATCGTTCGGCTCACAGAGCGCATCCACTTCAGCGATGTCGATGCCATGGGGATTCTCTGGCACGGCCGATTCGCCAATCTCTTTGAAAAAGCCAACGAAGCCCTGGGTTCTCTCTGCGGCATGACCTACGCCGACTTTTACCGCGACCGGCTCCGCGCACCCGTGGTGCAGCTTCATGTCGATTACTTCGCGCCGGTCCCGCTGGCGGATGAAGTAAAGATTGTCGGCAGGATGATCTGGAACGAAGGCGCGCGGATGGACATCGAATACGAGATTCACACAAAGGACGGCAAACTCGCCGCGACGGGATATACGGTGCAGATGTTCGTCGATGAAAAAGGCGTTCCTCTGCTGGCGCCGCCCGCGATGCAGGAGCAGTGCCGCCGGCGCTGGCTCGCCGGAGAGTTGGGGGAGGCAAAGTGAAAGCCGTCATCGCCCAATCCGACGTCGTGACCGCGTACGGCTGGGGCTTGGATGCGCTGTGGGACGGGCTGATGAGCGGAAACAGTCCCATTCGTGCTTCGGATCGATTCGCCGGACGGGGGTTCGTAAGCGATCAGATGGCGGCGGTTGCGGATCTCGACGTTGCGCCGGGCGATTCGCGGGCAATGGCATTGCTGCGGCCGCTATTGGAAAAGCTGGCAGGCAAGCTCGATCCAACCACTCCGCTGATTTTGGCAACCACGGTCGGCGAGATTGAAAGGATCGAGCAAGCCGTGCTGGAGAATAACCCCGCATTGACGGCGCAGGCCTCGCCGCGGGTTTTGCTGGCCCACGTGAAACAACTGCTCGGCTTGCAGGGCGATTCAATGGTGATCTCTTCGGCCTGCGCATCGTCTTCCGCCGCACTGACGCGGGCGGCTTCGATGATTCGTCACGGCGATGCGCAAAGCGTGCTGGTCGTGACCTGCGATGCAATTTCGGAATTCGTCTACTCCGGCTTTTCCGCACTGCTGTCCCTTTCCGATGCTCCCGCACGACCGTTCGACGCCGAGCGGAACGGACTGACACTCGGCGAAGCGGCTGCGTGGGCGCTGGTAACTTCCGAAGATTCTCCACTCGCCGGCGGATCCTCCACCGCGATCCTCGGTTGGGGAAACACCACGGATGCCGTCCACATGACCGCGCCTCACCGCGAAGGGAACGGGTTGTCCCGCGCGATCACCCGTGCTTGCGCCATGGCCGAGTGTCCCACCAAGGACATCGCGTTTGTCGCGGCGCACGGAACGGCGACGATTTACAGCGACGCGATGGAACTGGCCGCTTTTCGCACCGCGTTGGGAACACCCCGTCCGATTTTTTCGGTCAAGGGCGGCACCGGGCATGCGCTTTCCGCCGCGGGATTGGTGCAGATCCTGGTGTGCGGACGCGCGCTGTCGCTCGGTGTGGTTCCCCCGACCATCGGCTTGGAAACTCCCGAAGCCGTCGCGGCGGGATGGGCAACAACCAAGCCAACACGGATCGACCCGGCAATACGCGCGCTCTCAACCAACTCGGGTTTTGGCGGCGTCAACACCGCCATTGTCCTCGGAAGAGGAACTCAATGATCCGCGCTGCTTCGTGGTGTTCACCCGCCAACTGCGGCGTCGTCACTCTTGACGGCGCGGGCGACCAATGGTCCACGCGCCCGCTGCTCTCCAACGACGAACTGACGAAAATAATTGGCCGCACAATCAAGTATCTGTCCCGCATGACCGGTGAGTGCCGCAACTCGCTCTGCGCCGCGGGTTTGGCGATGAAACCGTGCGGGTGGTTGCCGAAAAGCCAAGAGCGGCCGGAGAATCGCTCCGCTAGCGCGTCGCGGCTAAACCCGATGCACGCCGGCCTTCTCGCCGCGGGATATGAAGGGTGTCTGGCGGCCGATCAGACTTATTTCCGCGATTACCTCGCCAGCGGCCGGTCGCTCGGACGGGGGAATCTGTTCATCTACACACTCCCGACCAGCACACCAGGGGAACTGGCGATCGCTCTGACACTGACCGGACCGTCGATGCATATTGAAGAATCCGCAAATCCCCTCGCCGCGCTATCGCGTCACGCGAACCAGATGATCGCCGACGGAGAGGCCGATGCCATGCTGGGGATCTGGAGCGATGCGACGACTTCGATATGCCTGGCGATCGACGGAGCTACGGGAACGGGACTGCTGATGCCCGATGCCTCCAATCCGGCTGCAATGGCCCTGCGTCTTGCCTCTCTATCGCACGAAAGTCACACTCATCGTGGCGAGTCCTCTCTGGTCCCCTCTCCCGGTACTCTGGGAGAGGGTTAGGGTGAGGGTGATTTGGAACACCAAGTGGACCGAATTCGCAAATCACCCTCACCCCTGCCCTCTCCCGGCGTACCGGGAGAGGAGGAAAAGCGAAACGAATTCGCCCTGCTTATCCGCGCCACATGATGCCGAAACTCTCACTCGTGCCCGCCCCTCATGAAACGGAGACATGGTGCGCGATTCCGGTCTATAACAACGCCGCCACAATCGTCGATGTCGCTTCACGGGCTCGCCAGCAGCTTCCGCACGTCTTGGTCATCGACGATGGCAGTACCGATGCCGATCTTCGCGATCTGTTGAAGGACGTTGACGTAACTGTAATCCGCCATTCGGAGAATCGCGGCAAGGGAGCAGCGCTGGCCACGGCCTTCGACGCCGCGTCGCAGGCGGGGGCACGCTATCTCGTGAGCCTCGACGGAGATGGACAGCATTTCCCCGAAGACATTCCCATGTTCTTCCCGCATCTTTCAGATAACACGATTTTGATCGGCAGCCGCGACGAGGTGGTCGGCGACATGCCGCCATCGAGCCACTTTGGACGCGATTTCTCCGATTTCTGGATCGGCGTTGAAACGGGTGTCATCGTCCGCGACACGCAGAGCGGCTTCCGCGTCTACCCCGTGAAACACATGCGCGAGCTCCGCATCGCTTCGCGGCATTATAGTTTTGAAATGGAGATCATCACCCGGGCACTGTGGGCGGGTTTGCACATCCAATCCGTTCCCGTCCGCGTCTTCTATCCCGATCAGGCTAAACGTGTCTCGAGTTTTGATCCGATCCGGGACAATGCCCGCATTGCACTCATTCACACGCAACTCGTCTTGCGAGAATTAGTGCCGATCCCGCATCGATCGATTGTCACCGGCCCGCGTGGCGTCCAACTATCGACCGAAGCATCCCGCCAGGTTTCATGGATGCGCGGCCTTTTCTCGCCCCTGGGTTTGGCCGCATCGGTCTTCGTTGCGAGCATGTTTGGAATCATCCTCTGGCCATGGGGGCCAATAGCGACAATCTTCGTCACCGGCCGGCTGCATCTGAACAAGGCCGCCGCGTTGTTCGTGATCGCGTTGACAACGCTCCCCTTCATCCCCACGATCTCGCTCCGCGTTGCGGACCGCGTTTTCGGGCCGACAGCGAGCCAGCATCCCCACTGGCGCTGGTTTGTCGGCTCGCACATTGTGGCGTTTATCGTCGCGCCTGTGCTGACGTTGCTGGTTTACTTCATGGCGAAACTTCGGATGAAATCGGCATGAACATCGTCGATACCATTCTCGAGGAAACCCGCCCGCTGGCGAATCAGATCGCCATTGTCGAGGGAGAGCGGACAATCACCTACGGCCAGCTTCTGGCTCGCATTGGTGCGCTCCGTGCCAAACTGATCGGGCAACAGATCGGCTCCGGCCAGCGCCTCGGCTTTCGCTGCAGCGACGGGATCGACTACGTCATCGGAGCGCTGGCCATCCTGCAATCCGGGGCGGCGGTGGTTCCTGTCGCCGATTCGCTGACTCCCCCCGAAATCCATGAAACCGTCGACCGAATCGACGTCCATGGAATCCTCTCCCATCGTGCCCTGCCCCACTCTGCGGAGGAGCCCGCGACGCGGGACATCGACGAGCTGTTTCTCTGGCACCCGCGCCGGGCCGGCTCAACGCTGGATGAGCGCTGCCGGGAATTGCTACCCGCGTTCATCCGTTTTTCCTCGGGAACGACTGGCCAGAGCAAGGGCGTCGTGCTCTGCCATCGCTCGATCCTACAGCGCACCGATGCGGCCAACCGCGGACTGGGTGTCACCCGCAACGACGTGGTTCTGTGGGTGCTGGGGATGAGCCACCATTTTGTCGTCTCCATCCTCCTCTTCCTGCGCAAGGGGGCGACGATCATCGTCGCCAACCGGAATTTCCCCTTCTCCGTCCTCGACGCGGCGGCTCGATACCCGATCACGCTCATCTACGCCTCGCCGGTCCACTACTATCTGCTGGGCAGCTCTGATCTGGTCCCGCCGCGGGGGCTGGCAAAGGTGCGGCTGGCGATCAGCACGGCCATGAAGATGCCGCGTGATATTTCGACGCGATTTGCCGCCAAGTTCGGGATCGTTCCCGCCGAGGCGTATGGGATCATCGAAATCGGCCTGCCGTTCATCAACGTCGATCCGCACGGCGCCGAGGAAAACTCCGTCGGCCACATCCTGCCGGATTATCACCTCCGCATCGCCCACCCGGATTCGCAAGGGATTGGCGAAGTCCTGCTCAAGGGGACTGGAATGTTCGATGCATACGTCTCCCCCTGGCGGCTGCGCGCCGAGTGTCTGGACGATGGCTGGTTTCACACCGGCGATCTGGGCCGGCTCGATGCCGAAGGCCGACTGACCCTGCTCGGACGGAGCAAAACGGTCATCGTCTGCGCCGGGATGAAAGTCTTTCCCGAAGAAGTGGAAGAGACGATCAACGCGCTGCCTGGCGTGGCGGAATCACTGGTCTCCGGACGCGAGCATCCGCAGTTCGGACAAACCCCGGTTGCGCAGGTGGTCATACGGAGCGATACGAGCGATCCCGCCACGACGCCGGAATCGATGCGGGCGCACTGCCTGGAACGCCTGTCATCGTACAAAGTCCCCGTCGAATTTCAGATCGTCGAATCCCTGCCGAAAACCAGTAGCGGAAAACTTGTTCGTCAGCGCTCGTAGACCCAGGAAGGATCACCACGGAGCGGCTGTGTTAAGAGTCAAGGACTTTACGGACCATAATTGGGGGCTCTGCCCCCAAACCCCCGCCTCATTTCGCTCCTCC
>Ga0182024_10021559_pt1 | contig 11685 bp, 18 predicted proteins | sample P32metaG_FD_120480 | JGI IMG/M metagenome (GOLD analysis project Ga0182024, IMG submission 120480) | Permafrost microbial communities from Stordalen Mire, Sweden - P3-2 metaG (Illumina Assembly) | ecosystem: Environmental > Terrestrial > Soil > Wetlands > Permafrost | place: Sweden: Stordalen... | reverse complement strand
AGCCGTGAGTACCGGGCTTTTGGCCTCAGGGCGGCTCACCCACAGGGCAATTCGGGCTGTCGCTTTATCTGCTGGGAATCTAGATATAACAAGGAGACGTACAAATGCGTTTGAACAGGACTTCTCTAGGCGGTTTCGCACTTCTACTGGCCGCGCTGCCGGTTTGGGGGGCTCATATGTACACGGTGACGTGGACTGCCACTCAGCCAACCATGGTTGGGGGCTCGGAGATCAAACCGGGCGACTACATGATAAAGGCGGAAGAGGGACAGAGCACCATGCAGATCATGAGTCATGGGAAAATGGTGGCGGAAGTTCCGGTCCATTGGATTCAGTTGCCGTCGAAAGCGGCGGCTTCGCAGGTAGAAGTGGACAGCAACAAGGTGACGAGCATCGAGTTTGGCGGGAAGACCGCTGCACTCGATTTCCAGTAAAACAGCCGGGGTTGAGCCGAGGCTTCCAGGCCAAGCCACCTGGGTTGCAAATCCCTCATGTGGCGTGCGGGCGTGTGAAAAGTGCTGATCGAGCAAATGCACAGCGCCTTCACTCGCCTGCCGCTGCACTTCGTGCTGATCATCATCTTCATGGCGATCACCCCGAAGGTGCCCACAGGATTACCCACCCTGGTTCCTCCGCCTCCTCCAACTCCACGGCAATCGCCGCGTGTGAAGCGCGCCTTCAAGTAGTCCAATCACAGGGAAGAGGCAACGCTCGACGTCTTCGTGCTCGCTGCCGCCGGAATCGAGAACGGCCACGCCCACAGATTCCGCGACACTTTCGCTGTGGAGTTATTGTTGGCTGGGGTGGCCATGGAGCGCGTCTCCGTGATGCTCGGCCATTCGAGTCTGCGCATCACGGAAAACATTATGCGCCCTGGGTACGCTCCCGCCAGGAACAAGTGGAAGCGGATATACGCCGTGCTTGGGCGCGTGATCCGGTGATCCTGTTGCAGAACGAAGGGTATGCAGGAGGTACGCGGCAATGAGACGGTTCTTCAGGCATCAAAACGATTGAACAAGTCCGTGCCGCCACGCTTGCGGACGCACAGCGAATGACAGAAAAGCTGCAAATTGCCGGGACTTAACAGGCTAGTGGAGAACAGCCGAAGCGTTCTAGGTTAGTCGCCAAACGCAGCATCATAAGGACCGATGCAGCAAGGGGCGATGATCTAGGCTGCGCTGTTCGCTTTCTCTGAGTCGGACTTTTTGAAGGCTTCGATTTGGACAAGGATTGAATGACTTCCGATGGAAAAACGAAGTATCGCCCCGGCTTTTTCTCCGCGATCCGTGCCAAAAACAGCTATACCAGAACTGTCATGGGGGACAGTTCTTTTGAAACGATCGCGGCGCTACTCTTCTCCTGCATCTCGCCGCGAAGCATCTCGGGTATTCAGAAAGTTGGATCATAGTGCTAACAAAAGCAGTCGAAAAGGGATTGAGCGTTACATTCAGAGCCGTAGGGATGAGTCCAAGGTTTTATATTGGACAAACTGTATTCAACCGAAATACCAAGGAGCGAGGAACGATACAAAGCATTCACGGATTCGATGGCATTCTGACGTACGAAGTAAGCATTCCCTTTGATCGAGGGTATTTGATGGGCTCCAATCATTCGGATTGGGCAGAGAATGCTCTGGAAGCTGAGCTTAATTAGCGATTATCTGCCAGCAGGGCAAAGAAAGAAGCGACGCAGCACGATGCTGTGATTAGACGCAATCCGGAATAGGCGTGGATCATTTCGGGCTCTGCTTCGCCATCTCTTGTGCAGCGCCAAGTCGCTCTCGAATACGTGGCAACCCTCGCTTTTTCCCCCTCAAGACCTTCTTACTCCATTTTCCGGGGATCGGGCCTAGCTTAGCCCCCATTTGGTGCCAATTGCCAGGCGCAGCGCACGCCGCAAAAGCCCGGGTCGCCCCGACGGGCCTCGCGGAGGCAGAAGTTGGCCTATGCGTGTGCTACGGCCATCAGACGCGCAGGACGCGTTCCGGAGCCGTCGAAGCACCCAAGCACAACGAAGGGTACGCAGAAGTTACGCGGCAATGAGGCGGTTTCTATCTAGCAGAAAAACCGATAGTTAGGTGGTGCCGGAGGAGGGAGTCGAACCCATACGGCCTTGCGACCAACGGATTTTGAGAGCGCGACTGCTCAAGTGCTCCAGCCGGCCCAACGGTGAGGTCCGACCCGACGAGTATGGTCGGCCCATTTTGCGGTCGGGCTCTGTTTCAGGTACCGGTGATACTGAGGGAGGAATACTGAGGATATCCTAATCTCGAAGACGCACATTCCCGATAGCCTAACTCCTGGATAGCGGGCTCCGCCTCGTCATCGCCGCCTTTTGTGAAAGTGCACCTCGACAGTGAACTGGGAGAAATACGGCAGGTTTTTCGAGAGTTCGAGGGCTAGAATTCTCCGACAGGCACACGCCAGGGGAACAGCATCGCTAATCCGGGCGGAAAACACCGATTTTCGTTCACTGTATAGAGATTCAGAGAAAAAGACTGGTGGCGGAGAGGGTGGGATTCTAGCCATTGAATGCTCAGCGTTGCATAACCTTGTACGGGATTGTTGAATCGCAACAAACTTAAGCACTTATGGGCATTTCGGTTTCGGCTCGATCTTATCGAGCGATTCTGGAGGCTAATTCGGACAGGGAATGTAGCAAGGACCTCGGAAATGTAGCACGCCTACGTTCGGATTTTCTTCCTTAGCTGTGCTCGCCTGATGAAAGCGATGTACCACCTCGACAATGATTGCGCCCTGGTTATAACAGAAGCGCAGGCGCGTGAACTAACGGACAAGCTTCGCCAACTTTTTGGGATTCGACATACACCTGAAGAGGCTCTCCGCACCGGCAACACAGGTCTTAGCGTGCTTGAAGACACTGTGGAAGAGAACTGGACGCTTCACCGCGGAACCTGGCTGTCGGATATCGTTTCTAGAGTCCATTCCCTGAGAACGGCAATCAGAATTTCTCCTTTGGAACGAACCACGACGAACGAAGCGCGCCATTTGGCTGAATCCTTGCGAGGTGCGGACAGAGGCTGCGAAAGCCGCGCGAACCTTTCTGCAAGTGATTCTTTACATAGGACGTCCCCACCACATTATGAAGTTGCAGCAGATCCTTTCCTTGCGGGTCGTGTTCGTCTCCGATCATCGTCAGAACAGACAAGGAGGATGAAAATCTGTCGGGAGTAGGGCGGCACCACGGTGTTAGAAGTGGGCCGGGGAATCACAGATATGATAAGTGCTCGCTACTTCTTTTCTGCCCCGGCTTTCTTCTGATAGTCAAAGAAGACATGGTTATCCTCGCAGACGAACTCCGCAATATTCCAGTCTGGCTGCAAAGCAAAGATTCTCTTGGCCGTCAAAGTCTTGGTGTACGTTTTGGAATCGTCGATCGTGATGTCGTCGACCAAGTGATCGTGATCCAGACGCCGGATACGTTCTACGACGTGCAACGCGTCCGAGTGCGGATGCCCTTCGTTATCGAGCCAGGTTTTGTCGTTGAAGCCGTTCGCATCGATGACAAGGGTGTCGCCGTCCCACCGGCCAATCGAGTCTCCCATCCACGTCGGCGTCAGATCCTGATGCTTCCTCCCATCGGTGAAAACTTGTCGCACATAGTTGCCGTATTCGAAAAACATGATCACCCGGCCGGGAACCTGAAGGATTTCCATCGGAAAAATGAACATATAGATCGCCGGCACGCCAGGCGGCAGGCACTTTGCAATTGGATCGGTCGTCGTCATCGACGCGACCTGGTCGGCCCCATGCGTCGCTCGATGGGCCTTGAACTGTTCCTCTCCCCAGGGAGTCAAAGGAAGCTTTTCCAACCGGTTGCCCTGTGAATCCATCCAACTGGGTTGAAGAGCCGGTTGAACATCCTGTACCCAGACGCCGGAGACGTCTGGTGCGCGGGCTCCAGCATCGGTCGGGCCCTGCGGCAATGCAGTTGCAGCGTGAGCGAAAAGGAAGCAGGAGCACGTAACCGCTGCCAGCAAAGCAATCCGCCCGATCGTCCCGTTATCCATCTCGAAGTTTCTCCGTTCGGATTCGAACTAGCCGTCTATTCCCGCCCGTCCGCCCGAAAATTAACCGCCCGGATATTCCTCGCCGTCCGCTAATACAATTTTTCTCACCAGCATCGTTTTCGAGCCGTTTCTAGCCGGACAACCGAAAATCGTGATCTGGTCTCCCGGCTTCACGGTGTCCTTCGTCCAGTGACCTTTCCGCGAGAGCATGCTGGGGCTCTGGAGTTCGCCTTGCCACTCCTCAAGCTTTCCGTCGTCGGTCTTCCGCATGAAGTTGAGTAACGAATGAGGGTTCGCAAACTGAAAGTCGGTCACGGCTACGTGCCAGCCGACCACGTTCGCCACATCATAGTCGGAGACTCCGTGGTGGCCGAACACTACCGGCGAGATCATAAGAAAAACCGTGACTACCAACCCCAACGTTGCGAGGCTATTCCTCATGTCGGTTCGCCTTTAGGAAAGAACCCTTCCTTTGCAGTTTCAATTTAAGCCCGTTGCGACACAGTGTCCTGCGTTGTGCTGGGCTGAAACGAAAGCTTTTTGGAATCTGACCTGGCGCGGCCGAGCGCGGCCAGAACGCGATTCGGGGTCATCGGATACTCCCGCAGCCGCGCGCCGGTCGCGTCGAAGAAAGCGTTCGCTATAGCCGCAGCCGCGGAGCACAACGCCTCCTCACCCGCGCCGGTTGATTTCTGATCCATCCGCTGAATGACGATCGGGGTCACTTCGGGAGATTCTTCGAACCGCAGAACTGCATAGCTATTCCAGTCGAGACTCGTGACGTTCGTATTGGTGAACGTCACCTCCTCCTTTAAGACCCGACTGGTAGCCTGAACCAGCATTCCGCTGATCTGATTCTCAATGAAGCCGGGATTGACCGCGAGCCCAGCATCGAGCGCTCCGTACATGTGCTTCGCAACGATCTGGCCTGTTCCCTTGTTTACTTCAATTTCGGCGACTGCGGCTGCATACGAAGAAAGATGAGTACCGACTGCGATTCCGCGTCCGGTTACCACGTTCGAGTCGGAGGAGCGAGAGGCTGCTTTTCTGGGCTTCCATCCCGCTGCCTGCCCGACGGCATTGAGAACCCCAAGCCATCGCAAATCTGTCATGTTGCGTTGTCGAAACGTGAGCGGATCTATACCGGCAAGATAAGCGAGCTCGTCGATGGTTTGCTCGGACGCAAATGAAAACGAGATATCCAAAGGCGACCGCAGATTTGCACCTTTAAGATATCCATTTATCCCCGGCACTCGGTGATTCACGAGCCGCACATTGGGAATATCGTACATCGAACCCAAATTAAGCTTGTTGAGCTGTCTGGCGACCCCGTCGTCAGACTCGCCCGGTGGCGTCCCCTGTGCCAATTGTTGAGACGTTTCCGTTGTGCTCCAAACGTGCTGCCAACCGCGATACTCATAGGCCACAATCTTCCCGCTGGCATCAGCGCCGGCCCGTACCTCAGCAAGATGAGCTGGTCCGTAGTTATCCCAACCGAGTTCGTCCCAGCGCATGAACTGAACCCGCACCGGCTTGCCAACCTCTTGCGCCATGATTGCGGCCGCCTGAGCCGCGTCGTTGTAACAGCTGCGGCCGAAACAGCCTGAGCCTTCGTAATATTGGACCTGCACCTTGCCGACGGGCATCCCAAGGACTTGGGAAAGTTGGCCACGCGTTTCGTAAGCGTTCTGCGTGGAGCACATTACCAGCGCGGACTGTGCCGAAACATCTGCCACTGCACAAGCCGGTCCGAATGGTGCGTGCGACTGGTAGGGACCGTGGTAGGTGTGAGACACGGTGTGAGCGGCGCGGCCCAGCGCTGATATCACGTCACCACTCTCCTTCAGCACTAAATCGTTCGTTTTGGCCGCGCGCATCCGTTCATGGACACCCGCATTACCTGGCAGTGTACGGATCGGATTCCAGCTCACCTTCAGTTGCCGGGCGGCACGAACTGCGTCCCACTCGTTCGAGGCAACCACACCGATGAAGTCGCGCCGACGAACGATCCGGGCTGCGGGAATGTTCTGGATGGAACTCTCGTCTACCGTGAGCACCTCGGCTCCGGCGTCATATGCGGACTGGCCGCGCGGACGAACCACTCGGCCATGCAGCATCCCCGGCACACGAACATTCTGCATGTACAGGTACTTGCCGCTAACCTTATCGGGGATATCGTTGCGGGGGACGCGTGCGCCAACGATTTTGTAAGTGCTGATCGGCTTCAGAGGCGCTGTTCCCGTGAACGGCACATTGAATGGTTTATCGCCCAAAAGCTCACCGTAAGTGACCGACTGTTTTGGCTCTTCAACTATCGAGACAATTCCATTGGAAACAGTCAAACGTTCAACGGGAGCTTTTAGTTGTTTCGACGCCAGCGTGAGGAGAGCACGCCGTGCTTCCGCCGCGGCTGCTCGAATCCGTGGTCCTCCCCTGGCGATCGAAGCGCTCGCCGCCGTCGCGCCCTGGTTGGGCGACCGATTTGTGTCCAGGCGTACAGACGTGACCTGGTTCATATCCAAATCGAGCTCTTCGGCGGCGATTTGTAGCAGGGCTGTGGAACTACCCTGACCGAGCTCCACGTAACCAAGGAAGATCGTCGCCGTATTGTCAGCGTGAATCGCAATCCATGTGTCGAGTTGCTTAGAATCGGGTTGGTCCGGGCCGGCCGCGAATGCGACGGCGTCCACCTCTTCCTGACCGAGCGACGCACCGCAAAGATTAAAACCTATGATGAGCGCGCCTCCGGTTTTCAGGAAGTCGCGGCGGGAAAATGCGGCAGAGGTAAAAACGTCACTCATTTGTTCACCTCCAGCACCATCTGCGAGGCGCGCTGGATCGCTTTTGTGACTCGTGGGTACGTTCCACACCGACACAAGTGACCGTTCATCGCCGAGCGGATTTGAGCTTCGCTTGGCTGTGGAACTTTAGACAAGAGCTCCGCGGCCTTGATGATCATCCCGTTGTAACAGTAGCCGCACTGAAGCGCCTGTTCATCGATCATCGCCTGCTGTACTGGATGGAAGGTGGGCGCCCTCGAAAGACCCTTCTGTTTTGCGTACCATGTCGGCAACCCTTCGAGCGTTGTGACTGACTTGCCTTTGAGAGACTCAACGGGAGTCACGCAGGATCGAGTCTCAATGCCGTCCACAAGAACTGAGCAGGAGCCACACTGGGCAAGTCCACAACCGAATCGCGGGCCGTCAAGAAGCAACTCATTCGATAGGACGTACAGCAGAGGTGTACCCGGTGTGGCGGAAATTGTCCATATGCGTTCGTTGACCTCAATCTTGAGTTCGCTGGCCATTTTGTTCTGCCTCCAAGCTCAGCCGAAAACTGGATCTTGCTACTCAGACGTAAACATACACCGGATCCGTGGGTGCACGACTCCGAAAATTTGCACTGTATGACCCTCTTGTGAAAGTGCACCTGCCCGGTTAGTTCGGAGAAATATGCCATATTTTCCGAGAGTTCGGCTCTCAAATTCTCCGATAGGGACACACGCTCGGCGAAAGCACGCCGATTCGGGCGGAAAACTTGAAATTTCGATAACGGTATGGAATTCCGAGAAATGCCAGACTGGTTGGCGGAGAGGGTGGGATTCCACGCATTGAATGTGGAGCCTTGTACCGCCTTGTATCAGCTTGTTCAGGGGGCCGAAACAAAGTACTTATTGGAGTTTCAGTCTCCGCTCGATTTTGTCGAAGTGTTCTGGAGGCTAATTCAAATCCGGAATGTAGCCAAAAATGTAGCAGGGACTACATCCCGATCTTTTTGCTGAGTTCGGGAATCATCCCGCCCATCTTTTGAAAGCCGTTCCGCAATGCGCTTCGTTATGTCTTGATCCGCAGGGGTCTCGCCTGAACGAAGGAAACGATACCCTTTGGCGAGTTGCTCTCAGTCGGCTCGTTGATATCTCTGGTCTGCTGTATTGCGCCAACGATGCGTTGTGTTTCGGGGTCAGGCCGCACTTGATTCAGATCACTGTCGAGCAGCACATCGCTTTCAGCCAATCGCCAAACGGGTTGTTTTAATCGTTCTTGCGGTTCAAGAGCAACGTAAACAGGGGTAGATAATTCTCGGCACTTCTAAAACTCTTGGAGAGGCTCAGGCTGCTCTGCACCAATTTCAGCCGTGCACAAGCAGCTTTCTGGCTGGCACGGTCGGTTGCATTCGCCTCTGACAGTAATTGGTCTATGTGGGGGCTGCTTACTTTGAAGCTAGCCCGGTCGCATAAGACTTTCCGGCCAGCACGCCGGTAGATAGGCACGAACGGAGGAAAATCCGTGGGAACGGTGCAAAACTTGATTCGCCACCTCTCCGCGGATTGCGATATCATTCGGCAAACACGGCCGGCGTGTGCCAGACCTTGCAAGCAGGGGAGGAAGACCGTGAAACCCGTCTGGATCGTCGTATTCATCCTGATTGCGGCATGCAGTTTTGGACAGGCCCCGCCCGGGTCTTTTCCGCCAACCGCAACTATGAGGCAACTCATGCTGGACCTGATTCACCCGGCTTCTAATGACATATTGCTTCTCATTTATCGGGGTGGTCCCAAGGACGAGAACGAGTGGGCGGCTGTGCGGCACAACGCACTGACTCTGGCGGAATCTGGAAACTTGCTGATGATGCCCGGCCGCACGAGAGATCAGGATGAATGGATGAAGGATGTGAGAATGCTGGTTGACGCCGGAACTTCCGCTTTCCTAAAGGCCGCTGGCTCGGGGGTTGCCCTCACCGTCATCGGAGGGGAAACAGTCTTTCTCGCAGCCGCGGCTCCTCCGGCTCTTGTGACGCCGATGACCAAGGAGAAAGCGGCGTTCATTATTAATGGCAAGCTTCACGCCGTGGAATATGAAGCCCGCACGACACTATGGGAAGTCATTGCCATACAGTTGGGTCTGGTGGGAACGAACCGGAGCTGCAATCGTGCCAGTTGCGGCGCGTGCAGTGTGCTGGTGGACGGAACAGCGCTCTATTCCTGCCATACCTTGGCGACCGAAGCGGTCGGGAAGAAGATTCTCACGATCGAAGGAGTGGGGGACGAGAAGAACCTGCATACTTTGCAACGTGTCGGTCACACGCGCATGGCTGCCGATTGCGGTTTCTGCACGGCTGGCTGGGTTGTGACCGCGAAGGGGCTGCTCGACAAGGACCTCAATCCGAGCGAGGACGAAGTGAAGGCCGTGCAGCCGCTCGTAAAGTCCTTCGGGTAGAAGTAAAGCACTACCCACTTACCGCGAAAATCGTGCAGGCTGACCGGTTTGCCTTCTTGGGAGTTCAACGTGAAGTCTGGCGCGGTCTTCCCCACCGCTGGAGACTTGTCCCCGCCGCGGGCGCTGTCGTATCCCGCCAGTAACAGCACAAGCGGGAGGATTACATACCACGCCGTCCCGCTCCCTGGCGTCTTCAAGAGCCTTGCCTCTTTCCCAGAACCTTATTCAGGCTTTGGCACACTGGAATCTATCGTGCGGCTTTTCCGGCACAGGTAGACTACGCATTGATTTGCGTTCCTCCCGCGCCTGGCTGCGAAGGGCTTCCTGCAACAGCTTACGAAGCTGGACGCGAGCCTTGAACAACTGGGACTTGGAATTCCCGACCGAACATCCCAGAATCTCGGCAATCTCGTTGTGTTCGTATCCTTCGACATCGTGGAGAATGAACATTGCTTTGTATCCATCCGGCAACTGCTCAACGGCCTTGCTCAGATTGACGTGGTCAAGCATGCCGCTCAGCCGAAGGTCAGGTCCACCAAGTTCTATGAGGGGCCTCGAGTCTTCCTCGCCAGGTTCGGTCGTCGCATCGAGTGATACCTCGGGATGCCGCTTCTTACGAAGTCGCATGAGCACAATGTTGACAGTCAGCCGGTGCAGCCAGGTGGAAAATCTCGATTCTCCGCGAAAACTGTGAATCTTGCGGAACAACTGCAAGAAAGCCTCCTGGGTCAAGTCTTCGGCTTCGGTCGGATTGCCTGCCATTCGGAGGCACAAACCGTACACTCGTCGGCTGTGCGATTTATAAAGGAGCTCGAAGGCATTCGAATCGCCCTCGCAAGCCAAGCGGATGGCTTCAGCCTCGGATGTATCACTTGGATCGGTGTGGCCTGATCCTCTGAAGCTGGGCTCCATAGTGGTCTTAGCATCCATGCAGGGCCTATGCCAAACGCCGTATCGGAAAAATTCCAGTGCAGCTCATTGAGAAAAAGCCACTTCCGATGAATTGATCACCCGGGGCCTCGGAAACTGTCGCGTGACGTTCGGTGGATTTTGCGCACGGGTGGTGGTTTTCAACCACCGCTTCAGTTATCTACCGCCCCTGCGACACGGAAGCGCTAGCGGCTGCCTCTCCTGCCCGGCGGTCGTTTGTTGGATTCCGCCAGTTGACCTTGGGCAGGAAGACAGAAGCGTCGATACGGTCGCGGTACTCAATCGCGATGTCCATCAGAGAATCCAAAAGAGAATCAGAGAGCATGTGTGGCTTCAGGCCAAGGTCGATAAGCTTGGAGTGTTTGGCGTTGTAATAGTGTTGCTCGGATTCAACGCGGGGATCGGGCAGATGGTCGACCTCGACGCGAAGGCCTAGTTTTCTGGCCGCCAACTGAACCATCTGCGCGAGTTCCAAGACTGAAAATTGCTCGGTAAACTAGTTGAACACACGACACTCGCCGCGCGAGGCAGGGTTCAGACAGGCGAGTTCGACGCACCGAACCGTATCGCGGATATCGAGGAAACCGTGGGTTTGTCCACCCTTGCCGTATACAGTGATTGGGTGTCCGACGGCAGCCTGGACACAGAAGCGGTTGAGAACGGTGCCGAAAACTTCGTCGTAGTCAAAGCGGTTGATGAGTGCTTCATTCAAACTGACTTCGTCGGTGACTGTCCCATAGACGACGCCTTGGTTGAGATCCGTGGCGCGGAGCCAGCCCCAGATTTTGCACGCAAACATCATATTATGGCTGTCGTGCACCTTCGAAAGATGGTAGTAGGAGCCGGGCTGCTTGGGGAACGGGAGCAAGTCACTTCGACCGTTGTGTTCGATCGTGATATACCCCTCTTCGATATCAATATTGGGCGTGCCGTATTCGCCCATGGTCCCGAGCTTGATCAGGTGGCAAGCCGGGCTGAATCTCCCGGAAGACGAACAGAAGGTTAAGTGTTCCAACGACATTGTTGACCTGGGTGAAAACCGCATGCTTGCGGTCAATCATGGAATAGGGAGCGGATCGCTTCTCAGCGAAATGGATTACCGACTCGGGCTGAAAATCCTTGATCGTGGATGCGAGGAAATCGTAGTCGGTTACGTCGCCGACAAATAGCTCAATGGTCTTTCCGGTTAGTTCTTTCCAGACTCAGAGTCGCTCAGTAAGAGGGCGAATCGGAGTAAGCGTTTCCGTCCCGAGTTCATGGTCCCACTGGCGGCGCACGAAATTGTCGACAATAGCGACCGAATGGCCCTTGCTCGAGAAATATATGGCCGTTGCCCAACCACAATAGCCATCTCCTCCGAGAACTACGATCTTCATGTAATCTCCTCGAATGGACAACTGATGCGCCCTGATTGACTCGTGGCGACATTCTTAACGGAGATTTTCGCGTTGGGAACCACCGCTCCGGACGGCTCGGTGATGGTGCCCGAGAGCGTGGCGCTGGCAACTT
>Ga0182024_10021558_pt1 | contig 11685 bp, 4 predicted proteins | sample P32metaG_FD_120480 | JGI IMG/M metagenome (GOLD analysis project Ga0182024, IMG submission 120480) | Permafrost microbial communities from Stordalen Mire, Sweden - P3-2 metaG (Illumina Assembly) | ecosystem: Environmental > Terrestrial > Soil > Wetlands > Permafrost | place: Sweden: Stordalen... | reverse complement strand
TTCCAGGAAGAAATTTTCGGGCCGGTGCTAGCGGTTACCAAGGCCAAGGATTTTGACGAGGCGCTATCGATGGCCAACGACAGCGAATTTGGGCTGACTGGCGCGGTCTATTCGCAGAACCCGCAGAAAATAGAGCGCGCGGAAGAGGAATTCCACGTCGGAAACTTGTACATGAACCGGAAATGCACCGGCGCGTTGGTAGGCGCCCATCCCTTCGGCGGATTCAATATGTCGGGGACGGATTCCAAGTCCGGCGGGCAAGATTATCTGCTGCTTTTCCTCCAGGCGAAGACAGTGTCGGAAAAAGTGGGTGCCACGAAATAAGCCTATATTCCTTCGCCTGAGGAAATTGCGCTCGGAATGACAAGCTACTGCAAGGCGGCGGGCTCGGCGGCAGGCTTCATGTGGAAGCCCCAGCGGAGGATGGCGTAAACGATGGGGCCGGAAGCGAGCAGGAGCGGAGCCCAATGCAGGACGAGCGGCTCACTGTAGTAAACCTTCACGGCGCACAAAATCGCGGGAAAAATGAGGATGTAGGCGATGCCAGCGGCACCGCCGGGGATCAGGAAACTGCGCGGCGCGTTGGGCAATTTCTGGCGCATGCGCCACGCGGCGAGAAGAGTGAGTAGCGTGGTGGCGATGCGCGTCCAGATGTAGATGTTCACCAGGTCTTCCACGGGATACTTCGCAAGAACGCAATACACCAAAGCGGACAGAGCGATCGCGCGCACGGGTGTGCCGAAACGCGGATGGATTTTGCCGAGCCACGCGGGCAAGTAGCCGTCCTGCGCCATGGTGGCGGGGATGCGCGTGGTGTAGAGGATAGTGCTATTGGAAAGCGACAGCGTGCCGATCATCGCGGCTATCAGCATGGCTGCGCCGAGGAGCGGACCGCCTATCAGACGCGATGCGGTGACGATATAGTCGGTTCTCCACTCCTGCCAGTTGCCGAGGACGGCGAGAGCGAGCGTGGTGGGCAAAATATAGGTGAGGATGTTCATCGGCGTGTTCCAGGCGAGGATGCGGACGAAGGTTTTCTGCGGATTTTTCATTTCGCCGGTCATGCTGGAAAGCTGCTCGTATCCGGCGTAATTCCACATGGCGAGGGCCAAGCCTCTTCCGAAGACCGCGCCCAACGGCTGACCGGGCGGGACGAAAGGAAGCATGGGGTTGTAATGCAAATGGAATAGGGAGACGAGGCATAGCCATGCAACAGGAATAAACACTGCGACCAGCAAAGCTACGGAAAGCCATCCGGCGATCTGAATGCCGCGCGCGTTTAGGTAGGCGAGAAGGCAAAGGACCAGGCAAGCTCCGGCCCACTTTATATTTCCAGTGATCCACGGAAGATATTCGCTGAGGTAGTCCATCACCAGCACGCCGTAGAGGCTGTTGAGCAGGAATGTGCCGGTCCAATTCCACCAGCCACACTGAAAGCCCCAGAAATCGCCGAATGCAGCGCGGCTCCAGCGGTAGAAACCGCCTTGCACGGGCAGAATGCTGTTGAGCTCGGCGGAAGCAAGTGAAATGGGAATGCTCCAGAAGAAGGGAACAAAGGCGAGAAACACGATGGCCATGCCGGGCCCGGAATCGTGGAAGATGCCTTCGTAACCGAAAGGGCCGCCGGCGGTATAACCGTAAAACAGGGCGAGAAGCGGGAGGAAGCCAATCTGGCGGAGGTGTGAGCCGTCAGAGGGGATGGCCGGAGCGTTTTCACCGGATTCAGTGGGCATAGAGCCAGAGTGCAAGGTGCGGAATGATATTGAACTGGAACGGTGTTTTCAATGGCAATTAGAACTATCGCTTGACGGGGGCGGCTGTCAGTAAGAAAATGAATGCCTCGTTTTCCCCGCAGGTGATGAGACCCCCGGACAAGGAGTCTTTGAATGCGAATGCTGCGCGCCTATTTCTGTGTAGTCGCAATTCTGATATTTGGTGCCGTGCTGACGCCGGGTGCCGACGCATCGCCGCAGCATGCCACGAATCCGCCTCCGTCAAAATCTGACGGAGTAGCCGCTCCCGAGAGAAAAGGGGATCCTGATTTGGTAAGGAAAGCGAGACCGCAACAGGCGCCGCCAGTTTTCACAGGCCCGTACGCTCCCGGCGAGGTTTTTGTCTCCGATGGGACCGGTTTGGTTGATGTCTACAAGCCCGACGGTACTCTCTTAGGTGCATTGAATACTACTGAGACCTTGTCGGCAGGAATGGCATTCGACCAAACGGGCAATCTGTTTGTTACCACATTTGACGGTCTCGACACCACTCCTCCGGTGGGGGTTGTGGAATTTGACGTCAACGGCAACTTCGTTGGACCGTTTGGAAATTTTCCAACTAGCGACGACACCACCGCTGCTCCAGAGTCGATTTTGTTCAGCCAGGCCGGTAACGCATTTGTCGGCGCTGCTACCCCGGAATACAGTTGTCCTTCGGGATCAGTAAACGCGTTTGAGTTCGGTCCAACTGGAAGCTTTCTCAACATGTTCACGGTCACCGGACAGTGTCGCGGCACCGACTGGGTTGAACTGCTACCAGATCAGAAGACTTTGCTATACACGTCTGAGGGGACTTCTGTGTTGAGCTTCAACATCAGCACAAACACGCAAAACGCGGATCTCGCAGACAACCTGCCGGGCGTGACCGCCTATGCGTTCCGGGTGCTTCCTAACGGGAATCTTTTAGTCGCGGATTCAACTGTCGTAGTTCAGTTGAGTCCGAGCGGCCAACAGGTGATGACCTACACTCCGAACCCCACTGTAGACGTACTCTTTGCTCTGAATCTCGATCCTGATGGCACTTCGTTTTGGACTGCCGATTTAGCTACCGGGACCATCTTCAGGTTCACGATAGCAGATGGTACCCAGCTCGTTTCATTTGTTACGCCGTCAGGCGAAGCGTCGGGGTTGGCCGTATTCGGTGAGAAGCTCGTCGGTACAAATAATCTGATGGTGACAGATATTGGTACCGGAGCTGGAACGGCAACGAGCACGCCGAGCGGCATTAGTTGCCCGTCCAGCTGTCTCGCATCTTTTTCGGACAACAGCAACGTGACGTTGACGGCGACTGCGGCGGCGGGGTCGACATTTGCAGGTTTCAGCGCGAACTGCGTACCTGTCAGTCCTCAGACGAATCCGCCGACATGCGTGGTGCCGATCGTCACGTCGGATGTAACAGTTACGGCGACTTTTAATACGGGCAGTAGCGAGACTCTGACCGTTACTGAGGCGGGGACAGGAACAGGGACGGTGACAAGCAATCCCGCGGGGATCAGTTGCCAGCCGACATGTTCGGCAAGCTTTACGAGCGGGCAGGTAGTTGTGCTAACGGCCGTGGCGGCGACTGGGTCGACGTTTGCAGGTTGGAGTGGAGAAGGTTGCACGGGAACTAGCACTTGCTCAGTGACCATGAGTGCGGCTGAAGCGGTGACGGCAACTTTCAATTTGAGTAGCAATGCGACTCTGACTGTCACCAAGGCGGGGACGGGAGCAGGAACGGTGAGGAGCACTCCCGCCGGTATTAATTGTGGAGCGACGTGTTCGGCGAGCTTTGCGAGCGGCACTTCAATTACGTTGACAGCTACGGCTTCTGACGGGTCAACCTTCACGGGATGGGGCGCGGGACCCTGCGAAGGGACGGGCAGTTGCACGTTTACGATTACAGCGGGCACGACCGTTGTAGCTAATTTCGCTCAGAGTACAAACAATTTCACTTTGAGTGTAAACGAGGCGGGCACGGGAACGGGGACGGTGACGAGTAGCCCAGCGGGGATCAATTGCCCGACGACATGCTCGGCGAGTTTTACGAGCGGTCAGGTCGCACTGACGGCGACGGCGGCGAGTGGATCGACGTTTGCCGGCTGGAGCGGAGTGGCGGGATGCCCGGGAACGGGTACATGCACTGTGACAGTGAGCGCGGCTGTAACTGTGACGGCTAGGTTCAACAGCGGAAATTCTCCGGTTACGATTGGGCTTGCTCCGGGAAGTCCTTCGACGGTGAGTACAACGCCCGGGAGTAGCGCGGTGTTTGGGTTGACGCTAACTGCGTTACCGGGAACGACCGGGACGGTGACGCTCGGATGCACCAGCACCTCTCCGAACATCACGTGCAACATCGTGCCGAGTTCCATCACCTTGACCGGAAAAGCGATAAACGTTGCAATTGTGGTGAATACATTCTGTAAAGGATTTGTGCCGAACTTCGAACCGACCTTGCCGGGAGGATTCGGGGACGGGATGGCACTGTTGCTGGCGAGCATGTCGCTATGCGGCGCGATGTGGATGTTCAAGCGGCGCCCGCGATGGGCGCTGTCGTTTGCGGTGCTGATGATAATCGTGCTCGGCAATTCCGCGTGCAGCAATTTGCCAAAATCGCCGGGAGGAACGGCAACGAAGCCGGGGCTGTATCCGTTGGTTGTGACTGCCACGGCGCCGAATGGAGCGGTCTCAAGCGTGAACCTGACGCTGAACGTCCTGCCCTAACCGAGAGTCGGCTGAATTCCGCTGCGCCGGGCAAATGCGGTCTTCTCTGACGGGAAGTGCCTTCCCGGAGCCCCTGACGCCAATCTGTTTGGTTTCGGAGTTGCACCTTTCAAGGCAGGGCGCAAAGCCGCCTGAATCGGCAAGTCCCGGTTAAGTGGCTTGCGAACACCATCATAGGCGGTAAGTGCGTACTTTCAATATCCTTAGGCGAGGTACGTCGGTACTAATTTTGGCCAAACTTTTTCCCATTTGCCATGCCGAGCAAGAGGCATAAATTCAGCTTTCGAGATAACCCGGCGGGGCGCACACGCGTGAGAGGTCTCAAGATGCAACGGATTAGCATTCCAACAGGCGTGAAACTATTAAACGGGCTTGGGGCCCCGGCGCGACTCCGAAGATGTCTCGCTGGCGTCTTTTCGCTATTGGCGCTGGTTCTGTTTGCGAGTGTCGCGCACGCACAAGCAGGCGGAGGAGGGTTGACGATCAGCCCGAGCACCTTACCGAATGGGGCGATAGGAGCCAGCTACGGCCAACAGCTGATCGCAAGCGGTGGAACTGCGCCATATAATTTCACGATTTCCGCGGGGGCGCTGCCCGCGGGATTAACGTTTGGCGCCACAAGCGGGACGATCGCAGGAGTGCCCACAGGTCCAGCCGGAGCGCCATCATTCACGGTTCACGTGAGCGACTCTTCGGCGACGCCGCTGACCGGCAGCGCCAGCCTCAGCATCACAATCGCCGCGGTCGACAACAGCAACAACTCCGAGTTGAACGGAACCTACGCGATTTTGTTCCAAGGATTCAACGATAGCGACGGGACGATGGTTGTGGTTGCAGGGAGCTTTGACACCGACGGACACGGCAACATCAGTTCCGGCGGCTTCGTAGACACGGACAGCATGGGCTCAACCGGCACAGAGCCCCCGCAGGAGATCGCTTCAGGTTCTTACACAATTGGCGCTGACAACCGGGGAACCATGTCCCTGACGACGCTATCCGGCACTACCGTGTTCGCCATTTCGGTTGGGGACATACAGGCCGGCGTGGCTGCGAAGGCCCGGTTTATTCGGTTCGACGACACGAGCGGCACCAACGGCCAGACGGGATCAGGTGTGATTCTCAAGCAGGATCCTTCCATGTTTAACCTGAACGCCCTCCATGGATCGTACGCATTTGGCGAGAGCGGCACTGACTTGACCAATGGAGATCCTGAGTCGGGCGTCGGCTTCGTGAACGCCGACGGGAACGGAACTTTCACCACGGGTGGTCTGGTCGACTTGGACGACGGTGGGGGAATCGTGCCCAGTGCGGCGATATCGGGAACCTATGCGCTGACCAATGAAACGGTCTCGAGTGGGCGTCTCTCGGCCAGCATCACGATTGAGGGAGTCAACGGAACTACCTCGGACGTTTTGTACATCGTTTCTTCAAGCCAGGTGGTGTTTATCAGCATAAACACAACTACGAACTCGATATTCAGCGGGATGGCTCAGTTGCAGGTGCCGCCCGCCGGCGGCTTCGGATTGGGTTCGCTTAACGGCAATGGCGTTGCCACGCTGCAGGGGAAGCGGCCGGTCGGAACGTCTACGGTCGGTATCGGAAATGTCACGATGGATGGTGACGGGAATTTCTCGATCGCCTTCGACCAAAACAAGTCGGGTACATCCAGCACAGGCACAGTCAGCGGCACGTACACTGTGGCTGGGAACGGCAGGGCTGTGATCACGGTCACGACCGGTACTTTCGTTTCGCCAACGGCGATCCTATATCTGAATGGAACTAATCAGGGTTTTTTTGCCGCCGAGGACAACGCAGCCTCCCTAGGGTATATGGTGCCGGGAGGAAATAGTTTTAGTAACGCGACACTTTCGGGAAATTATTTCGTGGGCACACTTGATCCAACTGAAATCCAAGTGAGTGATTTCTCGGGAGTGCTGTCATTTGACGGTATAGGCACTCTTAATGCTACGACAGACGAGAGCCATGCCGGAGGTCTGTTGGTTGGCGACCAGCAATTGACAACACCTTACAGCGTTGCTTCAAACGGCCGGTTCACCTTCAACGGTACTGGCGGAAGTGGCGACACCATCGTTGGTTACGTGGCTTCCGGGTGCGAGGTCGAAATAATTTCGGAGAACAACGCGAATCCCGGACTCGCCACGGCTGAATGCCAGGTGGTGCACTCGACGCTGACTGTGATGGAAGCCGGTACGGGCACAGGAACGGTTTCGAGTAATCCCGCGGGGATCGCTTGTCCGACGACGACTTGCTCGGCCAGCTTCGAGAGCGGCACTCAAGTGGTGCTTACGGCGACGCCAACGGGAGGATCGACGTTCGGCAGTTTCAGCGCCAACTGCACGCCGGCCAATCCGCAGACGAATCCGCCGAGCTGCACGGTAACGATGACCGGATCTCCAACGGTGACCGTGACATTTGCGGCGGGGACCGCGCCCCTCCCATCGCTTGAGATTACGAAGTCACACACGGGAAACTTCACGCAGGGACAACAGGGAGCGGCGTACACGGTTACAGTGTCGAATGGAGCGAATGCCGGGCCCACGAGCGGGACGGTGACGGTGACGGACACAGTTCCGGCTGGGTTGACGCTGGTGACTATGGCCGGAACAGGCTGGACGTGCGTGGCAAACAGTTGCACGCGCAGCGACGCGTTGGCGGGGGGCATGAGTTTTCCGATTACGGTGACGGTCAATGTGGCTGCCAATGCAACTTCGCCCCAGGTGAATATGGCAAGTGTTTCAGGAGGCGGGTCGGTATCGCCACCTGCTGCGGCAGATTCGACGATTATTACGACTTCAAGTGCCCCCAGCCCAGCACTGGCAGTCACGAAGTCGCACATGGGCAATTTCACTCAGGGCCAACACAGCGCGCAGTATACCGTGACAGTATCGAACGCCGCGAATGCGGCAGCCAGCAGCGGCACCGTCATCGTGACAGATACCACGCTGACCGCCGTGGCCCAGGACATTGCGACCAGTTTTTCGGGAACCTCTAATCCAAACGGCGTGTGGAGCTATGGTCAGTACGTGGAATCGCCACCGGCGTTTTCGCTTTTGACCGGCCAGGATGCTGCCTTTCCTACTTGCAGCCTTCCTTATTGGTCGGACGCGGGTTACCCGGATGTGATCGCCAACAACACCGGCTCAACCGTTAGTTGCGGCACGGTTACCGTGCCCACCGATATGCTCTGGATACATCCGACGAATACCGGCGGAACAGACGCCGCCGTCCGCTGGACCGCTCCATCGTCCGGAACTTACGAAATCACCGGAAGCTATTCCGCTTTGGATTCCACTAGCACAACAGACAGCATTCTGGTGAATGGTACCTCTGTGTTTTCCACATTCATCTGTAATCCTGGTAACGGCAAAACCTGCAACACGGTCAATACGCTTACGCCTTTCTCGGTCGTGGAAACGCTCACTGCGGGAAGCACGGTCGACTTCACGGTAAACTGTTGCACTCAACCAGGCCAGACCTTCCTTTTCGACTCGACCGGACTTACTGGCGCGATCGACTCAAATCTATCCGGCCTGTCGCTCGTCTCCATGTTTGGCCAGGGCTGGACCTGCGGCCCTCCGAACAACGCGGCGAACGTCTGCACTCGCAGCGACGCCCTCGCTCCCGGCTCAAATTACCCGCCGATCACCGTCCTGGTGAACGTCGGGGTAAACACCCCGTCGCCTGAGACGAACACGGTGACCCTCTCTGGCGGAGGCTCGGCCCCGAACAGCGCGAGCGACTCAGCTGTGATCAATCCCATCGGCCCTCCGCTTCTCGCCATCGCGAAGTCACACACAGGCAACTTCACGCAGGGACAGCAGGGAGCGACGTACACGGTTACAGTGTCGAATGGAGCGACGGCCGGACCAACGAGTGGGACGGTGACAGTGGCCGACACGATTCCTGCGGGGTTGACGCTCGCGTCGATGGCGGGAACAGGCTGGACGTGTGTGGCAGCCAGTTGCACGCGCAGCGATGCTTTGGCGGCGGGCGCGAGTTATCCAGCGATTACGGTGACGGTGAACGTAGCCAGCAACGCCAATTCGCCGCAAGTGAATATGGCACGTGTTTCAGGAGGCGGGTCGGTGGCGCCCCCTGCCGCATCAGACTCGACAGTTATCACGACGAGTGCCAACGTGACGCTTACAATAACCCCCGGAGGGAACGGAACGGGGACGGTGACGAGCAGTCCGGCTGGGATTAATTGCGGGGCGACATGTTCGGCGAGCTTTGCGAGCGGCACTTCAATTACGTTGACAGCTACGGCTTCTGACGGGTCAACCTTCACGGGATGGGGCGCGGGACCCTGCGAAGGGACGGGCACTTGCACGTTTACGATTACAGCGGGCACGACCGTTGTAGCTAATTTCGCTCAGAGCACGAACAATTTCACTCTCAGTGTAAACGAGGCGGGCACGGGAACGGGGACGGTGACGAGTAGCCCAGCGGGGATCAATTGCCCGACGACATGCTCGGCGAGTTTTACGAGCGGTCAGGTGGTCGCACTGACGGCGACGGCGGCGAGTGGATCGACGTTTGCCGGCTGGAGCGGAGCGGGATGCACAGGAACGGGTGGTTGCTCGGTGACAATGAGTGCGGCTGAAACTGTGACCGCCACGTTTAGCAGCAGTTCTCCAGTGATCATCACGGTTGCTCCGGGAAGTCCTTCGACCGTGGTTACTTCGCCCGGAAGCAGTGCGGTGTTTGGTTTAACGCTAACTGGAACGGCCGGTACAACCGGGACGGTGCAGCTCGGATGCACCAGTTCGTCGCAGGACATCACGTGCAACATTGTGCCGAGTTCAATCGTGTTGACCGGGGCAGCTATTAACGTAGCGATCGTCGTGCAGACATTCTGTAAAGGAGCGGTTCCCGGATTTAGACCGTTGCCAGGCGGATTCGCAGGCGGGTTGGCGATGTTGCTGGCGAGCATGTCGCTCTGCGGAGCGATGTGGACAATCAAACAGCGTCCGCGGATGGCGCTTTCCTTTGGAGTGCTGATCCTGATCGCGGTCGGAATGTCTGCGTGCAGCAGTTTGCCGAAATCGCCGAGCGGACAGGCAACGCCGCCGGGATCGTATCCGTTGGTGGTGACTGCCACGGCGCCGAATGGAGCGAAATCCAGCGTGAACCTGGTGCTGAAGGTGCAATAGCGGAACGGGATGTCTAATCTTCCGGGTGCAGGCTAAGCTGGAGTGATGCTGAAGATGTGGGCCTGAAAGCCTTCCAGGCGTACGAACAGGCCGAGGTTGTGGAGCTCGTCTCCGGCGCGGTCGTAGCGGACGTTGTTGAGTTCGTCATTAAAGACATACTGCTGCGCAGGAGAGACGCGTTCTCCCAAATGGACGCGTCCTTGCGAAGCGCCTGCCGCCAGATTGACCGCGATTATTTTCCAGGCTTTGTTCGATCTCCATTCGTATACGAGAAGTCCCGCGGGTGAGGTGTAGCCTTCCGCAGCGACTTCGAGTGGGCTCCAATTCCCCTGGTGATAAATATCTTCACGCGTGAGGCTGAGAATTTTCTGGAAGAACGCGAGACTGTAAGGATCGGACGGCTCGTCCGCAGCTAGGCGCAAAGTGATCGGCAGGCGAATTTTGCATCCTTCGAGTTCGCCCTGCTGATAAAAGCGCATTCCGGGCAAAGTTCCCATCAATGTTCCGACGGCGGGCAGGTGATCGTTGGGAATTACTTCGGCCCGGCGAGGTTCGTCGTGATTCTCGAGGAAACGCGCGTAGTGAGTTTGTTGATCGCCAATGCCGGATAATCGGGATTGGACCGCGCCTACATCTCCGTTGCGCACGGCATCGTAAAGAACTTTATCGTAGGCCAGTGAGAATCCCAGATCGATGAGCCGCGGCTCGGTGCCCCAGTATGCCTCGGCGAGCAAAATCAGGTTGGGAGCCGCTTCGCGCGCTTCGGTCCAAAACTCCTTTGCCGGCTTCGGGATATTTCCCAAAAGATGAGCCCAGCCCTTTTCGAAGATATCGTTCAGCTGGAGCATAGCCATATCGCAGCGAACACCGTCGCAATGCTTTGCGATGTTGGCCAGTTGCGCGAGATGTGCCGCGCGCATGGTCGGCTGGAAATGATTTAGCTGGGCCACGTCTTTCCAGGGAGGGAAGTAGGGATCTTTTGCCAGCGCGATGCAGCGCGTTCCTTGTACCGTTTTCGCCTGATAGAAGAGCGAGGCATTGTTTTCGAAATCCTGCTTCGAGCCTTGCACGTAGAATTCCGGATGTTCGCGCACCCAGGGGTTGTCGAGAGCTGTGTGGTTTCCGACGAAATCGAGGAACAGCGCCATGTTGCGCGCGTGCAATTTCTCGCGGACGCGATCGAGGGTGTCCCAGGTCCCGATGCGCGGGTCTGGAACGTATTGCGTAACGGCATAGGGAGAACCGACGATGTCCGCGGGCTTCCAGCCGGGAAGAGCGCGGTCATAATCGGGGAAATTCGCGGGATCTTCAAGGGTGATCTGGCGGGAAACCGGGCTTCGCTGCCAAACGCCCATGAGCCAGATCGCGTCGAAGCCAAGCCGCGCGAACGCATCCCATCCCGCATCCGGCATGCTTGAGAGATTGATGGTGCGGCCAAGACGCGCGGAAATCCGTTCGAGCCAGGCCCAGGTGTTGATCTCGTAGATATGCGGATTCGGACGCATGGTGAATGGCGGCGAAGCTTTTGTAGTAGGCACGGGAGTGAGCCTAAATTGCATGCGGCCATCTGTCAATCGCCGGAGGCGGTTTCGATGCCGCGCAAAATGTACTCAGGCTGTTCAGGTTTGGAATGCTGGACAAAAATAAGTACAAGTGACAAAGTAGGGTCGTTCCTACTCGATATTTGGGCAAGTTGAGCGAAATGATTTTTTGTGAAAAGGAGTGCGATCATGGTGAAACGTCTAATGCTGTGCGCGGCCGCAATACTTTTTATTGGCGGCCTTTCGATGGCCGGGCAAAGTGCGGGGACGGCCGGGACGTGGTCTGGAATTATTACGAATGACAAGTGTGGCGCCAAGGACGCAAGTGAGCAGGGCGCCGGTTGCACCAAGGGTTGCGTGGCCAGGGGCGCGAAGCTGGCTCTTTACAACACGGATGATAAGAAAGTGTATGTGCTGGAACCGCAAGACAAGGCTACCGGACACGAGGGGCACGATGTGACAGTGAAGGGAACGCTCGACGGCGACACGATTCAT
>Ga0182024_10021557_pt1 | contig 11686 bp, 8 predicted proteins | sample P32metaG_FD_120480 | JGI IMG/M metagenome (GOLD analysis project Ga0182024, IMG submission 120480) | Permafrost microbial communities from Stordalen Mire, Sweden - P3-2 metaG (Illumina Assembly) | ecosystem: Environmental > Terrestrial > Soil > Wetlands > Permafrost | place: Sweden: Stordalen... | reverse complement strand
GCGAGCGAGGATGACGCACGTACAGCGGAACAGATCGCCGGTGTTTTGTGGTCAAATGTGGCTAAATCCAAAAAAGAAGGGCTCCCTGAAATTTCGGAAGCCCTTCTCACTGCTTAAGATAGCTGGTTGCGGGGGTTGGATTTGAACCAACGACCTCCGGGTTATGAGCCCGACGAGCTACCAGGCTGCTCCACCCCGCGCTACAGATACTACGCCACTTGCCTCTGTTCTGCAAATACTCAGGTGCCCGTTAAGCGTGCAATTTGGCGGTAGCGGCCTCATTTGACTGGAGATCCAATGTCGGGCGCTGAATCTGTCGGGCATTAGCCCGACGAGCAGCCAAGTTGGCCCACGGTTAAATGAACGCGCCTGCCTCGTGAGCAGTCGTGTCGTGAAGTAAATTATTAAAGTGAGATAGGTTCCTGTATTGCCGCGCGATCCGTAGCTGCTTCCTTTTGGAAGGCCCAGTCATACAGCACCGGCAACAAGAAAAGAGTGAGCACGGTGGCGCTAAGCAAACCGCCAATGACCACCGAGGCGAGTGGCCGCTGCACCTCTGCTCCAGTTGAAGTCGAGACAGCCATTGGTAAAAAGCCGAAGCTGGCGACGCAGGCGGTCATCAGTACCGGGCGGAGTCTACGTTTGGCCCCGGCGATCACGGCCTTCCGTGAAGACGCGCCTGACTGCCGCAGTTGATTGATCGAACTGACCAAAACGACTCCATTGAGCATGGCGACACCGAACAGCGCAATGAACCCAATCGAAGCCGACAGGTTAAGATTCATCCCCCGAATCCAAAGTGCGGCTATGCCTCCAACCAATGCAAACGGCACATTTCCGACAACCAGCAAAGCCTGTGTGATGGAATTGAAAGTTAGGTAGAGAAGAACGAAGACGATGCCAATAGCTACTGGAACGATCAGCATCAGGCGGCGTGTCGCTCTCTGCTGGTTTTCAAACTGCCCGCCATATTCGAGAAAATAGCCGGGAGGCAGCACTAGATCGCGATCAAGCTTGGAACGAACTTCGGAAACAAAACTGCCTAAGTCTCGGCCGCGCACGTTGGACATGACCACGATGCGCCGCTGGCCTTCTTCACGTTCGATTTTTTCCGGGCCGCGCGTTACAGTAATCCGCGCCACTTGATCGAGAGTAACCTGCTCGCCACCGGGCGCGTGCAGCAGGATGCCGCGCATCGCATCGGGATCGGTACGGTAGCGGTCGGGTATGCGAAGAGCCACGGTATAGCGCTTTTGACCGTCTATAACTTCGGAAATTATGTCCCCGGAACCTCCGGCTGCAACGGCCTCTTCGACATCGGAGACATTGAGACCGTAGCGAGCAAGGGCGCTGCGGTCCACTTGAACCGAAAGCTCGGCCACGCCTGACGTAACCTCCATCTGCGCATCCGCGGCTCCCCGTACCGCGGAAATAGACCGCAAAACCTGCTGTCCCAGCGCATCCAGAGTACGAAAGTCGTCGCCGAATACCTTTACGGCGAGATCCGCTTTGACTCCGGAAATGGTTTCGTCAATGCGCATGGCCATGGGTTGCGTGAAGTTGTAGGCGATGCCGGGGATGCCTGCCAATTCCTTGTCAAGCGCTGCGATCAGTTCCTCTTTGGTGTGGAAACGCTTCCACGTATTGATGGGACGCAACAGCAGGTACGTATCACCTTCGTTGATGCCCATGGCTTCGGTAGCGAAATCCGGCCTGCCGATCTTGATGACAACGTCTGCGATTTCAGGAACGGCTCGTAGGCGCTGTTCGATTCGTTTGCTGATCTCGACCGAATCCGTCAGAGAAACCCCAGGCAGCTTGCGCGTTTCCACCAGAATCGATCCTTCATCAAGTCGTGGCATGAACTCGGTACCGATGAAAAACAGTGATCCCAGAGCGATTGCAAGGATGACTACAGCCGAAGCGACTGTGATGCGGCGGTGCCCAATCGCCATCTCCAGCCACCGGGCGTAACCGCTGTTTAGCTTTTCCATCCAGCCTTGTTCTTGACCGCGTGCAAGCCGGGGCGGCACTCCTTTGCGGAAACTGAAAGAAGCCAGCATTGGAATCATCGTAAGTGCAAGAATCAGCGAACCGAATAACGCCGCGCACACCGTGATGGCCATTGGCCGGAACATGCGTCCTTCCAGTCCTTGGAGAAAAAGAATCGGCAGGTACACTGAGATGATGATAACTACGGCAAAAGTCATTGGCCTCACTACCTCATGGGCGGCTTGGCGAACCGATTCCAGAGAGGACTCTTTTTCGTGATGTTCCTCCAGGCGATGAACGGAGTTCTCCATCATTACCACCGCGCCGTCCACAATCATGCCAAAGTCAATCGCGCCCAGGCTCATCAGGTTGGCGCTGATGCCGAACAGCCGCATGCCGAGAAAACTAATCAGCATGGAAAAAGGAATAATCGAAGCTGTTATCAGGGCGGCGCGTAAATTCCCAAGGAAGAGCAGCAGTACAACCGTCACGAGGATGAAACCCTCGAAGAGATTCTTCTCGACAGTATGGATCGTTCCATCAATTACAAAAGCCTGATCGTAAAATGGAATGATCTTTACGCCCGGCGGCAAGCGAAGGCCAGCGATCTTTTCTTTTACTCTTTCGATCAACTGCTTGCCGTTCTCGCCCTTGAGCATGATGACCATGCCGGATACGGTTTCGCCATTGCGAAGCGTGGCTCCCTGCGGAGGCGCAGATCCAATATGCACTTCCGCAACATCGCGAAGCAGCACCGGAGCTCCGTCTTTTGCCATGAGTACAATGTTTCCAAAGTCCTCCGTAGTAACGGCGCGCCCGGTGCCGCGAATGGTATATTGCTCGGCGGCGTGCTCGATGTAGCCGCCGCCGAAGTTAGTATTGTTTTCCTCAATACGCGCGGCCACGTCGTGCAACGTGAGTCGGTATTGTTGCAGGAGGGCGGGGTCCACAACTATTTGGTACTGCTTCGTTTGGCCGCCCCACGCATTTATTTCGCTGACGCCGGGTATGGTGCGAAGCTGGCTCTTGATCACCCATTCGTGTAAATCCTTAAGCTCCATCGGACTCATCGGTCCTGAAAGAGTGTATTGGTAGAGTTCGCCGAAGGCAGTCGCGGGCAGGCCCAACACCGGCTGCACTCCCTGCGGAAGCGACGATGAGATTTGCTGCACGCGCTCGCTGACAAGTTGGCGCGCCAGATACGGGGGAACTGAATCGTCGAAGACGACCGTAATCATGGACAGGCCAAGCTTCGAGAGCGAGCGCACCTCCTCCTTGTTCGGCAGTCCCAGCATAGCTCGCTCGATTGGGTAGGTTACGAGCTGCTCTATCTCGCTTGGTGGTAGGGAAGGTGCCTCGGTAATCACAACGACCTGATTGTTCGTGAGATCGGGGAAAGCCTCGACGGGAATCGTGTAGAGCGCATAACCGCCAACCCCCAGCAATATCAGGATTCCAACCAGAACGAGCCAGCGGTAGGCGAGCGTGAAATCAATAATGCGATTTAACATGGCTGGGCTACTCGCTTTCCATAGTGGATTTCAGGAGTTGACCCTTCAACGTGAAGCTTCCCTGAACGACGACTTGTTCGCCGGGCTTAAGGCCTTCAAGGATCGGCGTCTTGCCGTTTGCAGTGTCCCCAACGCGCACGGGACGAATCTCGAAGTGGCCTGCCGCAGTTTGTACAAACACTATGTCCTGGTTCTCAATCTGCTGGATAGCATCTGAGGGCACGAGCAACGCAGGTTTACGGTCGCCTACTGGAATTTCCGCATCGGCGAGCATCTCCGGCTTAAGGCGATTTCCGGGATTGTTCAACACAATCCGAACCTGCATGACGCGCGTGGTCTCGTCCAGTTGCTGGCCCAAATTCGTGAGCTTGCCGGAAAAGCGTTGGCCCGGAGCGCCCGGCAGGGTCACGATTGCACTCTGGCCAGCGCGCAATTGGCCCAGTTTCTCCTGACGGACTGAAGCCAGCATCCACACCTGTGACAGATCACCGATCACGTAGGTGTCCGTGGACGGCTGAACGGTCTTCCCGGGAGTGACGTTCTTTTCCAGAATGTAACCGCTCGCAGGAGCCACGATTGGCACTTCGTCGGCAGTCTCAGCGGGGGTTCCGGGCGGCGGATCGGCAGGCACGCGAAGATCGTCTTCGAGCTGGTCTTGGCCACGGTCAACTTCTATCTGTGCGCTTTGCACCTGCGTCTGTGCGCTCAACAAATCTTGCCGCGCCTGTTCCACCTGCTGAACCGAACCTGCTTTTAGAGACAAAAGCGTTTGTGCACGGTCGTAGTTGCGCTGAGCCAGCGCCTGCGCAGATTGCACGCGGCCAAGCTCGGCGAGCGCCTTACGATATCCGGCGCGCGCTTCTCGTACCTCATCGGCATGGTAGCGGGCTAACACTTGGCCCTTCTTCACGTAAGCGCCCAGCCCAGCGTACACGGCCATAACAAGGCCGGCCGCACGAACTCCCACGCGCCAAATTCTATCGTCAGCTAATGCGATTCGGCCTGTTACGCGAAGAGTGTTGGAGGCGTCGCTAAGCGCGACGGTTTGCGATTGGATCATGCCTGCGGCTTGCTGAGTGGCCGTCAACACGATCTCGCCCTTGCTCGATTTTGCATCGTGCTCCGACGCGGGAGCGTTTGATGTGCCGCCGTTGCAGGCGGCCATCACCAGGGGAAACAAGATTAGGACAAAAGCATAAGTGCGATTTCTCATGGGGCTACTCCTTCCGCAGTTAGCAAAGTGACGACAGTTTGTTGGTATTCAATCATTCCCCGCACATAGGCAAGCTGGGCGTCCAGTTGGACACGTTTCGCGTCCAACAAACGCAGCAGGTCTGTGCCGCCTTGTGCATACGCTGCCTGTGCGATTTCGGAAATCGCAGCGGCGTGTTCCTGCAAGGGTTGCAGAGTATCGACAACTTCTTTTCGTCTTAACTGATATTCCTGGAGCGCGGCGTAGTAGTCGGCGCTCACATCGGCTTGAGTTTCCGCGAGTAATTGCTGTTGTCTGCGGACCTCGGCGGAGGCTGCGGCGCGGTTTCCCTGATTTCTGTCAGTGACGGGGAGGGTTATCTGTATTCCGGCTAAGGCCGTATTCGTGCCGTTACTGGTGTTCGCCAACTCAGTCCTCTTGTAGCCATAGAGGATGCTCAGGTCGGGCCGTGCGGATACATCCTCGAATTTTGCTTTGGCTTCGGCATCCTCCAACGCCGCATTCGCTACCCTCATTTCGACGCGTTGCCCAAGGACCTGTTTAATGTCAAGCAACGAGATAGGTGACTTATTGGAGTCCAGCGGTTCCGTCAAAACCAACTCGGGAAAGTCGGTTTGGCCCATCTCTTTTTGCAACTGCACGCGAGTTTTGGTGGCTTCGATAACCGCCAGATTGGCGTCAATTTTCAAGCGCTCGCTTTCCAGCCGAATGCGCAGAAGGTCCTGCTCTGGAATAGCGCCTACACTGAATTGCGCGGAGTGATAGTCAACTACGCTCTGGAAGTTCTCGACTGTGGCCTTCAGTACGTCGCGGATTTCCTGGGCTCCTCGTGCCGCCCAATAGGCTCGCGCGACGCTCTCCACAATCTGACGCCGGATGAGCTCGTACTGTGCTTGGGTTGAGATGACACCCTGCGATGCCACTGCGATTCTCTGTTTTCTTTTGCCCAGGATGTCGAGCGGCTGCGTCAGAAACGCGTAGGTATCCACGTCAACGGAATAGTCCATGCCTGGCCGAAGATTCTGATTTTCAAACTGGAAAGTGGGATTAGCGATGAGTCGCGATTGCTTCTCAAGCCCTTGAGCAACGGAAACTCGCTCCGCTTCGGCTCGCAGCCTCGCGCGCGTGGCGAGCGCCTTGCTGGTTGCCTCTTGCAGGCTAAGCGTTGATTGCGCCTCGCAGCGTGGCGGAACCCCAATAAATATCAAGAGCCAAATCAAAACCCCAAGTCTATATCCCCAAAAATTGAATATCGTTTTCACAATGCTCCTCTCCACACATGAGCAGACTCCCCAAACGTGATTGCGGCGCGTGAATACGAACGAATAGAGACACACCCGTAGGCGCTATTAGGCGGGGCTAAACAGGAGGGGCGCGCGGAGCAGAAAACTCAAGAGAGGGCGGATCGTGACCGCGAGGCTCGGTGGCTTCAACAACTCCTACAAACAAATCTTCCGGAACGAAAATAAGAAGCCGCGACTGGGGCCGCATAGAGGCTGGAAAACCCGCCTGCGGTATGGTTGTAAATGTGTCGAGCGACCGCGCATGATCTCCATCGGACTCGTCGAGACTTGCTCCGCTATTCTGCCTTGTCGGGACGGATGCCCCGTAGAAGTGTGTGTGAACGACGGCGTCATCATGATGGTGATCGGCGTTTTCGCTGTGACTCGCCGCCATATGCACGTGCTGGTATGGCGCAATAAGAAACGCCAGGAAGAGGGCGAGAGACACAGAAAGCAGCGAAAGGCGACGCATCACCACCCAATTATGCATCAACACGGCGATCCTGGCTGTAAAATAGCCGTTAAGACTTCTTTACACCCAGAGGCATGCGAGAGCACGGGCAGGGTTGTAAGCCCCTGCGTCAAGGGCACTACGTGGCCGTGACTACAATCTTAGCTCCTCGGCGATCCAGGCCATATATGCCGCCGCGCCCCTGGCTCCCTCTCGATGGATTCCATCTTTGCTCCTAACGATTGACTATCGCCGCTCCCATGAAAGTGTGTGAATATTGTATTGCGGTCTCTGTTAGATGTATAACATATGTGAAATGAATGTTGCACACACTGAGCGAACACCATCGCCATGGCTGCTTCTCGTATTCAGCCTGGCCCGAAGAAAAGGCAGCCTGCGCGTGACGGTGTGGAGAAAGCTACAACGCTTCGGGGCGCTGCCTTTTGGCAATTCGGGATATCTCATTCCAAACAGCCCAGAGAATCGAGAGCGCTATGAATGGCTGGCAACAATGATTCGCAGTGGGCGCGGGGAAGCCTCAGTCGTGGAAGTCCAGTCGATCGACAACCACTCAGCGCCCCAGTTGAAACGGAAATTCACGGAAGTGCGAAACCATGACTATCAGCTATTGCTGAGGGAAATCAGAAAAGTACCGACCGCCTCTTCACCAGGCGGGAAAGCGACGCGCCTCCGTCAACGCTTCCAGGAGATCACTTCGATTGATTTCTTTGGTAGCCCTCTCCGGGAGCAAGTGGAGCGAGCAGTGAATGCCCTCGAAAAGCCCAAATCAGAGGACCCGCTTTTCGACCTAGGGACCATTCCCCGCGCCGCCTATAGGAACAAGGTGTGGGTCACTCGACCGCGTCCGGGTGTGGACCGAGTGATGTCTGCATGGTTGATCCAAAAGCTTATTGACCCAAAGGCGAGGTTTGTTTTTGCAAGCGAGGACAGGAAGCCAACCGATGCCGTTCCCTACGATATGTACGAAGGTGGATTCGGTCACCGTGGAGAGGACTGCACATTTGAAACGCTTCTGAAAACATTTCGTATTCGGGACAAACGAGCCGTTGTGATGGGGCAAATCGTTCACGATGCCGATCTGGTCGACGACAAATTCGGGCGGAAGGAAGGTTTTGGTATCGACGAGATTATGAAGGGCTGGGCACGACAAGGTCTGAGCGATAAGGAATTGCTCTTGCGCGGAATGCAGCTCACCGAGGGACTCTATCAATCTCTTCGGTGAACCGACTATGCGGACCGCAATTGAGTTGTGATTGAGTTAGGCGGGTGTTTCAAACGAGGAGAAAACTGATCATGAGGCTTAGAACATTGATTCTGTGTGTGGTTTTGGTTTCCTGTCCCATGGTCCTTGGAGCACAAGGCCTGGATACAGGCAAGCTTGACGGTGCGCTCGGCCGTTCGGGTCAGAAAACAGGCGACGTGTATAGGGTCGGCTTTCCGCGAACCGATCTGCATGTGACCGTCGGAGATATTACGATCCGGCCTGGCTTGGCGTTGGGCTCGTGGGCGGCGTTTAGCGGAAGTGACGACCACGCCTCCGTGATGGGTGATCTCGTTCTTCTACCCGATGAACTCAACCCGGTGATTGCGAAACTACGCAGCAGCGGCTTTGAAATTACTGCTGTGCACAACCATCTAATGAACGAGACTCCGCACTTGATTTACACGCACTATCACGGGCACGGCAACGCAGTTGAACTTGCAAAGTCGCTTCTGGCCGCGCTCGCAGAGTCGAAGACCCCGCTGGGTAAGCCTGCGGCGGCGTCTCCAGCGACTGGCGAGCCGCCCGCATTCGTGAAAACGATTGAAGATACACTCGGCGCAAAAGGGACTTGGGCAGGGGGTGTATTAGCATTCGGCATCCCTCGCTCCGATATCATCACCGACGATGGAATGACGTTAACCGGACCGCAGGGCGTGGCCGAGTCAATCAATTTTCAAGAAGCCGGTACCGGCAACGTAGCGAGTACCGGGGATTTCGTGATGACGGCGAATGAAGTGAACGCAGTCATTTCCTCGCTTGAAGAGCACCATATCGCGGTGACTGGTCTACACAGCCACATGCTTACAGAACAGCCTAGGCTTCTTTTCATGCACTTCTGGGCCGTTGGAAGTCCCGAATCGGTGGCGGAGGGCATCAAAGCCGCACTGAGTCATATCGCAACCAAATAGGAGTCCAAAACCATTACGAGGCCGTCGAAGCGTATGCGCATGGTGCTCTCAGAGACTTGCGTTCCATTCTCCGTAAAGCGGGCAGGCCGACGGCGGACATGTGTCGGTCGTTCGACTCTATTGGTGTTCGGTGCGTTCATCTTTCAGCTTTGCTGTTCTTCCGCATCGAAAGCGCAAGGCGGGCCGCCGTACTACACGAACGACGCCGGAACGCCAGGAAATCGGAACTGGGAGATCAACCTCGCATACATGCCGTTCTTTTATAACGGCCATTCAACAAGTCACATTCCGGACGTTGATATCAACTATGGCGTAGGTGATCGAATCCAACTGACTTTTGAAAATGCGTGGTTACGCGTGGGGAACGGAGCAGACTCTCCAAAATACGGCCTCGGGCAAGACGAATTTGGCTTCAAATGGCGGTTCTATGAGAACAAGGAAGCAGGCTTCGATATATCGACCTTCCCGCAGCTATCGATTAACAATCCGAACCATTCAGTTCAACGAGGCATCACTCCGCCTGGTTCCAGCTTGATTATGCCCGTGGAGTTCAAAAAGAAATTGGGACCAATTGATGTTAACTGGGAAATTGGCTACGACGCGGTTCATCTGGGGCCGGATGGATGGATTGCAGGTTTGATGGTTGGACGCGACGTATCGAAGAAGTTGGAACTCGATGCGGAGTTCTACGGGCTTGGGACGTTCCATCACTCGGAGAACCAACAAACCCTGGACGTGGGATTGCGCTACAAATTGCGCCCGCCGTTTGTTCTCCTGCTGATGGCTGGACGGAGCGTGGCACCTGCGCACAATGACCAGCCGTTTTTCGTCGGCTATTTCGGTGTGCGGTTCTTGCTTCCGCCCAAACCGTTCGATTGATGGCTGAGGTCACCGTCACCTCGGAAAGGAAATACACATGAAAGCGTGGAAGGTCGTTCTTCTCACTCTTGCTCTGGTCGCGCTGGTTGGCGTGGTTTGCGCAGGTTTGTTCATTCATCGCGGCTTTCGCGCCATCAATCAACCTTCTCGCATCGAGACCGTCGTCGCCCACACGGCACGAAATCTGTCTATTCCGAGTGCCGCACGCAGCGAGAAGAATCCTCTTGAAGCGACGCAGCAGAGTCTACAGGACGGCCGCGACGCTTTTATGGCTCGGTGCCAGACTTGCCACGGACACGACGGCAGCGGCCTCACGCCAGTGGGCCAATCCCTCTATCCGCGTGTGCCCGATCTCCGCTCGTCGCAAACGCAAAATCTCACGGACGGCGCGATTCACTACATCATCGAAAATGGCGTCGAGCTGACGGGAATGCCCGCATGGCATAACCCGCATCAAGCACAAGGGGATGACAGTTGGAACCTCGTTCTCTTCATCCGAAGCCTTGGACCTCTGACGCCGCAGCAAACCGCACAGCAGGCGCAGGCCTCCGCTTCGGCGCACTATGTTGGCTCTCAAGCTTGCGAGAAGTGCCACGCACAAATCTATGAACACTGGCAGAAGACACCGATGGCGAATATTGTCCGCGATCCGCATCAGCATCCCGACGCGATCATCCCCGATCTAGCCACCAACAACGTTTTCAAATTTTCCAAGGACCAGGTTGCATTCGTTTACGGCAGTATTTGGAAACAACGTTACTTCACGAAGGTGGGCGATGACTATTTTCCGTTGCCCGTCCAGTGGGAAGTCGTGAACAAGAAGTGGAGCAAGTACCAGGTCCCGCCGACCGGAGGCGATTGGTGGGCCGCATTCTATCCTCCTGACAATATGCACCGACCGACTGGTCCCCTGTGCGATGGCTGCCATTCGGTCGGCTACGACATCCACACCAAACAAGTCGCCGAATGGAACGTAGGTTGTGAGCGCTGCCACGGACCTGGCAGCGAACATGCCGCGAATCCTACACGCGCCAATATCGTCAATCCGTCGCACATGGATTACGTCGCGGCGAGCGATACGTGCATTCAGTGCCATTCGCAAGGGCAACCGCTCGCGAATCCGATTGAGGACAAGTACTATGATTGGCCGGTTGGCTACAACGTAGGGCAGAAGCTCGGGGACTACTGGAAGCTCGAAGATCATACTCTCGGCGCACCCACGAATTTTCTTCACTACCCTGATGGAACCGCACACAAGAACCGGATGCAGGGAAACGATTTTGTGCAGAGCGTGATGTACCGGCGCGGAATCACATGCTTCGACTGTCACGACGCGCACGGCACGGGAAACTACGCGCAACTTCGCAAGCCTGCCGATCACCTTTGTCTCGATTGCCACGGCCCGTCGTCGCCCAACGGGCCGCGCACCGCTACACTTGAAGAACACACGCATCACAAAGACGGTAGCGCGGGAAGCCAGTGCGTCGCATGCCACATGCCTGCCATTGAAACGGAAGGGCCAGCCAACACCATGGTTCACGCACACACATTCCGGTTCATTACGCCTGCGATGACCGACAAGTACAAGATTTCCAATCCTTGCACTTCGTGCCACACAGATAAATCGGTGGCCTGGGCAAACGACGCGATGAGTCACTGGCCGGAACGATCTCCGTGGCGGCTTCAATAGAACGGGGGACACATCCGCGCATATCGCCCAACCGAATGACAGCTCACAAGCGTTTGTCGTAGGGTTAATGCATGCCAATTGAGATGGCTAGACGAACCGGGATCAAAAGGAACGAACTAAACTTCGCAATGTGTACTACTGTGGGCTAGCGCAAGCAGCAAAATGTGATGTAATTTTCAGGTGCCCGTTAAGTGCCCAGAATATCCCGTTTTGAGAGGTTTTTGCGGTTGAGAAGAGAGGCTAAGTCGTTTGAATCCGGCAGAGCCAGGTGACGTTCGGAGCGTTATGAGCCCGACGAGCTACCAGGCTGCTCCACCCCGCGAAGACATGATAGCGAATGCAGGTGGAAGATGCAAACTGGCGCTCACGATTGGGTGCACGACAGGAGAATTCGCTCTAAGTTCTGATAAGGTTTAGGTGGGGTTTTCTTTCGGTATCTGACAGTTTATAATGTCTGTCAGAGAGGAGGCTCTC
>Ga0182024_10021556_pt1 | contig 11686 bp, 12 predicted proteins | sample P32metaG_FD_120480 | JGI IMG/M metagenome (GOLD analysis project Ga0182024, IMG submission 120480) | Permafrost microbial communities from Stordalen Mire, Sweden - P3-2 metaG (Illumina Assembly) | ecosystem: Environmental > Terrestrial > Soil > Wetlands > Permafrost | place: Sweden: Stordalen... | reverse complement strand
GGCCGCTCTCATGGCCTTGGAGGCGAAACGCTCTCCACTCTATTACTCGATGCAAAACGTTGCTGAATATTGGAACGTCTGCACCCGCACAGCCGATAGAAACGGCTATGGTCTCAGCATCGCTGAAACTAACCGCGGCGTATTAGCCATCGAACACAGAATGACCTATTTGCCCGACAACGAACAGGTCTATGCGATCTGGCGCGAGTTGGTGATGGCTTACGGCGTGAGGGGGCTGCAGGTGCATGATGCGCGCCTTGCCGCGATCATGAAGGCTTACGGCCTGAACCGTATTTTGACCTTGAATCAACCGGATTTTCTGCGTTACGCAGGCATTCAAGCGGTTCACCCCAACCAAGTCCAGCCGTCTCCGCGATAGTCTGGAACACATGCGCACCGCGTACATCGGAATGGGTGGAAACCTGGCCAGCTGGGCGGGAACGCCGGAGGCTACGCTGGCCGCCGCTGCTCTGAGACTTGCCTCGCTGGGGCGGGTTACCCATCGGTCTTCGCTTTACTCAACCGAGCCGGTGGGATTTGCCGAGCAGCCGCGATTCATCAACGCTGTTGTCGCATTGGAGACGGAACTGGAGCCACAAAAACTGCTCAAGGGATTGCTTCTCATCGAGCAGGAGTTTGGCCGCGACCGGTCAGAGGGATTCACAAATGGGCCGCGCACCCTCGATCTGGATATTTTGCTCCTTGGCGACCTGAAGACCGCCGAGGCCGGGCTTGAAATTCCCCATCCGCGAATGGCTGAGCGCGCATTCGTCCTGGTACCCCTCAACGAGATTGCTCCACTCTTGGTGGATTCCGAAAGCGGGCTGACCGTGTCACAATTGCTGGACCGCTTGCAACAGAAACCAGGGAGCAGGAGCAACGCGGTGGTTCCAATCCAAAGCGAAGTTTGGCGCGCTGGTGCTTGTTGAGGCTGGCTTGCCGGTTCGGTCTGAATCCTCCCGCTAGAATCGTTGGGTGGGATTAGACTTCAAAATCATTGCGGAAACAGAAGGCGGCGGACGGCGAGGGCAGCTTTCGCTGCCGCATCAGACCGTCGAAACGCCGGTCTTCATGCCGGTGGGAACCGCCGGGAGCGTAAAGGCTGTCGCCCAGGACGTGCTGGAGACGCTAGGCGTCCAAATTATCCTCGGAAACACATATCACCTCTATCTGCGCCCCGGCCACGAAGCTATCCAACGCATGGGCGGCCTGCACAAGTTCATCAGCTGGCCTCGGGCTATGCTTACCGACTCGGGCGGCTTTCAGGTGTTCAGCTTGAGCGGCCTGCGCAAGGTGACCGACGAGGGCGTTCGCTTCCGCTCGCATCTCGACGGCAGCAGCCACTTCTTCACTCCCGAACACTCCATGGACGTGCAGATCGCGCTGGGCGCGGACATCGCCATGGCCTTTGACGAGTGCACCGAATACCCTGCTGACCGAGTTCGCGCACAAGAAAGCCTGCGACTCACGATGGCCTGGGCTCGGCGCTCGCTCGACCATTTTGCCGCCCACCGCAATGAGGTTGTGTGGGGTAACGAACAGACCGGTGGGGAACTTGGTGGCCGCACGCAAAACCTGTTTGGGATTGTCCAGGGTGGGATGTACCTCGACCTGCGCCGCGAGAGCGCCGAACGACTGGTAGAGATGGACTTTGACGGCTACGCCATCGGCGGGCTAAGCGTGGGCGAGCCGCGCGAGTTGACGATGGAGATGATCTCCGAAGTGCTGCCGCTGCTGCCGGCCAATAAGCCGCGCTACGTGATGGGCGTGGGATACCCGGATGAGATTGAGCAGTATGCGCGCTTGGGCGTGGACATGATGGACTGCGTGCTGCCCACGCGCGCCGCGCGTCACGGGCTGCTTTTCACCAGCGAGGGCCGGCTGAACATCAAAGGAAAACGGTACGCCGAAGATCAAGGGCCGCCTGATCCGGCCTGTGATTGCATGGTGTGCCGCCGCTACACGCGAGCCTACCTGCGGCACCTGATGCAGGCTGGCGAAGCGCTGTCAGGGACGTTAAACACCATCCACAATCTGGCTTACTACCTCTCAATCATGTCCCGCGTCCGCAAGTCCCTCGAATCCGCTCCCGCGCACTCTCAAAGTTGAACTACGAACTGATCGCTGTTTCCGCCACCCGCATCGCGCGCATCAGCAGACGCCCTTCCCGGAGATTTTATCCAGATTCTCGCTAAGGATCACTACCGCGGTGATCCACAGGGCCAGGCCCGTTCCTCCTGCGGTTATGCCGGAGCGGAGAGGGCTGGGAGAAATCAAAAGCGAACCAAACGCAGCCAATGAAATGGCCGCGCCCGTCCAATAGTAAAGAGGCAATTTGAATAGTTTGCCAAGAGGGAAAAAGTGGAGCCCTACGACCGCGCCGACCCATTGCCCGTATAGTTCCGGCCGATGGAAGTGGCCCAGGATCGGCCCTCCAACAGATATCGCAGCGCCTTCTATCGCGACGATTAGCCCGTATCCAATTCTGTAAAAGCTCACCTGTCGCTTATCCAAAGCAACTCTTGGTGCGTGACGCAGAGAAGCTAGCTTCGCAATCGCCCAAACCACAAGGATTGCCGTAGCCGCCGCAATTGCACCAAACCACGGTCTTTGTTCGCCCGGGATTGCAGCCCGGGTCCACCAATACAGCGCATAGGCGCCGAACCCGGCACATACGATGGCGCCAACCGCTCTGCCTCGCATTCGAACCAGCAAATCCGGTCCGCCGGGACCAAGAACTCCGCCTGCCTTGCTCATTTCATCCTCCGGCTCCTCGGCCGAATCCTGCCCCTCAAATTGCCGAACCCAGCAGCTCCTTCAACGCCGATACATACTCCGTCAGCGCCGTGCGCCCCTTGTCCGTCATCCGGTAAAGCGTCTGCGGCTTGCGGTGGACGAACTTCTTTTCGACAGCCAAATAGCCGGCCTCCTCGAGTTTCAGAAGTTGCGCGCCCAGGTTGCCGTCGGTGGAGCCGGTCTTTGCGCGCAACCATGTGAACTCCGCCTCCTCAACGCCCGATAGCAACGAAAGCAAGGCCAGGCGCAGCTTCCCGTGAATCACAGGATTGAGTTCCGGCAACTCAGGCATGGGAAGCACCTTGACTTGTTCCGCTACCGTTGCGCTTGCGAGACTCCGCAATCATTCCGTAGATTCCGAAAACGATCTGACAGAAGAAGAGAGCAACCAGAAACACAATGCCCGCCTGTGCCTCCGAGATAAAGCATGAGGCCACTGCCAACGTCCACCAGACCAGCGCACACGCAAACTGCATCTTCCATTTCAGAATGATGCTTGAGGTGGCGTTGGCCGCGCCCAGCATGGCCCCGACAATGGCCACCGCGACGCGCAGGTCGAGCCTGCCGCTGATGCTGAGGGACATCATCAGCAGGAATACGGAAATTCCCATGCCGGCCCAAATGGCCATCATGGCGCGGCCGATCGTAGTCTCCGGACGCTTGCTCGCGCCGCGCGATGCAAATATTCCTGTAAGGACAGCGGCGGCGATCATGGTCACCGGCCAGGCAATGTAGCTCTTGCCCCAGGCGGACCAGGCAATCGCGATGTAATAAGCCACGCCCCAAAGAACGAAGGTCCAACCCCAGCTCTCGGTTGTTCGCCGGCCCTCGGCAATCATGCTTTCGATCAGGCTCAGCCTGTCTTTCAGTTCCTGCTCTTCAATGTTCGACATCGGTGAAGTTCTCCTTCAAAGTTCTCGGCTGTATTCCGGCATCATGGCTCTGGTTATCTGGTGCAGTGCATTCAAACGCAGCCCTCACGAATACTCCCAACGGCGGGCGATCCTGCGGGCAATAGCGAAGAGCACAACGCCGATGGCAAGAAGCACAGAGACTTGCTGCCAGAGGGCGGTCACCGGCAGATCGCGCCAGAACACTTTGGTGAACCCATCGATGGCCCACGCGTTGATGGTGAAGAGCCCGGCTTTCTGCATCGCCTCGGGCATGAGAAAACGAGGAAACATGCTGCCTCCAATGGCTGACATGACGAGGATCAGCAGCGTGGAGAGCGCGCCGAGTTGGGCGCGTGTGCGGCAGATGCTGGCCAGCAGCATGCCGAAGGCGGCCACCGCAAACGCAGTGCATAGGCCCATCACAATAAAGCCCGGAATGTGGCTGAAAAAGTCGAGCTTGAAGACGGCCCATCCCCAGAGAAACATCACCGTGAGTTGCGTAAAGGCAAGCAAAATGTTGAATACCAGCTTGCCGGCCAGCAGTCCGGTCATGTTCACGCGCGAGCTGAGCACCCGATCGAGCGCACCGCTTCCGGCTTCGTCCAGCAGCGCGCCCGCGGACCCGCTGGCAGTAAAGAGCAGAAACATGACACCGATAGCCGCGGCATAGAACGAAATCATGGGACTCTTCTTGTTTTGTCCCACGACTGAACGGGATTTGACGGCGATTATTCCGCCACCGCCTGAGGAGTTGAGGCTGCCCGAGCTTCCAGTGGCGTCCTTGCGGCTCTCGATCTGCCGCAACTCTTCGAGGTTGTTGTTCATCTTCTTTTGCTGTTCCGGCGTGAATCCGCCGAGGTACTGACCTGCATATTTCATTCCTTGCTCGGCCATGGCTTCAGGCATGGCGGTCATGGCTGCCTTCTGCAGCAGGCCCGCGACCATTTGCGGAGCGATGGCGTCGCTCTGGTCATTCAATAGTTCAATGGCTGTGCCTTCGGATCCAGGTCCAAAAGAGATGGGATGATCGCCGAAGCCATGGGGAACAATCAGCGCAACCGAAACGTCGCCCGCTGTGACGGCAGCCTCGGCCGTGGCCGCTGTGTAGTCGACGGGTTGCGGCTGGTCCTTTGTGGGTGCGGGTTTGGTGGAAACTGTAAGCGAGCCTTCGCTCTCCAGGCCTTTCACAAGCTGGCGCGATGCGGAGCTTTGGTCTTCGTCCACGCCGATGAGCTTGATCTTCGGAACCGTGTCGCGTTGGCCGCCGAAGATGACAGCAAAGATCGAGAAGAAGGCGATGGGCACTACAAAACTCAGCACCAGCGAAACGCGATCGCGGCGCAAGGCAAGCAAGGCGGTACGGATAACGGGGATAATCAATCGCGTAACTCCCTTCCGGTGAGGTGGAGGAATACTGATTCAAGATTTGGCCGGCGCAGGGACAGGTCAACCAATTCCAGGCCGGTCGAGGCCGCGCCTTCGAGCAAGGCGGCAATTTCAGCAGGGTGCTCGATGGTGAACTCTGCCGTTGAATCGGTCAGACGGCCGCCGCGCGCAGCGACCCATGCGCTGACTTCTCCCGCTGGCCCTTCGAGGCGCGCAATCACCTGACTCCGTAAACCAAACGAGCTCTGTATCAGCGCTTCTCGGGTGTTGAGGGCGATGATTCGTCCGTGGTCCACAATGGCGATGCGGTCGCAAAGACGCTCGGCTTCTTCCATGTAGTGGGTGGTGTAAATGATGGTCATTCCCTGTGTGCGGAGGGCCTCAATCATCTCAAAGATGCGATTGCGCGATTGCGGATCGACGCCAACCGTGGGCTCGTCCATCAGCACCAGGTGCGGTTGGTGAATGAGACCGGCAGCCATGTTGAGGCGCCGCTTCATGCCACCGGAAAGGTTCCGCGTCAGCTCGCCGGCACGGTCTTCAAGCGCCGCCCATTCAAGGCCCCACGCAATGGCTTTCTCAAGCTTCTTACCCTTCAGCCCGTAATAGCGCCCGAAGGAGCTCAGGTTCTCTCTGGCCGTGAGACGCGGGTATAAAGCCAGATCCTGGGGCACCCATCCCAGAGCCGCGCGCGATGCGGGCGAGCCGGCTGCTGCGCCAAAGACTGCGATTTGTCCGGAGTCGGCAGTGACGCGGCCCGCGATGGCGCGAATCAGCGTGCTTTTGCCCGCGCCATTGGGTCCCAGCAATCCCAGGCATTCACCGTCACGCAATTCGAGCGAGATGCCGTCAACAGCGGTCACACTGCCGAAGTGCTTAACCAGCGAATCGATTTTGAGCGGCAATGGCGAGAACGGAGCGGAGTTTGTTGGCGTCGATTGCTTGTTCATGCTTTCACCCTGGTGTCTTTTCCAAATGAATTCGGGAGGTTGATTCTTTCGATTGGCGATCAAGTTGGCTGGCACTGCACAGCAATCACAAGGAGTACTCTGTGTTATAGAGTACTCCTTGTCAACTATTATTTTGATTTCTTTTAAGCCTATTGCGCTGCTATGCGGAGGCGAGGCTCGAGTTCTGAGAGTTCCCTTTCTCCGAAGAGCCCGTAAACCATAGGTTTGGCAGCGTTAAAAGCGCCTGACTGAATGCGATCAACTCCCTCATCGCACGATCTACAACTCCGGCCCAGTCACCGGGCGAGGGCTGGCGCAGCAGGCGGGCGGTTGGGTACCAGGGAGTGGTTTCAACCTGCTGCATCCATCGCCAATCGCCCAGATGCGGGAGGAGAATCCAGGCCGGCTTGGCCATCGCGCCGGCAAGATGGGCAATGCAGGTGTCCGTCGTAATGACCAGGTCGAGCGTTGCCAGCAGGGCTGCGGTTTCAGCAAGATCGCGGTCGTTGCTGGATCCATCAAAGACGAAGACATCTCCCGGCAGATTGCTCAATTGTTCCGCTGCCGGCCCTTTCTGGAGAGATATCCAGGTGATGCCGGGCAATCGCAACAGCGGCAGCAGCGTCTGAAGAGCAACCGATCGCGCCGTGTCCGCCTTGTAGCGGGGATTGCCGGCCCAGGCCAGGCCGACCCGCAGAGACCGCTCGCCAGAACGCTGGTTGGCAGGCAGACTGGGAAACCTCATCCGCTTGTCTGTCGCAGATTCCTGACCTGCGCCCAGGTATGCGCCAGACCAGGGAACCGTGTCCACTGTGGTCCCGAAGACCGCTGGCAGGCTCATCAGCGGGCATTCCAGATCGAACGCCGGCGGCTTTTCGCCTTGCAACGCCGTCTCAGCCTGGCCGTTGCGAACCACGCCAAGAGATCGCAGCAGCCGCTCAGATGCGGGCTGCACCTGCAGGACGGCGATGCCCCCGCGCGCTACAACCAGAGTCGCATAACGGCAAAATTGGATGGTGTCACCCAGCCCTTGCTCGGAGTGGAGCAGAATGCGGCGGCCATCAAGGGACTCGCCCTGCCACCGAGGCTGGGTGAAGACTCTAGGAACGCGATGCACCTCGCGAAAGCGCCAGCGAACCTCATACCCCGGCCAGCCGCGCTGCCAATCGCCGAGCCGCAACTGCGTGAGCGCAAGATTGTACTGTGCGCCCGAATGAGAGGGATCGCGCTCGACGGCCGCCTCATGGGCCAGCAAAGCCTCGCCCATGCGGCCCATGTCCAACAGAGTATTGCCGCGGTTGGAGGGAGCGGCGCGGTGCCCCAGGGCTTCAGCCCGCTCCAAAGCCTCAACCGCTTCGGCAAAACGACCCTCGGTATGAAGCAGGATGCCCTGCATGTTCACTGCTTCAGGCTGCTCGGGGTCGCGCGCTAAAGCCCGGCGCAGCCAGCCCCAGGCGCCGGCCAGATCATTCTCCGCGGCACAGAACTGGCACCAGGCGATGTGGGTTTCCACCTGCTCAGGGTTCAGGGCAAAGGCCTTGCGCAAATGCGCCTCGGCCGCAGCCGGGCGATGGCGCTCGCGTTCCAGCATGGCCAGGTTGATCCAGCCTGCAACCAGATCCGGGCGCAGCTCAACGGCCCGCAGCAAGGCAGCTTCGGCGTAGACTTCGTCCGCCGCGGCGGATTCGCGAAGAAGGCTGCCCAGGTTCATCCACGCAGCGGCAAAGTCCGGCCTCAGTACAAGCGCGCGCCGATAGCGGGTTTCCGCTTCCGTTTTTCGTCCCAGGCGTGCCAGCACAAACCCAGCGGCAAACTCGGCCTCGGGCAGCCGCGGCCTGAGCGCCAGGGCTCGGCGGTAGCATTCGAGGGCTTCTGCATTTCTTCCTAAAACGGCCAGCGCATTGCCCCGGCCAAGGTGCGCGGCCACCAGCGCAGGCTTGTGGCGCAGAGCGAGTTCAAATTCAAGAATCGCCTCCTCGGGACGACCCGAAGCGATCTTTAGCTCACCCAGCCCCAACCGGGCCAACTCGTTCATGCCGTCCAGGCAAATAGCCTGCTTGTATGCCTTCTCAGCGTCTTGGGCTTGCCCTGCGGCCTTATGCGCCTGCCCAAGCGCGACCCATGCTGTGCCCATCCGGGGCGCCGCTTCCACCGCCGCGGAGGCCATTTTCACAGCTGCCGAAACCTGCCGGCTGGCCAGCGCTACCAGGCTCATCCCCACCAGCGCCTGCGGGTGGCGCGGATTCCCGTCGAGCATTCGCTGATAGCCGAGCGCGACCTCGGTCAGCCTGCCTGTGAGACCCCGCGACGACTTTGGAACTGCTGCGTGTATTGTCATCGACATACGAGCGTTGGTCAGCAAGAACGCGCCGCAACCGAACGCGAAGCCTGGGCAATCGCTCTGCCTGGACCTTAATCCGGCTGGGAGATGGGCTCAACCGGAATGCCGGACGACGTAACAGTTGGCCGATTGGCATTTCCCACTTTCTTCGGCCGTTTGATTTTGGGACTCCGATGAAAGGCGACGGATTTACACTGGCTGGGATTGTTTTTGCGAGGAGAACTTTATGACCGTAGCATCGATCGATCAAGCCCGCGTCCCGCTGCTCGAGCTTGAAGAGGTCGCGCCCGAAGCCGCAGCGCTTTATGACAAGCTCCTGGCCGATCGCGGCTGCGTGCCCAACATGTTCAAGGCGCTGGCCAACGTTCCCTCACTGGCCCTGGGCGTTGCCGCGCTGCTCAAACCGCTGATGGGCGAAGGCGCGCTGGTTGGCTGGTACAAGGAGCTGATTGCGACGCGCGTAGCCTCGCTGAACCAGTGCGAATACTGCATCAGCGCCCATCGCTACCTAGCCGGCCAGCGCGGCGCTACGCCGGAGCAGGTTGCCAGTTACGACAGTTTTGAGACCGGGCCATTTACAGAAAAAGAAAAGGCAGGCTTCCGCTACGCAGGCTTGCTGCATGTCTCCGGCCACGCCATTGACGAAGCGGCTTTTGCGGCGGTGAGCGCGCACTTCAACTCCGAGGAGATGATCGAACTCACGGCAGTAGCCGCTGCATTCGAGTTCTTTCCCCGCTTCAATTCCGCGCTGCACATCCCGGTGACGCCGTTGCCGGATGCGAAGTAGGGCGGTCTACTTCCCCAACTGCTTCAGAAAGAAATCGGCCATGGTGTGGTTGGCTTCAATGGCCTCGGGCAGCAGCGGACTATACCAGAAGGCGTGCGGGAGAGCGTCGAAGACCACCAGGCGCGCGTCCACGCCGGCGTTGAAGTAGGAGCGATGAAGGTTGACGGTGCCGCTGAGCAGCAGATCGCGTCCGCTGGTGATGAACAGCGTCGGCGGCAGGCCGTGCATGTCGCTGTAAATGGGCGAGAGCACGGGGTCTTTGGGGTCGGTAGCGCCCGCATAGAATGGATCGTGCGCGCCGGGCTCAGGCGGGTCGAGGTGGCCAGACAGTCCGCGCAGCGCATACAGTGCGATCGAATCGCCGTTGCGTGCGAAGTCTCCCATGCCGCTGAAGATGCCAAGCGCCGCCGGCAACGGCAACTGGAGTTGCTTGAGCTTTGAGCCCACCTCCGCGGTCAAAATGGCCCCGGCCGAAGTGCCGTAGATAACGATGTGTTCAGGCTTGTAGGTCTTCAGCAGTTCCTTGTAAACGGCCACAGCGTCGTCGACGGCGGCGGGAAACGGGAATTCGGGCGCAAGCCGGTAGAGCACGGCAACGACCTTGATTTTCGTGTAGCTGGCGATGGGGATGGACTCGGTGTAAGAGCCGGAGTCGGAGTTGAATCCGCCGCCGTGCAGGTTCAGCAGGACCTTGTCCTTGTTGGCTTCGGGCAAGCCATCGGGCGTAACAATGCGCACCGGCACTCCGGCAATCTTGTCTTCAACAATCTGGTTGGGGCAAAGGCGTGTCCAGGCTACGCGGGCGCGCGCTGTGCCCTCGTCCGTGGCCTTGCGGCGATCGGCGAGCGACCCCGGGGGGGCCTGATCGGGGATGTCGTGGCTGAGAAAATGCTGCGACTGGAAGCTGATGGTGTCCGGCACCGGGACCACACGGGTCACATGCGCTGTACCCTTTTCGTCGATATAGCTGGTGTCTCGATTAGGCGCTTCAGCCGCAGTGGTGGGATGCGGGTGGTCCACAGGTGAAGGACTGGCCGCGGGCTGTTGCGCGGCCAGCGCAGCGGGAACGAGCAGGCAAGCAAAGGCACAGACACGGGAGATGGGATGCATGGAATTGGGCTCCTCTTGGGGATTGGCTGGTTTGGCACGCGCTCCGCGGCGAACGGGCGGAACTCGTCCACGATAACAGACATCGTCAGGGCATTGTGCATGGTCGCCCTTTGGCAGGCAGAGGATCGTTAGTCAGCAGCGCGGCGGGAGGTCTAGATATTTGGAGCGTGCTTCCGCTATTGCGCAGCCAGGGATGGGGAACGCAGACGCCACGCTCCCTTTCCCGGCTGGCTTGCTATCTGCTTTGTGTCATTGCGGTAGAACCAGCAAACCGGCTTCAAGCAGTTTCTCTGTCAACCGGTCGATGGCTTGCGGAAATTTGTAGGCGACGGCACGAACGCTCATCCCCAGCAAAGTTGCCGCTTCGGCCTGCGTGTACTCCTGGATCACGATCCGGCACAGCATCTGACGGTCGAGCGATCCAAGGTGGTTCACACAGGTCTCAATATCGAGGACGAAGATTACCGCGTCCTCGAAAGTGCGGACGGGCCGGCTGCATACCCACCCCCGCCCGATTGGCTCGCCGAGGATGGCCGGCGACCTGCCCACCTGCATCGAGGCATACAGATAGCGCCGCAACATCTTCTCGGTATGCTTTCTGTAGAAGGCCAGGCTGACAACCGGACTTGCCGCGGGTTCCTTTGCCGGCACTCTGGCTTCAGGTTGTGCAGCAGGGTTGCGTTCCCATCCTCTCCCGTCTCCCTGCCACTTTCGCTGTGAGTCTCCGCCTTCCAAGAACATCGGCAACTGGAGTGCCGCGCTCATTGCGCACCTTCCGTTTCCACAGCAACCGCCCAAACCTTGGCAAGCACCTTACGGCCTGGGCGTCCGCGCCGCTTGCGGCTTTCAGGCGTTGGAAAGTCTTTCAGTTTTGTTTCACACCTCGGGCAATACACGCTCCCTTGGGTCTGGGCACGGTACCAAAGACATCCGCACCCTTCGCAGATTTTCAAATGCACGCGCAATTCCATGACTGATTCTCCGTATTCGAGCCAGTTCCCGACGGCTGCTTTTGTTGAATGCTCCGCGGGGTGAAGACAACCAGGCACGGCAACTCAGGTTTCTTATGTCCTGATGGAGGATTGCCGCCTGTGTTCTCTCGTTTTTTGTCATGCTCATAGCGCGCAGATCCTGGAATTTTCTCGACTGGCCTGCCCCCGACGCCTATGCTTAGCGCTTTGGGACAAAGCGGCGAAACCGGAACGGCCGAAGTCCTCCGGCAACTTGTTCATTTAAGGCCGAATGGGACAGAATTCTTCCCGCTCAGCCCTGCGAAAGCAAAGCTTTTCTTAAACGATTCCCACAAGCCAGCGCAAGATTAAGTAAACCAAATGTAGAAATATGATTCTCTTGCGTCAATCTTTATCGATCGTTTTATGCCTATTCGCCTTCCATTCGCAGGGCAAGTAGTCAAACTAAAGGC
>Ga0182024_10021555_pt1 | contig 11687 bp, 8 predicted proteins | sample P32metaG_FD_120480 | JGI IMG/M metagenome (GOLD analysis project Ga0182024, IMG submission 120480) | Permafrost microbial communities from Stordalen Mire, Sweden - P3-2 metaG (Illumina Assembly) | ecosystem: Environmental > Terrestrial > Soil > Wetlands > Permafrost | place: Sweden: Stordalen... | reverse complement strand
GCGCCCGGGCCGCCGTTGCCCAACACGGAGTAGAGCGTTGGATTCGCTGCGAAATAGGGGCTGGGCGCAGTGCAGGGCGGCGTAGCGCAAGCCGAATTCGGCAGCAGCACCCTCTGCCCGTAGTCGAATGGCACCATCAGGTGCGTGCCCTTCTGGCCCACATACCCGACTTGCACGGTCGTGTTCCCCGCAAACTGATGCTGGACAGTCAGATTCCATTCATCCGCGATCGCAGGCTGAACCTTGGGATCCCAGACTCGGAGGAAAGCCCCCGCGTAACAGGCGTACGCAGGCGCGGCGCAGGAGGCCGTAGCCAAGCTGACGATTCCATCGGTCGTATCCGTCGAAGGCAGTGAAAGGCCGCTATAGTTCGCGTTGATTTCCGCTGGAGTAAACGGTGGATTCAGCGGCAAACGCAAGTTTGTGCCAGTTCCCTCCATATACGACGAAATTGTGAACGCGCCACGGACTACGGTGTGGTCACCGAGTGCCGCGGGAGTCCAAGCGAAACCAATGCGCGGCTGGAAGTCTTTGCCCCCATAGGTTCCGTCGTAGAGGGCCTGGCTGGCGCCGTTCTTACCAGCGAGATCGATATTGCCGGTGGCAAAGTTATAGTTTGCCTGTTGGTTGTTGGCCTCCACCCAGGGTGTGTGCGCGTCATAGCGCAGTCCGAGATTCCACGTTAAGCGATCCGTGACGCGCCACGTGTCTTGGGCGAAGATGCCGATGACGTTGCTGGATTGCTGCCAGGTTTTGTCGGTACTCACGCCGCGACCGTATTGATAATCGAGGCCGAGGAAGAAATCGGCACCACCATCGCCTGTGCCAGACGGAACGGTTGAGGACTGCGTGAACTGTCCGTTGAAGTCCATGAGACCCAGTTCGCCATTGTTGCCGGCATAGAACGTGTTGATGATCTCACGCCACCATTGCCCGCCAAATTTGAAGTTATGCCGGCCATGCGTCCAGCTCAGCGCGTCCTCAGCCTGCCATACATGGTCGTCGAAGTTCTGGGTTTGCTCTGCAGCGCCAATGCTTGAAACATCCGTATTGGACAAACTAAGGTTCAGCAAACCAGGGAGAGTCCCCGGATTGCCATTCCCGATTCCAAGCGTGTTGCCGAACTGCCCGACGCCGGACGCAAACGAATTACCACTGTTCAGGGTGATATGGCTCCAACCAAAGCGGGCGTCATTCACAAGATTGTTTCCTATCGTGCGAGTCCAGTCGCCAACCGTGTTGTAAATCGGCGTCGTCGCATAGCCGTTAGACAACAGTTCCTGTGAGTTGTTGGATGGATTGTTCTGATAAGCCCTGGTGAAGCGATAGGAGATATTGTCCTTTTGTGTGGCTTTAAAGTCAATTTTCAGATCGCCCTGCGCTTCATTGGCGGCCGAATTGTTAATATTCACCGAATTGTTTTGCAGCTGGGTATTGATGGCAGCCGGGTACAGACTCGACGCAAACAGCGCGCTCGCTACCGGGCTGAGCATGACGCCAGGAATCACGTTGTTCGGGAAGGGCTGCCGCGGCGTGGCGGGTGCTGATGAGGGAGTGCACAGCGCGGCAAAAGATTGGCACGGATTGTACAACTGATGTTGCACAGCCGACACGCCGTTCACCGTAGCCCGGTCCAAGCAGACCCCTGAACTGTCAAACCCGAGGGTGCAGATCGCTCCAAAGTTGCCCGTGCGCTCGCCGGCCGTAAACACGTTGTTGAAACCCGCCGAGCTTGGATAATCAAGTCGTTGATCTTGAAAATCAGCAAAGAAGAAGAGTTTGTTCTTGATGATCGGTCCGCCAAAGGTGCCGCCAAACATATTCCAGCGCAGTTTTTGCCTGGGAAGCGCAGGGGAAACCAAATTGTTCTGCCAGTAGTTGGCATTTAGAACGTCGTTGCGGAAAAACTCCCAAACATCGCCATGGTATTGGTTCGTACCCGATTTGATGGTGGCATTGACGATTCCACCTTCAAAATTTCCGAACTCTGCCGGGGCGTTGTTTGTGATGAGGTTGAACTCCTCGATCGCATCGGGAGCTGGCGTATACCCGAGCAGGTTGTCAGATACCTGGTTGTTATCCATGCCGTCGAGCAGGAAATTGTTTGCCTGCTCGCGGTTACCGTTGATGAGGGGGCGACCGCCGTATCCGGCAGTGTTGTTGCCGTTATTAAAACTGCTTGGATCCGTCGATACAGCGCCTGGCGCAAGGAGCGTCAGCTGGACATAGTTGCGCGAAGCGAGAGGCAGATTATCGTTAGTCGCCGCGTTCATGATGGTGTCTACTTGCGTCGTCTCGCTTTCCAAGACTTCAGCGGCCGCAGTCACCTCTACCGTTTCACTCGTCTGTCCTATTTTCATCGTTATGTCGATACGTGCGACTTGATTCAAGGTGAGGACGAACCCGGCATGCGATGCCACGGCAAATCCGTCCTTTTTGACTTTAAGATCGTATATGCCGACCGGAAGTTCGGACAGCCGATACAGGCCGGAATCGTTGGTCGTGGCCGTATAGACAATACCCCGCTCCGCTGAGGTCGCCGTAAGCGTTGCGCCCGTAACAGCGGCACCGCTGGGATCGGTCACCGTACCCGTAATCGAAGCGGTAACTTCCTGAGCCCAACTTGGTTGCAGCATGCCGGTTGTAATCACCAACAGTGAGAGCACAAACAGTAGGGAAGAAATGAGAGTCGACGGTCGATTCATAGCAGAACTCCTCCTTGAAAACTTCGCGCCGCAGAGGACAGCTCGGATCCGCTTATGCTATATAGCAAGAGATGATCTTTCGTCAAGAAAAAAATGCATGTGTGCCAAAAAATCTCTTGGGTCTGACTGGCAAACATCTAAAACTGCCGACCCGAAACCGTGTTCATCACTTCAGCACAGTCGGACTACGTCTTTATTTTGCCGTGATTTCGTGCTTGTAAACACGATTTCGAGAGTTCCCTCTTGATCAGCACTCAGAGGGAGGTCTCGTTTTGTTCTTATCTCTGGCAATCTCTAGGTACCAGCCGCACAATTTATTTGGAGCGCTAGAGCAGTTTGTAGTATGTTGCAGGCAATTCGTAAGGAAAACGACCATGCCACAAGTGCGCAACAACGGAATACCGGCGTACCAGCAAATTCAAACTTCTATTATCAAGCGACTCGAGGCTGGTCAGCTAAAGCCGGGGGACCTTGTCGAGTCAGAGCGGGAACTGTCAAAGATTCACGGCGTTAGCCTCATGACAGCTCGGCATGCGCTTGCCGGACTCGAGCGTCAAGGGAAAGTCCTACGCCGTCGCGGCGCAGGCACATTTGTCGCTCCTCCAAAAATTCACTTCAATAAATTGATGAGCTACGCCGAACAGATGTCAGCCCGGGGTCTGAATATCTCTTCCAAGTTGCTTTCTTTGAATGTGATCGACACGGCTCCGGAGCTTGCGGCGCGTCTGGCCCTTCCCGCGGCTAGCCGCCTCATCAAGTTGGAAAGGCTGAGACTCGGGGGAGATGAACCGTTTGCCATCGAAACCTGTTATTTGTCCGCCGATGATTTCGGTGGCCTGATTCGTGCCCCGCTAGACCGAGCGTCACTTTTTTCGATCTTGGAGCACGACTACGGACTACAGATCGCACATGCCGATGAAGAAGTAGACGCCACCACCGCCGATGCCCATACCGCGCGACTCCTGGGTATGCCTCAAGGTTCGGCTTTGCTTCGCATTCGACAGCAGATCTTTTCGACGCAGGGCAAAATCGTTATCTATGTGTTGGGGCTTTACCGATCCGATCGCCACATTGTATTGATCCGCAGATTCCGCTGACGATCACCTCCCATGCGATCTGCGTACCTCTTCGGCGACCAGATGCACCCGCCCCGCAATCTGTAGTTCAGGGATTACGAATTCGGTAAATCCGCTGTGCTGTACGGGAGCAAGGGATTCACAACATGCATGCTCAGGACTCTCGTACTGAACCGAACGGAATGAGCCTTTCACCTGCACCTGTACCTGGAGGGGGCCTGCAGCGTAGTTGATGAACTCTATTTCCTCCACATCTCGGCCATTGTTGGAGTAAGGCACGGCAATCGTAGTCAGTCCATTCCACAGACTGATCAAAGCGTGGTCCTTCCCCAGCAATCGACGGATGTCCTGAGAAAATGTCTCAGGGTCGGTTACCGCTTCCGAGAGCTCGAGCACCTTGCCCTTTCCCACTGTATAAGACGTGGCATGTTCGTTCAGGCGGATGGCCTCTGTGTTGTGCCACGGATACGAGCCTTGCCCGTCCACAAGCACGAAGGTCTTGCCATGCGTTGCGAGCTCGGCGATTCGCTGACCAGACTCTTGGTCCGGCTTGGCGAATACAACGATTACCTCGAAGTCTTCGAGCACTTTCGGTTGCAGATCTGGAGCTCGGAAAACTTTAAACGGTATGTTGTGACGTGCCATCAAATTCATGACCTCGTCGCCTGGATCGAGGTCATCCACGATCACAGCTACATTGGCGGCCGCTTCCAGCCTTGGATCAGTTTTGTCGCGTGAATAAAAATCGGTGTAGTTCAGCACTTCTTTCCAGAGCTTCCATGCGATGGGCTCCTTTGCGTTCAAAGCTTCTTGGAGTTGTTCATCAACATCCAAGACCAGATCTGCGCGGAACGCACCCGCCTCGCTAACCGCCAGCGAATAATCTGTTGCGGTAAGCTCTCTTTCTTGCTGGCCAGCATCCGGTCGAAGCCACGAGAAGGTATAGAGCGGCGTCTGCTCGTCATTCGCTTTCCGTTCAATTTTGATAAGGGAGAGATTCGTGTCAATCCACGGCTGAGCTGTGGGACTCGATACTTCTAAAACAGAATCACGCTTAAGAACCAAGCTGCCCCTCATCTGCGGCAGCTTACCTTCTGCGCTGAGAACCATGAATCGGAGCTTCGGATAGTCAGATTTCAGACGTGGCAAAGCACTCTCCAACGCCGCACGCTGCGATTGTGGAACATTCACAATGATACCCTCCGCCCCAAGTTTGCTGACCTTTTCTGCTACGACCGCAGCTTGCTGCAGTGAGGTTTCGATGTACACCCGATAGCCGCGCCTGTGGGCGTCGTTCAACAAAGGCAGAGTGCGGTCGTTCCAGGAGATGACCAAATCGCGCATGCCGAGTGCGTTCGCGGGGGGCACGGTAGAACTGGACCAATGCACAAGCACGCTGCTCGAGCCAGGGATGGAGAGTGAAAAGAATAAGAAGACCAGAATTGGCCCACGAATGTTCATGGAATATTGCCAGGCTGAGCCGTCGGCCTCTCGCCACCAAACTGAATTTGTGCGCCGCCACTGATGATTTCGGTCTTTGACTGAGGTGAAATCCAAACGGCAGAGACATTCTCCAAATGGCCGGCGAGCACTCTTCCCTTCTCCGGACCAACCAACAAGAAGGAAGTCGAGAGCGCATCGGATACCGTGCCCGTTTTTGCGATGACGCTCACCGCGAAATCCGTGCGCAGAGGCATGCCCGTGTCGGGGTCGATGATATGCCCCGCGGAATCTTTCCCCAGCAAGCTCGGTGGTGTTTGCTCCGAGGTCGAAATACTCTGATCTTTGAGCATGACCTGCGGATCGAGTTTGTCCGAGGGATCTCTCAGATGCAAGAGCCACGCCCTGTTACCAGGAGGAGCCCCCATTGCAAGAAGAGTGCTGCCTCCCGCATTGATCAGCGCGTCGTGGATGCCCCAATTCCGCAGGACTTCAGCGGCGCGATCAACCGCGTACCCTTTGCCAATTGCTCCCAAATCCAACCGCAAGCATGGAGAGTGAAACGTGATCTGGTCCGGAGGAGTTAACTCGACCTTCTCGTATCCGACGCAACTCCGAACTCTATTCCGCTGCTCCGCGGAAGGTACAGCATCGCCGGACAAAGCAGCCTTCCATAAATCCACCCACGGCGCCACTGAAATGTCGAACTTGCCGTCCGTAAGCCTGGAAAACTGCAATGCCTCCTCGACCACGCGGTACAAATCAGGCGGGACCCTCTGTGGGTGAAAGTGAACCGAGCGATTCAACTGACTCAACGGGCTCTCAGGTTTGTAGTTGCTCAATAGCGCGTCGATGCGAACGATTTCCTCGAGGGCCTTCTCGATCGCAGCTGAAGCGTGCTCGGATGACCGGTCATAGGCGGCGATTTCGAATACCGTACCCATGACGTACTTCTTCCGGTAAACCAGGACCTCGGATGAACTCTGACTGCTTGCAACAGCGGAGAGGGCGACCGTAATCAGAACTGCAACGGCTGCTCTTTTATCCCAACGCATATACCTCTCCACTCAGGCTCGCCAGGTAGATCATGTCGGTGGTCAGCACAGGTACCGACTGAATCGCCCCGCCGAGCTCTGCCTTCCACACAATATCGCCAGTCTCGCGACTCAATGCGCACGTGATTCCCGCCTGGATATAAACGACATCCTCGCCGATCACGGGCGGCGCGGTCACCACCTCACCCACCACCGTCTTCCATCGCAAGCGACCAGTCTGCGAGTCGAACGCATAGAGGAAGCCATCCTTGCCGCCAACAACCACTAAATCGCCTGCAATGGCTGGCGAAGAAGAAATGCCGAGTTCGGTCTCGTACTTCCAGCGGACCTCTCCCGTGGCGGTGTTCAGCGCATACATAAAAAAATCTTCCGAGCCGATCAGCAGCAGATCACCACTGACTGCAGGCGATGAGTCGATACCGTTCTCCGTGGAAGTGTTCCACAAGATTTTTCCCGACGCGGCCTCAAGGCCGTAGATCTTGCCGTCGCCGCAACCGAGATAGAGTTTCTGTTCACCCACGTAGATCGTGGAATAAATCCTTCCCCCCAATTCTTTGACCCAACGTGTCTGCCCAGTTGCCGCTTCTATCGCATAAACCTTCGCGTCGGCACTCCCGAAAAATACAACTCCTCCACAAACGACAGGCGATGCCCACACCTCGGCTCCCGTCACTGCTTCCCACAGCTTGCTTCCGGAATGCCGATCGATCGCATATACCTTGCCATCGTCGCACCCGAACAAGATTCGATTCTCGTACAGCGACGGAGTCGAGTGAATCTGACGCGCAGCCTGAAACTTCCATTTCAAAGCGCCCGTCGAAGAATCGATCGCATGCAATATTCCATTCACGGACGCGACATACAGGACGTTATCCTGCAAAACCGGCGCCGAACGCACGGAACCTCCGGCGCGATATTGCCAAACAGCTGCTTGCGGCGATTTTGCGCGCTGCAGCCCCTGACCACCGGTGCGTGCGTTGTCTTTGAGCAGTGTGGGCCAGTCGCTGGAAGCTTCGCGTTTGGATGTTTGCATCATTGACAGGCTCAGGCCGAAAAGAGTCGGTGGTCGATCTGTTTCAGGTCAGCGACTCCTAATCCTAGTTTGCCAGCGGCGGCAACATGCCCTGGTTGCCTAAAGAACAGATTTTTTGATGCGTCGTGGAAAAAAACATCGTTGTCAGTTGTAATACTGCTCGGATCGTGCTGCCACAAGGAAGGCACACCCCGCGCCTGCCGTTTCGCTTCGATGAATTCCAGTTCGAGGCTGTCCATAGCGACGGGATCTGTTGCTGCCAGAAGAATGCCGGGTTGATCGATGAACTGCTGCACCTGGGTCAGGGGACCGCCATGCCACACCTGGCGCATGCCGTCCATGATGTGCAGCACGGCCTTCGATCGCAACGGTTCGACCGTACACATCAAGCCGATAAGCGGATTTGTAAATGAATACGGAGGCCTGTGCGTACGCGCGACATTGTTGAAGGTGCCATAGGCGAGATTCTTCAGCGCCCCGGTCACTCCCGAAGCGGAGTGATCTTTCATCGTTGGCACGTTGATGATTTTCGTCAGGTCGTGCGCAACGATGCTCGCCATATAGGAACGCGTTTCCCACTCGCCAAAACAATTCGCGCTGCAATAAATCGTCGGTTCGTAGCCCGCACTGTTCGAAAAAGCCTCCTGGATGCCCACAATGCGCACTCCCGCAGGCAGTAGCGCCTGATAGCTGCCGATATCAATCTCGTACGAATACCGGTCATAGACCACAATGTTCCGCGCCGGAACTCCAACGGATTGAACTGCGCTGATGATCTCGCGTATCAACTCTGGAGATGAGCAACACGCCGGCGCGCCCGAAGGATTGATCTTGATTCCAACTACGTCCTTCGGTTCAACAAATTTCGCCCAGGCCTGCACGTACTTTTCTCCCGTCAGCTCCTGCATTGCGTGCGCGAGCATCTCACGCACAATCGGCTGTGCGACGCGGTTCCGGCTGATAGCCTTCGGGTTGCGTACTTCGATCACGCGTCCCGGAAACAGCCCGGGCATGCCAAGCGGCGAGCGTTTGTACTCGGCGAGCCCGTGCAGTTCGATAGGTGGTGCGACGGGAAGAGCCTGGTCTGCCCGCGATTTCCTGGGATCGAGTCCCTCCATCATCCAGGAGGTGCTTGCAATGCATCCGACTTTGACGAACGTCCGACGATCCATGGATTCGGCCCTGGCCTCTTCGCCATTGAGGTCTGAAGACCGATCAGATTACGCCACGGCTTTCCTGTTTACAACCCTGAGTATCCAATGAGTGGTGACAATCTCCGGCTCACTAGATACACTTTCGCATCGATCAAATTAAGAGAAAGGTCCCATGCAGAATTGGATCATCACCTCGATTGCAGCCATTTTCTTTTTCGCAAGCACGATCAGTTCACCGCTTAGGCTACTTGCGCAAGCACCTCGTTATGACCTGCTGTTGAGAGGCGGTCATGTGATCGACCCAGCCAATCACATCGATGAAGTGCGGGACGTCGCAGTTTTCCAGGGCAAAATCGCTGCCGTCGAAAAGAATATTCCTGCGGATCAGGCGGGAAAGGTGGTAGACGTTTCCAAGCTCTACGTCACGCCCGGACTGGTGGATATTCATTACCATATCGGGCACGGTGGAGCACCGCTGAACTGGTTTGCGCCCGATGGACGAGCCCATTTTATCCCTCTCGGCATTCCTGCGGACATGGCTTTGCAGTCGGGCGTCACAACCATTGTGGATGCCGGCACGGCTGGTGCCGAAACATTCCTCCAGGAAAAGGAAGAAGTGATCGACCGCGCCATAGTTCGCGTGCTCGCGTTTCTGAATATCGTGGCGAATGGCATGAATGGCGGACTCGAGCAGAGCCTCGACGAAATGGATGTGAAACTTTGCTCTGACACCATCAAGAAATATCCGGACATCATTGTCGGAGTCAAAACCGCACACTACTGGACCAACCAACCTTGGGATGCCGAGCACGTGCCCTGGGCCGCAGTGGACCGAGCCATTGATTGCGGCAAACTCGCCAATGTTCCCGTGATGTTCGACTTCTGGCCCCGGCCGGACAGAACTTATGAGGACCTCATTCTCAACAAGATGAGGCCGGGAGACATCCATACCCACGTTTTCGCCCAGCAATTTCCCATCATCCTTCCCGACGGAAAAATCAATCCTGCTCTGGCGCAAGCCCGCGCACGCGGAGTCATTTTCGACGTTGGCCACGGAGGCGGCAGTTTTTGGTTTCGCAATGCAGTTCCGGCCGAAAAGCAGGGATTCATCCCCGATTCCTTTTCCACCGACCTGCATATTGGCAGCTACAACACCGTCAGCATGACTAACGTCATGTCGAAATTCCTGGCCATGGGTGTCCCGCTGGAGGATGTCATTGTCCGTTCCACCGTGAATCCCGCCAACGAGATTCACAGGCCGGAATTGGGAACGTTGTCTGTCGGCAAGGACGCGGATATCGCGGTGCTGGAACTAATGAAGGGCCACTTCAGCTACGTCGATTGCGGAGTGGCGCGCATGGATGGCAATGTGCAATTGACCGCCCGTATGACAATCCGCGCGGGACGCATTGTCTACAATCCCTCCGGCCTGGGCATGGTCGAGTGGGAGAAAGCGCGGCCCCAATATTTTACAATTCCCGATCGCAGTAACTTGCCGCCGGCAACCGCGGATGATTACCCGCGAAACTGAATTTTCCATCAAGAGGTGCTGCAAGGAGAACTGACATGCATAAGGTGAGTCGACGACAATTATTACAGAACGGAGCGCAGGCAGCTCTTGCAGGCGGGGTCGTTCTCTCTGGAATCCCTGCTCTACAGACTCGTGCGGTCGCCAAATCGTCAACTCCCGCAGTGGACTACTACGAGAAGCTCGGAATAACTCCATTCATCAATGCCGCCGGAACTTATACGACCTTATCGGCATCCACCATGCCCGACGAGGTGCAAGCTGCGATTGCCTTTGCGTCACGCCAGCCGGTAAACCTCAATGAGCTGCTGGATGCATCAGGAGCATATCTTGCCAAGCGATTGCGTTGCGAAGCTGCTCTCGTCACTTCCGGTGCCGCGGGCGCGCTGGTACTTGGAACCGCAGCCTGCGTCAACCTGGGTCACGAACAGGAAATCCTCGCAATTCCGACCGACATGGCCGGGCTCAAGAATGAAGTGGTGGTTCAGAAATCTCATCGCTACGACTACGACCATGCACTCCGAAACTGTGGAATTCGTTTTGTCGAGGTGGAAACGCTGGACGAATACGAAACGGCGTTCACCGATCGGACTGTGATGGCGCACTTCTTCAATGCCGGCGGCGGGAAAATCAGTCGCGAAGATTGGATACGAGTCGCGCATCACCATGGAGTGCCCTGTTTCAACGACGCCGCAGCCGATGTCCCACCCATTTCCAATCTCTGGAACTACACGCAAATGGGATTCGATCTCGTGACCTTCTCTGGAGGCAAGGGACTTCGCGGCCCGCAATGTACCGGCTTACTATTGGGACGCAAGGACCTGATCGAGGCGGCGAAAAAAAACAATTCCCCGAACTCGAACACGATCGGCCGGGGCATGAAGGTAGCAAAAGAAGAAATTGTCGGTCTGGTCGCTGCCGTGGACTGGTTCTTGAAGCAGGATGACGCTGCGATGGAAGCAGAATATCGACAGCGCGCCAACCGCATTGCCAAACACGTGAGCAATCTGCCGACAGTGCAGACCCAGGTCTTTGTTCCTGAGGTCGCCAATCACGTTCCGCACCTCCTCATCACCTACGATCAGAACCGCATCAAGATCACTGGCACGGAAGTTATGCAGAAGATGCGCGCAGGCAAGCCGCGCATTGAATTGAATCCGTCGACGGGAGGCGCTCCTGCCAGCGCAGGTTTATCCGGCGGTCCGAACACGATCGTGGTAGGAGTTTGGATGCTGCAACCCGAGGAAGATATGGCAGTCGCAAAGCGCCTGCGAGAAGTACTGCAAGAAGCAGCCACGTACTAGGTTCTGGGAAGGCAAAAACTGTATCCGTTTCTGGCGAACTTACGGCCAATATAGACATCGTGCCTGCCTTCGCTCACATGAGCGACAAAGGGGAGCGCCTATTCTTAGAATGTGCTGTCAGAGCAGCCTTGCTAGTGGGAGCCACAGCAATCGTGCGGTACGCCATGCGAGTGAAAGCAGCGACGGCGAGGCACAGCGTTTGGGCTGGCGTGATGGCGTTGATGCTCTTGCTCCCGATCTGGACGGCTTGGGGACCGAAGGCGTCGCTGCGCGTGCTGCCGCCTTTGGCTCAGAGCATTGCAAACAAGGCAAACGCTCCGATTGGAATCTCTTCAACCGGTGTCCTGCGGTCAAGCCTAGTTGACCCCAAGCTAGCGGTTTTGCTAGGCGCT
>Ga0182024_10021554_pt1 | contig 11688 bp, 9 predicted proteins | sample P32metaG_FD_120480 | JGI IMG/M metagenome (GOLD analysis project Ga0182024, IMG submission 120480) | Permafrost microbial communities from Stordalen Mire, Sweden - P3-2 metaG (Illumina Assembly) | ecosystem: Environmental > Terrestrial > Soil > Wetlands > Permafrost | place: Sweden: Stordalen... | reverse complement strand
GTGACCGCGTCCCAAACGCGATATTGCTCGCGGCTTTCCAGCGGCGGCGTGCCGTTGACGTCGCCATCCAGGCCGTCGAGATGATGAGCGAACTCATGGAAGACGACGTTGTCGCCGTCATGCGGGTCAGCAATTCCATCCAACACGCTTTGCCACGACAACACGATCGGGCTGCGATGCCAGGCCTCGCCCAAAATCACTTGTCCGTCGGACACGATTCCGCCTGCCAAATGATTCCACTTCGGCGGCGGATGGCGATACGGGCCCGGATACACCAGCACCGACTTGATGCGGTCGTAGTGATAGGTGGGCTGAATGCAAAGCGGGAGCAAGCAGGCCTGCGCCGCGATCGTTACCCGCATTTCGTCGGTGATTTCCAAGCCCGCGCAACCGATCCATTGCCGCTCGGCGATGAAGAACCGCAAATCGTCGCGAAGCTGCTGCTGCTTCGCGGCCGGGAGCCAGGCGTAGTAGGGAACATTCCGCGCAAGAATCTCGAGCCATTCGCTCGGAAACCGCTCGGCCAGCAGCCGCTGCCGGCGGCGGTTCTTGAACCAATTGAACATTGCAGCATGTTGAAAAAGGGGACAGGCACCTCGCCGCAACACAACATGTAGGCAAACCGGCCGTTGCTCGGAGCCAGTCCCCTTTTTCAACGAACATAAGCGGCTAAAGACAAATGGATGCGGCGGCTCTATTTGTTCTTTGTGATCTTGAGCATCGTCACCACTTCGTTGCCGTCGACGAAGTCGGTCGAAATGTTCACCATCGCGCCTGGAACAACGTCTTTCAGCCCCTTGGGATCCTCGGAATAGCCGCCGTGCTTGGCGTTGCCTTTGAACTTGTAGACCTTGCAGTCTTTTGTCAGTTCGTAGGTTTGGTCATTATCGTCGACGTGGATCGTGACCTTCCGCGTCGCGGCATCGAAGGCCGTCACCTTCCCCTGATAATCCACGGCCGACGCGATTGCGGCCATCCAACACACGATCAACAAAGCCGCCAGGCAATTGCGAAGCATACGAAGCTCCTTTCCGCAAGCCGTATGGTTCATGTCTCGGCCAACGGCGTGGCCGGGACCGGGTATTGTTCGCACAGATCGAAAATCTCGCCGCGAATTTCTTCTTGCACCGCCGGATCGGTCGGCGCTCGCAACACCTTCAGAATCCAGCCTCCGATCGTGCGCATTTCGTCGGGGCCCATGCCGCGGGTCGTAAGAGCCGGCGTGCCGATGCGGATGCCCGAGGGGTCCATCGGCTTGCGTTCGTCATAGGGGATCATGTTTTTGTTGACCGTGATGCCGCAATGGCTCAGCGTTTCTTCCGCTTGCTTGCCGCCGATGCCGAGCGGGGTCACGTCGACCAGCATCAAATGATTGTCGGTGCCGCCGCTGATCAGCCGCAATCCGCCGGCGGCCAGAGTTTCGGCCAGCGTTCGGGCGTTTTCAATCACTTGCTCGATATAGTCGCGGAACTCGGGCTTCAGCGCCTCGCCGAAACAGATCGCCTTTCCAGCGATGACGTGCATCAGCGGCCCTCCTTGAATGCCGGGGAACACGCTGCGATCGAGGTCTTTCGCGTAGTCGGCCTTGCACAGCACCATCCCGCCGCGCGGGCCGCGCAGCGTCTTGTGCGTCGTCGTGCTGACGAAGTCCGACACGCCGACCGGATTGTCGTGCAACCCTGCCGCAACCAACCCGGCATAGTGAGCCATATCGACGAACAGCTTCGCTCCCACTTCGCGCGCGATCTCGGCGAACTTTCCATGCGGAATCTCACGCGGATAAGCGCTCGCGCCGGCGACGATCATCTTCGGCTTGTGTTCGCGAGCGAGCTTTGCCACCTGATCGAAATCGATCCGATGCGTGTCGCGAGTGACGCCGTAGTTGACGAAGTGATAGAGAATCCCCGAGATGTTCAGCCGCATTCCGTGCGTCAGATGTCCGCCGTGGGCCAGGTCGAGGCCCAGCACCGTGTCGCCCGGCTGCAACACCGTGAGATACACCGCCATGTTGGCCTGGCTGCCGGAATGGGGCTGCACGTTGGCATGTTCGGCGCCGAAGATTTTCTTGGCACGATCCCGGGCCAGATTCTCGACCACATCGACATGCTCGCAGCCGCCGTAATACCGCCGGCCCGGATAGCCTTCGGCATACTTATTGGTCAGCACGCTGCCGACGGCCTGCATGACGGCCGGGCTGGTGTAGTTTTCGCTGGCGATCATCTCCAGGCCGTCTTGCTGGCGATCGATTTCTTCGTCGATCGCGGTCCAAACCTGGGGGTCTTGAGATTCAACGAAATTCATGGGCGGCATACGATCTCGCAAGGGGTTGAACGAGAGACGGCGGGATGGGTTACCGCCATTGTCGAAACTAGCGAGCGTGTCGTCAATTGGCACAAGTCGGGACAAACGCGCGAAACCGCAAGCGGTGGGCGGCGCGGTTAGTCGAGGCCGACATGCACCGTTAGCGTTCCGGCGGCGGAGTCTAATTCGCCATCGGAGACGTTGACTCGCAAATAGAGGGTGCCCGAATGCGCGGGGCGGACGATGGTGCTCAAGCCCGCCGCGAGCGGCGTGGCCAACGGGCTCGTGGCGCTCGAACCATCGTCCGGTCGAACGGCCGCCAACAGCGTGCCGAGCGGTTTGCCGTGAACAAAGTGGATCGACACACCGTTCGGCTCGCACCACAAAATGCGCGGTTCTTTTCCGACCTGATACCGCCCGCTGGCTTGCAAATCGTAGGCCTTGCCCGCTTCGAGCCGCACGCCGGTGTTCTGCCAGCCGCGATCGGCCGTCACGGTAAGCTTCGCTCCGCGCGACGGTAATTTGACTCCTGAGCGGAAATCAACCTCAGTGCGGGAAAAGTCGTATCCGTAGGCGATGTCGGAAATGAACACCTGCCATTCCTCGGCCAATTGCGCGGCATCGCTGGAAAAGGTCTCCGCGAAGCGGCGGTTGAAATCCGCATCGTTGACGAACTTCGGCAGGCGGCGGAATCGCTCGCGGTAGCGCGGATGGTTGTCAAGAAACGCGGCCGCGGCCCAACTCCAGGCATATCCATCGGGCTTCGCATAGGTGTGCGAACTGAAATTCAATACATCGGTGAGCCGCAGCGCGCGGCGCGCGGCGAACTCGGTCTCGATGATCTCGATACGCCCGAGCTTGGGAACTTCCTGCGGCCGGGCCGGAAAATAGTTGAGCGTCAACTGGCCGTCGGCCCAGCGGTGCGTACCCAATAGCTCGGCCATTCCCTCGGCATACCACGGCGGCCCGATATTGTTCAACAACGTGTACATGAACGCATGCGTTCCCTCATGCAGCAGCAAATGTCGCCGATAGTATTCGCTGCTTTGATTGTTCAGCCAACATTCGTTTTGCCGCGTATAGCCTTGCGGCGCATCGCCACTGAGCAACATTGACAATTCGGTCGAAATCAATCCGGCGGCCTCGAACCGCGGCCGGTCTTTCATCAGATAGGCACTGATTCGCCAATCGTCGTGCTGCCGCGGATCGATCTTGAAGTAGGCGCACCACTGCGGAAACGCCAGATCGAACACCGCCGGCAATTCGTCGACCGACTGCTCGGCGGCCAAATCGGTGTAAAGCGTCAGCCGCCGGCTCGACAATTTGCGGATGCCTGCCGCGCGGAGCCGGCCTTCGTCAAACTGCCGCAAGTGCATCGGCGCGGCCACGTTCGCCGCCACCGGCGGATCGGCAGCCGCCGCGACTCGGTTGGTCAAGCTGACGCACGCCAATGCGCAGCCGACGCAAACAATCCGGCCCACGAGTTTGGAAAATCGTTCCGGATCCATGCTTAGCATTGCTTTCAAAGCGATCGGAAACCCAGTACCTTATTCTACCATGAGGCGGCCGGGGCGATTAAGGGCCGTCGAAAAAGGGGACTGGCTCCGAGCAACTGACGGGCAGCGCCGCGCGCAAAAAGTCGCCGCTCGGTGCCTGTCCCCTTTTTCGACACGCGGGTCGAGGATTTCAACGATGAACATGGCAAATCAACGCATGATTCGGAACGGTGCCTTCTACATTTCCGCCTGTCTATTGGCCGCCTTCCAACTTGGCTGCCAGCAAGGCGTCGTCGTCTACACCGCCCAGGATGAAGAATTCGCCACGCCCGTCTTCGCCAAATTCACCGAACGGACCGGCATCGCCGTCGAGCCTAAATTCGATAGCGAATCGACCAAGACCGTCGGCCTGTTTGCCGAACTGGTCGCCGAAGGTCCGCGGCCGAGGGCCGATGTGTTTTGGAACAACGAGCCGCTCAATACCTTGCGGCTCGAAAAGCTCGGCCTGCTCGATGTCTACCGTTCGCCGGCGGCCGAGGCGTATCCGGCCATCTTCCGTTCGCCGAAAGGAACTTGGGAAGGATTCGCGGCACGGGCGAGGGTGCTGATCGTGAACAAGAATCTGGTGCAGGAAGCCGATCACCCGAAATCGATCGAAGACCTCGCCGATCCGAAATGGAAAGGCCGCGTCGGAATGGCCAAGCCGCTATTCGGATCGACCGCCACGCAAGCCGCCTGCCTGTTTGCCTTCTGGGGACCGAATCGGGCGAAGGCCTATTATCGGAAGTTGAAGGAAAACCAAATCGAGCAATTGGCCGGCAATAAGCAAGTGGCGGTCGACGTCAGCGCCGGAAAAATCGCGTTTGGAATCGCCGACACGGACGACGCCCTCGAAGAAGTCGAACATGGCCAGCCGGTCGTGATCGTCTATCCCGATCAACAGCCGGGCGGCATGGGCACGATGTTCTTCCCGAACACGCTTTCGGTCGTCAAAGGCTGCCCGCATCCGGAAGCGGCCCGGAAATTGGTCGATTATCTGCTCTCGCCGGCCGTCGAAGCCCAACTCGCCGCCGGCCCAAGCGCGCAGATTCCGCTAAATCCGAATGTCACTGAAAAAGTGCGTCTGGAAACCCCGCGAACGATTCGCGCCATGAAAATCGACTTCGCCGCCGCCGCCGACCAATGGGACGCCGCGAGCAAATTCTTGCGCGACGAGTTTACCGGCGAGTAAAACGCGGCAGCGAAGTGTGCCATGGCACACGATCAGATTGCCCCCGAGCAAATACCTTAGAGGGCCCGGCGGTTGCGGCGGGGTGATCGGCCGCCGCGGCCGAGGAGCGGCGGGGCGGGACGCGGCTTCGCTGGGGCTGCCGTTTGGCCGTCGAGCGGGTCGGACGATTCATCGTACATGTCGCGGGAGTTCGGCATCGCCGAACCGTCGCCGACCGGTTTCGCCCGGCTGCTGGCCTCGAAGCCCGGCAGTTCGTCGCGTTTCAGCAGGCGATCGATTCGCATTTCGATTCGCGTCAGTTCGTTGCCTTCCTCGGGCGTGACGAATGTGTAGGCCACTCCCTCGCGGCCCATGCGGCCCGTGCGGCCGACGCGATGGACGTAGTCGTCGCAGAATTGCGGGATGTCGTAGTTGATGATGTGCGAAATGCCGGTCACGTCGATGCCGCGGCCCACCACGTCGGTCGCCACCAGGTAGCGAACCTTCCCCTCGCGGAATTGCGACATCACGCGATCGCGGGCGTTCTGCTGCAGGTCGCCATGAATGCAAGCCGCCCCGGTGAACTTCTTCGCCAGCCGCATGTAGACTTTATCGGTGCCCCGTTTGGTCCGGCAGAAGATGATCGCCTGCTTGGGGTCTTCACGGGCGACGAGCTTTTCCAGCAAATCGAATTTCCGCTCCGGATCGACAGTGAAGTAAAACTGCTCGATCGTTTCGACGGCCACTTCGTGCGACGAAAAGTTCAGCGTTTCGGGATCGCGCATGTATCGCTTCGACAGCCGTTCGACTGGCGGCGGAACCGTCGCGCTAAGTAGCAACGTCTGCCGCGACGCGGGGCAATTGCGCAGAATCCGTTCGATGTCGGGCCGAAAACCGATGTCGAGCATCCGATCGGCTTCGTCGAGAACGACGAATTTCAGGTCGTCGAGCGGAAGCGTGCCGCGGCCCATGTGGTCGAGCACTCGGCCGGGTGTGCCGATGACCAATTCCGCGCCGCGTTGCAGTTTTTCGATCTGGCCGCGGATCGGCTTGCCGCCGTAGAGGGCGACAATATGCACCTTGCGGCCGTGAGCCAGCTTGACCGCCTCCTCGCGCACTTGCACGGCCAACTCGCGCGTCGGCACCATCACCAGCGCCTGCGTGGCGTTGCGCCGGTGCTGCTGTAAGCCGAAGCGTTCGAGGATCGGGATGATGAAGGCGGCGGTTTTGCCGGTGCCGGTGCGGGCTTGGGCGAGCACGTCGATGCCCAACAGAGCCCGGGGGATCAGGCCGGCTTGAACCGGCGTCGGCTTGAGATACTCGGCCTTCGCCAAAGCCTCGAGCATCACGGGCGAGAGGGAGAGATCATTAAAGCCGACATCTTGCGACAACGCGGCTTGGCGGGATGCAGCGTGGGGTTCAACTGCGTGGATTGCCGTCGATTGCGGAGCCGATTCAGACACGTACACCTACCAATTCAACCATTTCTGGGGATTGCAGGACTGCAAAAATGCTTGATTTCTTTTCCCCAAGTCTAACGCATGGCAGCCTTTGGTCAAAGGGGCCCGCAGCCGCGCAAAATTCAGGCCGGCTCGCCCCGATTTGGGCGAGCCGGCCTTTCTCGTCGGATCAGGGCGGCGCGAGCGGGAAAGTTGTTCCCGCGGCCGGAGCCAAGTAGCGCCAAGGCTACTTCGTCTTCTTCGCGGCGCGCTTCTTGGGCGAACGCTTGGCCTTCTTGGTGGCGGCCTTCTTCAGAGATCGCTTGGCCGGCATCTTGTGCGTGGCCTTCTTGGGCGACCGCTTGGCCGTCTTCTTCGCCTTCTTTGTCGTTGCCATTTCCTTGGCTCCTCCGGAACGAGCACCCGGTGCTGCGATAATCTTCCCCCTGGGCACTCTACGAGGGGAAGCTGTTAAAACCACGCTTGGCCGGGCGGCGCATCGCGCTGAATCCGTTCAACACGAGGCATTTGCTCCAACCGTGAGCGCATTGAACCAGTTTTCGGGGAAATGCGTCAAGATGAGTTTGTCTTGGGCCTGCTCCATTACCACCGATCGCCGCGGCGGAAACAGTCCATGCGGATCGTGTCGCCGTGCGGCGCCATTCCAAAATGGACGGCGCCGGAGGTGGAGGTGTTGAGCACGATCGCGCCGGCGGCTTTGTAGGCGGCGATCGCGACGTGAGAGTCGTGCGTGATGTCGCCGCTGATGACGGCCCAATGAGGACGGCACCAGGCGGCGAACATCGACGGCAACGCCGTCGGGCTGCCGTGGTGCGGCACCATCGCCACGTCGAAGGGAATCGTTGGCTCGGCAACGACCGATTCCAATCCCGGCGGGGCAAGATCGCCCGTCGTCAAAAATCGCCGGCCATGCCACACGATCGATAGCAAAATACTGTCGGCATTTTCGGTGTCGCCCATGCCGTCGGGCGGCGGATGGAGAATTTCCAGCCGCGAATCGTCGCCGCTGGCCAAATGGTCGCCGACGGAGATTTCTCGCATCGGCACGCCGGCTTGCTTGACGGCTTTCTGTAGTTCCCCGAGCGCCGGTGTGTCGCGGTTGAACATCACCGGCGAGACGTAAACCACTCCGACCGTGAAGCGATGCAACAACTCCGGCACCGCGTTGAAATGGTCGGCGTCGTTGTGCGACAGGACGATGGCATCAATGTGCGTCTGTCCGTGCGACCAGAGATAGCTGGAAATGTCGCGTGCGCCGGCCAATGGTTGGCCAAGCCGGCCAGCATCCGAGAGCAAAACTCTTCCGCCGGGAAGTTCCACGACGACGGCGCAGCCGTGTCCGACGGAGACGAACGTGCAATCGAGCCCGCCGGAGTGGGCCGGCAAAAACCATGCGACCCCGAAGCCGACGCCGCACCAAGCCGCGAATCCGGCAAGCGGCAACAGCAGCCACCGACGATGCGCGAGAATTCGTCCGTAATTCATCGCCAGCAATGCTAGGCCGATATAAAAGCCCGCCACCCACCACTCGCGCGGCCCGGGCACCCAAAAATGATTGCCGGGCACGACCGACGCTTTCGCCACCATCAATTCCAGCACTTTCAAACTGAAATCGCACACGCTTCCCAATAGCGCGCCCAACGGCGGCAGTGCCCAGCCCAGCAAAAGCACGCCGAAGCCGGAAGCCATCGCCAATATCATCGGCAAGAGCACCAGCGGCGTCAGCACGATCGCGGCCGGCGCGAGCAAATGGAATCGAGCCATCACCAGCGGCGCGGCCACAAGCCAAATAATCAGCCCGGCGATCGTCGTACGCCAGGCTTCCTCGCCGAACCACGCCAGGGCGCGCATCGGCCACGGCCGGCTGCGAGCGATCAGCGCTTGCAACGGATCCGACGGACCCGGTTGTGGATCGACAATCATGCGCCGCTGCTCTCGATCGGCGAACAAGATCAAGCCCGCGACAGCCAGGAACGACAACTGCGCGCCGGCGCGAAACAGATCGGTCGGATTCAGGGCAACGATGACAAGGCCGGCCAGCGCCAAGGAGTTCAAGCTCAACCGGCTGCGCCGCAGACACATCGAACCGCACACGATCCAAACCAAAATCATGGCGCGAATCTCCGGCGGTTGGGCGTCGGTGACCAAAGCATAGAGGCCCGTCAGCGCAGCCACTGCCACAAGCGCCGTTCGCCGGGGCACGAAACCGGTTCGCAGCGCGAGAAACAGCAGGTACGCAAGAATGCCGACATGCAGGCCGGCGACGACCATGATATGGATCGTGCCGGTGAGCATGAAGGCTTCGACACGAGTCGGCTGCAAATCCTCTCGCTCTCCGAGCAGCACGGCCTCGGCCAATGCGAAGCGCTCCTGCGAAAGATGCGAGTGAAGCAATTCATCGCCGCGGCCGCGAATGTGTTCCAACATTCGGCCGAAGCTCCAACCGGAAGCCGGTTCCAGCAGCGTGATACATGCCGGCATCTTGACACGGATGGACGCCAATTCGCGCCGGCCGCGGGCCAACTCGGCGTAGTCGACCTCGCCAGGGTTGCTGGCAGGGGCGGGCGCAGTGAGGCGGCCGAAAATCCGCAGCCGATCGCCCGCGTGGATTTCGAGCTTGCCTAGCCGGCCGTTCAAGTCGAGTTGGGCGGAGCCCGATGCAGTGCGCCATTGCCCGGCATCGCGGATCGAGATCGCTCGGATGGTGAATCGCGTTACGTCGGATTGTTTGACCGATCGCAGTGGATCGTGGTCGGTCGGGGCGAGAATTAACCGTGGCCCGGTCGTCGCGATTGCTTCAACGCAAACCGGCTCCGGCAACTCCGTTGCAAACAGCCCAATGTCGTCGGCGGCAAAGAAATGCCAACGCAAATGATGCCACGCGCCGCCGATCGCGGCCAACGCCGTTAGCAAAGCCAATGCCGCCGCGGCATCGCGCCTGAATCGCCAAAGCAAAAGCCAGGCGCACCAGCCGACGGCCGCCGCGCCCAGCCATGCGGAAAGCGGCACTCCCATCCATCGGTCGAGCACGATCCCGCCGCAAACGGCCGCCAACACAACCACGAGCGGCTGATATGCACGACGCATGGGTTCGTTCTCGAACGAATTTGCTGCCGCCACTCCCTTGGCTCGCGCCGCGGGCTCCGATCCTTATTCCACCCTCAAATCCGCCAACGGAACGCCACGGAGGGCGTTCCCTACAGTCCTGCGCGCTGTAGGGAACGCCCTCCGTGGCGTTCCGTCGCCCGCGCGTTCGCGTCAAATCACTCTACCCGCAAATCCGCCGGCTTCACGCCCTTTTTGAATCCGCCGAAGCCGAACGGAAGCGGCTTGTATTCGCCGACCAAATCGACTTCGGCATGTTCGGGAATTTTGTCCGCCAGTCCTACGCACCAATACGCGGCGTTCACCAGCAGCCGGCGGAGCGCTTCGTTTTCCAAGTCGGTCGAAGCGCCCATCGTCGTGCAGAAGTTTTGAGCCGTCTTGCCCGACGTGCCCGTGTACGGTTTGATCCAAGCGACCGGCATCATCGGCTCGTTCTTCTTGCCCTCGACCGGCGGATCGCTCGGTTTCATTCCCCGAAGCACCTGCCCAAGCACCAGCGGCTTGACATCCGGCAGCATCGGCAAGCGAACTTCATAAACGTCAGTTGGGCACCAAATTTCGCCGTCTTTGATGCCGCGAAGAATCGGATGGTCGGCCATTCCGGGGGCGATGATTCCTCGCGTGCTTTCGCTCTTGTGAGCGCCCCAGTGGTTGATCCAGGTTTCTCCCAACACGTGCCGGCCAAAGCCGCCCTCCCAACCCTTCACGCTGCTACCCCAGGAGTAATGTGCATAGGGACCGTTGCCGGGAATGTCGAACGCATGGGTGGCGGTGCGCAGGCCCATGATCGGCCGGCCCGATTCGATATAGTCGGCGACATATTTCATCTGATCGTCGGGCAGATTGCGGAAGCGCGTCAGTATGATGAGCAAATCGGCCGTTTTGAGAGCTTCGATGCCGGGCGTGTTGCTGTGCTCATTCGGATCGATCGTGCCATCCTTCGGATTGATCGAAAACAGCACCGTGCAACGGAACCCGTGCCGATGGGCGAGAATCTTCGCCAGTTGCGGCAAGCCTTCTTCGGAGCGATATTCCTCGTCGCCGCTGAGCAACACGATCTGCTTGCCGTGGCCGGGCCCGTCGTGACCATCGAACACAAGCCACTTTTCGTCAGCGGCCCGCGCTCGGCCGGCAAGCGGAGCGGCCGCAGCCAACAGACACCCAGCCGCCGCGATCAACAAAATTTTCCAACCGCTCATGTTGCTGTCCTTCATCAAACTAGTATGGCCGTGGGATCGAGATGCGAGAACCATAGGATAAGAGCGCGGAGCGACGGAATCAACTCTTCGGATCGAGCTTTCTAGCCAGCGGAAGGTTGGAATTGCCCTTGCCCAGCCGACGCGATCTGGCCTATTCTCCGCCGCGATTGCGCTACTAATCGGCTTTAGGGGTCTGGCTCATTTTTCGGCACGCTGCGGCAGGAATTTCAGTTGACCTCTACGCCGAAAAATGTGCCTGACCCCTTGAAGCAGCCGCGCCGGTGGAAATTGCCAGCTTTCTTGTTCTGCATGTTCTCGCTCATCGGGCTGTGCGGATGTGGAATGCTGCGATCTGTCGAACGGCCGCTTGTTTTTTATCCAGCCCGTTATCCCGAAGGGAACTGGCATCCGGCTGATCTGAACTTCGAAGACGCCTGGTTCACCTCCGCCGATGGCACCCGCTTGCATGGCTGGTATGTCGCGCATGAGCATCCTCGGGCCGTCATCTTGCTGGCGCACGGCAACGCCGGCAATGTCACTCATCGCGCCGGATTGCTCCGCGACTTGCACGACCAAATGCACACAACCGTCTTCTGCTTCGACTATCGCGGCTACGGCCGCAGCGAAGGAACGCCCGACGAGCAAGGCGTTCTGGCGGATGCCCGCGCCGCTCGTGCGTGGCTTGCCACTCGCGCCGGAATCCCCGAGCGGCAGATCGTGATGATGGGAGAATCGCTCGGCGGCGGCGTGGCCGTCGATCTGGCGGCCGCCGACGGCGCGCGAGGCCTGGTGCTGAAGAGCACGTTCAGTTCGATTCGCGACGTGGCCGCGGCCGATTTCCCGTGCTCACCGGTGCGCCCGCTGGTGCAAATCCGCTTCGACTCGGCCGCGAAGATCCCGAACTATCACGGCCCGCT
>Ga0182024_10021553_pt1 | contig 11688 bp, 8 predicted proteins | sample P32metaG_FD_120480 | JGI IMG/M metagenome (GOLD analysis project Ga0182024, IMG submission 120480) | Permafrost microbial communities from Stordalen Mire, Sweden - P3-2 metaG (Illumina Assembly) | ecosystem: Environmental > Terrestrial > Soil > Wetlands > Permafrost | place: Sweden: Stordalen... | reverse complement strand
CGGCTTCGAGTGCGGCGTTCTCAACGGCAAAGTGCAGCCGGGAAGCACCGTGGCCATCGTCGGTTCGGGACCGATTGGGCTTGCAGCCTTGCTGACGGCACAATTCTTCTCGCCGGCCGACATCATCATGATCGATCTCGACGACAATCGTCTTGAAGTGGCCAAGCGTTTCGGCGCCACCGCGGGCGTCAACAGCGGCGACGGCAAAGCCGTGGAGGCGGTCATGAAGATGACCGGCAACCGTGGTGTCGACACCGCCATTGAGGCGGTTGGCATTCCGGCCACCTTTGAGCTGTGCGAAAAAATCGTCGCGCCGGGCGGCAACATCGCCAATATCGGCGTGCATGGACAAAAAGTAGCTCTCCACCTGGAATGCCTCTGGGACCGCAACATCTCCATCACCACGCGGCTGGTCGACACCGTTACCATACCGATGCTGTTCAAGACCGTCGGGTCTCGCAAGATCGACCCAAAACGCTTGATTACCCATCGCTTCAAGCTCGACCGCATCCTCGATGCCTACGACACCTTCGGAAACGCGGCCAAAACCAAGGCGCTCAAGGTCATCATTGAAGCGTAGCGAACAATGCGACGCCGCCATCCCGCACCACAACATTGAAAGAGAACCGAGCCATGACTTACCAAAGCCTCAACCCCCGCCACCGGGTAGCTGCTGAAGAAGTTCGAAGAGCTGACTGATAAAGAGCTCGAGAGCAAGATCGCCTTCGCCACCACTTGTTTCGAGACTTGGCGGCAGAGGACCTATGCCGAGCGAGCTGTCATCGTCGCCAAGGCGGCAGCCATCATGCACGCAAAGGCCGACGAGTTCGCGCACACGCGGTTGCGCTCGCCAACGACTCCGACTTCGGATTGGGCGGCTCTGTCTTCACCAAGCACATTGCCCGTGGCAGGAAGGTCGCCAGCTTGCACCAAGCCCCGCGAAGTGGTCGGCGGCAGGGGCAACAAGTTTGCCGTTACGGTGCCCGAGGCGAGCACCGCCCATCGCGACAGCGGCAGCCCGCACCTCGTGCGCCTGGTCGAGCACGCCACTGTCCTGAGCCGCGCCCAGCGCGAGCGTGGGGGGCCTGAACGGCAAGCTCGACACGGCGTTAGCGAACGGCGACCTGCAGCGTTCAAGCGTGAATACCTCCGACGGCGACGACGCATGCCAACAGGCCGATGCAGCCGAGCCGGCGGGCGATCGGCGCCGCGGTCAGCGGCGAGCTTTCAACCCCCGAATGTCACCTGATGGGATGGTCCGGGCTACGCGTTCACCTCACCCGTCCAGCCAAGTTCAACGACAAGAGGCGGGATCATAAGGAGCCATCTCTGACCAGCTCAATTGCGGATCGGCGGCGCCATCAAGCCGGAATGAATGCGCCCAGCTTCACTCGATCGTCTCGTTGGCGATCCTGATGTCGCAGGACCGCGGCGGCAGCCACGCCAAATAGCAGCTTCGACAGAAGACTGACCGGATAAGGTATCAAGAGAACGAAATCCGGACTGATCAACGGCAAAACGATGAAGAAATTGATTGCCCACACGCTAGCCAGTACCGCGAGCACGAAGGCATATAGACCGGCGCGCTCCAGCCAGAAAGCTGACAATGCCCGCCACGCGAACGCGAGCGCGATCCCTAGCGCCACGGCAAGAGTCATATGTATCATTATTCCAAACACCACCGGCGCTACCGGCAACAGGGTACTGGCGCCGGCCGCCGTTGTCACCCCACGCGCCAAGGTCGCGGCATTCGCACCGGTTGCTGCAGCGTAGATGGAAATCCACAGAACTTCCGCGACTCCACCCGCTGCGCCAGCGACGACGCCGCTCCGGATGGTTCCAATCGAAACTGATCTGGCCATTGTGTCCACTCTGATGATAGTTCAAATGCCTCCATTGGTTTGCCAATGGGACAGCCATTTTGTGGGGCGCTGTTTGCCGTAGGCGGCTTCCATTTCCTTCTTGTTCGCCGTGTGGAATACTCCGTGCGTGCGGCGCGTTTTTTCGACAACCCGGAAAACAGCGTTTGATTCCGGATAGTCTAGAAATGCATACTAATCTTCGACTCAGCAATTTACTGAGCAATATTGCACACGAGCCTCCCTCGCGATCAGCTCAGCGCGCTCGGCAGCTCAATGTTGCGGCAAACGAGCGGATTCACCGGCCCAAACCGGTCACGCTGCCGAGCAGACACAGTCTGCCTTGTCTCAATAGAAAGATTTCGAGGGAGGGAACGTAAACGCCCGATCCCCGTTGGGATGCTATGGCGTTTCATTAACAGCGTTTCCTATGTTCAAGGTTGAATACGCAGCGATGGGGGCCTTGGCGGCGTGTATCGATGCAATCGGAAAATGGGCGCGACGCCATCAGAAACCGCGCAACCGCGCGATGAAGGGAATGACCATGAGCAACAAGCAAGGTTCGGGCACTTCGGTCCCGATGGTGACAATTCTGTGCGGAGCCGCGGGCATGATGTCCGCGCTTTTGATTGCGGGAGCGGCAGTCACGCTTTCACCGCGTCAGACGCAGGCAACGCCGGCCTATGCCGCGCAGACCGGGCTGGCTTGCGGGCGATGTCACGTAAATTCCGCGGGTGGAGGGCCAAACACGGCGTTTGGCAAATCCTTTGCCGCCAACGACTACAAATTGAGTGCGAAAAAGAAATAATCTCGACCGCCCACGGCCGCCGCGCGGTCTCTGTCTCCTGTGCAGCCGGGTTCAAAAGTCCGCCCGATGACCGCGGAGCGCTCGCGGCCGGGCCAAGACATTTGCGACGTTTGGCAAATTGCGGGCCGGGGGCTCCCTTGTGGGTGCTCGTCCGCCCGCGCTGAAAACCATCTAAGATCAGCCGATTCCCAAACGCGCGCGGGGTGGAAGTTGCAACTTTTCGAGATGCCCTCTAATTCCGGCAATTTCGGCTCAGACTCAGCGCTTAGCCGGTATCGGCGGCGCCACAGTTCTTGAGCGGAGCATACAAATAACTGCCTCGAGCGGTTCGATCCACATTTCCCAGAGGGAGATGAGAATCTGGGCCGCGAGCGCCAAACCCATGCCCGCTCCCCCGACGATGACGACGTACGCGAATGCGGGATCGAGATATTTGGTGAACCACCAAGAGCCGATATCCATCAGGATGGTCAAGTAGGGTACCACAACGAGACATACGCGGACCCAGATCGGTGTTTCGCTCAAGGCAAAAATCGCTCCGGTGAGCAGGAATATGATGCTGATGCCGAAAAGGTGAATGTGAGAGCCCTGTGCCAATTCGGCAATGTCCGTTCCCGTGTCCGCCTGCGCTACCTTCTGCACGGCCTCGAAGCTCGCGAGAGGGGGGATCGATGTGGCGTTGGCCATATGGCAGCCGACGCAGTTCTTGGCGAAGATCGGTTCGAGTTGCGGGTAGTCCTCGATTTTCGCGCCATTATGGATCCACTGCAGAACGAGGGTGCGGTCGGCGCTGGATATCTTGCCGGCCATCGTCCCGCCGAGTGCCGCCGCGAGCAGGGATCCTCCCTTCGGCAAGCCGTGATATTGATCGCTGATACCCGCCACCAAGCCCTGGCCCAGCTTTTGATGAGGCTCGATCACAACCAGGTACATTAACGACAGAGCCATCAGGTATCCGACACCAATCAGGACAAGAAAGCTGCTGAAGAGTGCCCGGTAGGGGATCGGCAGGCTGCGCAACGAGACCATTGAACGCCCCGCGTGTTCGCCCGATGCATGATCGGGTGTTAAATCGGATGCAAATTATTGGCCCAGAGCCGGCGAACCTTCGTCGCGCCGTCCAGGCATTGAGAGCAAAGGGAGCGCTTTATTTCGTTAAAGCCTCCGCGCACGCCTTTAGTCTACAGCGGTGCTGGTGGCAATTCTGTTCAAAATAGCTCACATGCACCTTACTCAGGGGCAGGCCGGCGGTTCAATTGGAAGTAGCTTCGCGAAGGCGGCTCCCTCTTGTCAGATGATCATGCCCCAGCCGCTGCGGCTACCACGTCCAGGCGACCGACGCCGCCAAGACTTGGACGTCAAAATTCGGATTGTCATAGGCTAGCCAGATCGCCTGTGTTGATACAATCGGACTGTAGGGTGCCAAAGAATCATTCTGCCAGTTGCTGACATAATTGTGCTCCCAGGTATAGCGTAGCTTCGCCTTAACTACACCCTTCCAGCCAAGCTGGCTGACGAGACTTGGGTCAAATGTGTAGGTCGCGATCGCATCCAAGCGCTGGAACCAGGTTGTGTCGTCGGGGAATTGGCCGCCGGTCGGAGCAGCACCGCTGCCCAAATTGAGTTGTTGAGAATCGTCGCCTCGAGACGCGGTGTAGCGCAATTCGGTTTCGAGCTTGTCTGGAATAGCCGCGTATCTGACCGTGGCGGTAAAGGTGTCCACCGTCGTTACGTCGCTTGTATTCGCTGAGACGATCCCGGGGCCCGGCACGACCAGATTGGCGCCATGCCCGCCAGAAGTAGTGCCCAACAAGAATTGATTATAGTACTCCCTCAGGTAGCCAACCGTGATGGACGTGTCGGGATTCATGACATAGGTGACATCGACGCCGCCGCTCCATGAGCGGCTGTCAGCCAATCCCCAGTTGGTCGACGGGTTCAAGCCGTAATTATCATCCTGATATTTGAACGTCGGGGTGATGGTGACGCCGCGAACGGCAACCAAATCGACGGCCAGGTCTGCCTTCCATCTGTTGCGATTGTCGAACATCAGCTGCTGATAAGCGCTCGAATACATAAACGCGGTGCTGGAAGTCGGGAGGCCTTGGGGAAATTGCGTTGCCGCCACGAACTGATCGTAGTTGTAGTTTTCGTAGCGCCGACTGGCATAGGAGCCGCTCGAGCGGACGGTCAGCCAATTCCACGGCTTCCAGTCGGCAAATACTCTGCCGGAATTCTCATTGGTGACGTCGGCGTCGGCTTGCGTCCAGTCATATCGCTCGTAGCCGTAAGCCACGCCCAGATTCCATTCGTGCGTCGGCCGCCAAGTCAACTCTTCGCCGGCGTTTTGCTTGACGTAGGCCATCGACAGGCTCTGGACCGCATTCTCCAGAGTCGCGGTATTCGGATTCTGATCGTAGCTGACCCAGCTCGGAAAAAAGAGCTGCGGCGTATCGTTTTGGAAGTCGTAATAGCGGTAGCTCAGTTTCGACCTGAGATCGGGAGTGATCTGAGTGGTCACGACGTTGTTGCTCAACAAAGTGTTGATGTCGCCGTTCAGGCTCGATGCCGGAAGGGTCGTGGCCGCGATCGCAGCCGGGGTGGTGGGGGCGCTCGGATTATTCGTCATCGGGATGAACGGCGCATTCTGCGTCATCACCGTGTAACTGATCGTGCCGGCATATCGGCTCTTCCACGGCAGATCGGCAGCCAGCGTGCCATTGAGGGCATTCATTTGATTGCTGGGTGGCAGGGAAATTTGAGCGAAGGGACTGAGATTGGTGTTAAGACAGCTGGCGCCGGTCGACCCTGAACAGAAAGGATTTTGCACCTGGCTGGATGAAAGGTCGTCATTATATTCCGAACCCTTATAGCCCAGCTTGAAAGTGTACCGCTGCCCCCAAAATGACGTGCCCACATATTCGCCATTCAGGCCGTAATTCACCGTGGTGTCGTCAACCGGCCTCGGGACTTGAGTCGGTCCATAGGGGAACGAGCTCGTTCCGACGCCAACGACACCGCCAACCTGCGTGCCGCTGCGTCTCATATCGGAGAGATCCGCCTTGATGTCCCAGGAATCGTTCGGGGTCCACCGATACTGGGCTGACGCGGTATTGCGTTGGATGCCGATGTCGGTCTGCTGGAGATCGGGAGTGATGGCAGAGGCGTTGCCGTTCTTGACGTTTGCGGCACCTAGACCCACGGGCAGCGTCAATAAATTGGTCCCGACCCCCAGATAGGGGGTTTGGGCGCTTGTGCTGTAGATATGGGGACTTTGATCCCAGCCGAGGCTGAGGTATTGCTCGCCGGCCTTCGACATGTCGAGGTAGTAGCTCTGATCGCTATAGCCGATGTTCTGGCCGCCGAAGTCGATTTGGTGGAGGCCATCCTTGCTTCCGGCGCTCAGCCAGATATTGGAAAACGGGCCCGGTTTGACCGTGCTGTATTCATAGTACTTGGCCAGGCTGTTCTGGTTCAGATAGGCTGAACCGTTGCGTTGCGGATCGTTGAGGAAGTCACGTCCACCGGCCTCGATGGTGCCGTGGAACCACCAATAGGGCACGGGCTCAGCGCTAGCTGCCGGCGCCTTCAATGGCATGCTGGCCGCTTGCGCCAATGCGCCGGTCCAAGCCGGCGCGGGGTCGGTGCTCGTCGTAGTTTGCGCCAGCGCGCCTGTCGCCCCCCATCCTGCGCCGGTCAATACCGCACCAATCACGCCTGTTCGGACTAATCCGGTTCGTCGTCGCATTGATCCGCCCCAACCAAATATCTACAAAGCCGTCCTTCTCGATCTAGTCGCGTACCTCGCTCACCGTTGGAGCGCGGCGCCGGCCGGACTGTTGCTGCCATGGATATTCGTGTGGCAATTCAGGCAAGCTTGGCCCATCGTATACGGCGAGTTGATCCCCGCACCCTGACCGTGACCGAAACCGTGACACTCGAAACACAGCCTCGGAAGCGAGAGCTTCAGCGAGAACTCGTTGATGGATCCGTGCGGATCATGGCAGCTCGTGCAGTCCTCGCGCACCGGCTCGTGCTCGAACAAGAATGGTCCGCGCTTCTCCGCGTGGCACTTGTAGCAAGTATCGTTGACCGAATCTTCCTTCAGTAGCGCCTCGGTGATGCTGCCATGCGGATTATGACAATCCGAGCAGACCACCTTGCCTTCGCGCATAGGCATGTGTGACGAGCGGAACATCTGCGCGCGCCGATCCTTGTGACATTGGAAGCACGTGTCCGGTTCGAACGCGGTCTTCAATTGGTTCTTGCGCGACACCTCTTTCATGATCGTGTGGCAATTGGTGCACAGGAGGCTGCGCGTCTCGTGCGTGCTGCCGGGCCAATTCGTTCGGTCGCCTCGCGCATGACAGGAAAGACAATTGGCGTTGGTCTCGTCGGCCGTGTGCGATTGATCGTCCGGCCGGAACGAGATGAGCTCGCCCACACCGCGCCCGCCGCCGGCCTTCACATGCGCCGACCCCGGACCGTGGCAGCTCTCGCAGTCGAACTTTCCTTTTTGCGTCTTGCCAATCCTGCCCATGAGCGTCTTGTCGAACGCTTCGGCCTGGCTCGCATGGCAGGTCAGGCAGACCTTCGCTCCGACGTAGGTCGCGTCAATGGGAACGCTCGTGTGCTTGGGCGCCGCTGCCGGAGCTTTCGGCGTGCCGCCCTTGGGGGAGGCCGGCGGAGCAGAACCTTTCTGTAGGAACTCGCGTAACGCGTCCAAAGCGTTATCCGCGTCGGCCAATCTCAGCTGGACCTCCATCGGTTCCGGCTGGGCAGCGCCAATGTGCCGCGCATAGGCCCAGAGCGCCAGAAAGGTCTCGTCCTTGAACTGGCTATGCGGATTGTCGGGGGCCTTGGCGCTGGCCGGCGTCGGCCTTTCGGTCTCGATCAATCGCGCGAAACCACGCAGTGCCGACAACTCCTGATTGTCAGCGTATCGCCGGTGCGGTTGGCTGGGTTGTTCGGAACTGACCGGTTGAGGCAGGTCATGTGGCGTGGCATTGATACCCGCGACGGTGAAAATTCCCTCGGCTTTGACCGATTGAGGCGCGCCAAGCAACGGCAGAAACATCAGAGCTGACGCCGCAAGCAATACCAAGAGTTTATCCAATTTAGATTCAGGTTGCCCCGTGGCGTCCATTAACGACGCTTCAGTGGAACCAAACGGGGGGTCAATACGAATACAGTCTTTCACTTGACTGCCTCCACGATTGCTCGCAAATCCAAGTCAAGCGTCTAAAAGACGCCAGTCATGCGGGAGCGTTTCATGGAAGAGGATTCCGAATGCTATTCTTGGTCGCCAAGCCCCCACCCCATGAAAAATTTCCCCATTTGCAACGTGCGCCAGGTAGAAGGAGCGGTCTGTCCAATTTTAGACATTCATGCCGGCCGGCTTGCAGCCGGATACATCTCGCAATCGATCGGCTCGTGGACTATTCGAGCTACCGCAACGCCGTCTCGTCTGGCGCCTTGCGTGCGACACCCTTGTGACAATCGATGCAGGTTCTCGCTGTCGCTTTATCTGGACAAGACCCGCCTGATCGAATTGGACCGCTTTGCGGCGGATCCACGCGCTCGGCGCGGGCTCGGCAAGCCGGAGATCTTCAACGCCCTGGGCTTCACCTTCACCTGTGAGCGCAATAGTCAGGGCAAGTTCTTCATCCTGAGGAAGACCCGCCGCGATCGAATGCGGGCGAAGCTCAAGGCCATCAAGGAGGAATTGCGACGGCGCATGCACGAGCCAATCCCCAAGCAAGGGGCTTGGCTGCAGCAGGTCGTCAGGGGGCCTCGCTCAGTTGTTCTTTTGGAAAGTTGCGTGGCACGTGTCACAGGCCAGCCGCAAGTCCGTGGCGGTCTTCCTGAAATCCGTCTCGTTTTCAGCGTGGTTTAACATGAATGCAGACTTGGCGGCGGCCTGGGCTTCCTTGTAGAAGAAAGGGTACTCTTGCCAAATCGTTGGAGCAGCGAACGTGTCGACTGCGGGGTCCCGCGGAGCTTTATCCGTCCACGTGTTCGTGGTCGGCGGAAAGAGAAGCGGGAAGGCCATCAGCATCGCCGAGATCGCGTCTGCACTCGCGCGGCCCTTGGGGAGATCGTATTTTCCGGTCTCCCTCATCTCATCAATCGGGTACATGTTGCGGGCGATCGTGGCCATGAGCGTCTTGCGCGCGAATATAACGTCATTCGCTGTGGCCGCGCTCTGGTCCTGGCCCAATGCCGCAAAGCCCGTGCAGACGATGCCAGCGGCCAGGCACGCACCACCTATCATCCCTGCCGTCCAGTGGTGCGACTGCGGGAAAAATTGTCTGAAACTCATCACTTCATCCTCCTAGGTTGACTTTACCTGGTCCTAAGGATTTTCCAGGCAGGGGCCCAGCGACTGCCGCTCCGGCAAGAAGAGTTATGAAATCCCGCCGCCTCATCGATCACCTCGTCAGAAGAAATGCAGATCCGGGGCACCCGGTCCGGGCGACTGACAGCCTAGGCATTCTGACTAGCGTCGTCTGAGCAAAATTGCTCTCTTCGGTTGAACGCGCACCAGCTTGGCGGTGCCGCTGCTTGGCCGCTCGTCGCGCCGCGCGGGGGCGAAGCAGCCAGAGGCTTTTAGGAGAGGACCGGATCATCGAAATAAAGCGTGCCGCCGGACGCCCGAGGTTGTCCCCGTTGAAAACGAGGGCCGTGGTCACAATTGACCAGACTCCGCCCGGCTCCAATGAGCAAAATGGATAAGTGTTGAACGGGCGTTACGCCGAATCTGGACGGGCTCCGGTTGCTCCCCAAGCCCCCCAACCCTCCGCGCGATCGGAGCCCCCGGCGATGATCAGTTGAGAGGTTCGACAAACCCGGTGGAGTCGGCCTCACGCGCCAAATCCGCGACGGCGAGCCAGTGTTCTCTTCTGACCATAAACGGCGGCTCCTCGAGCATCCGGTTCACGCTGTATCAGGCGGGGGAACCGCTGCGGCTGCTGCTGGATGGGAAAGCAGATCGCATCGGTCTGAGCGGCACGAATTTGACCTTCAAGGACTCTGCCGGACCAGCACAGGGCAGTCGCGCCATCGACCCTGGCGATCGCGGTTCCACGGTCGCTTTTCTGCTGGATTGGCTGGAAACTCAGCCGCTGTTCGCTCCGGTCAAAGGCGTGGGACACCGGGTCGTGCACGGGATGGCGCACAGCGACCCGGAGCGGATCACGCCGGAGCTGCTCGACGAATTGCGGCGCCTCACCCCATATGATCCGGATCATCTGCCGCTTGAAATCGAGCTGATGGAGGCCTTCCGCCGGCGCCATCCTGCACTGCCTCAGGTGGCCTGCTTTGACACGGCGTTTCACCGCACCATGCCGCGGGTCGCCAGCATGCTGCCGATTCCGCGACAATACGAGGCGGCGGGCGTGCGCCGCTATGGCTTCCACGGTCTGTCGTATGAGTTCCTCGTGGAGGAGCTCGCACGCCTCGGCGACCCGGCGGCAACGAAGGGTCGCGTGATCCTGGCCCATCTCGGCAACGGCGCCAGCCTGGCCGCCGTGCGTGACGGCAAGAGCATCGACACCAGCATGGGCTTCACGCCGACCGCCGGGTTGATGATGAGCAGCCGCTCGGGGGACTTGGATCCAGGATTGGTGTCCTACCTGGCGCGTACCGAAAAAATGAGCGCGATGCAATTTGAGGGAATGGTGAACCACGCGTCCGGGCTGCTCGGCGTTTCCGAGATCAGTTCCGACATGCGCGATTTGCTCGCACGGGAGTCCGATGACGTTCGGGCGGCCGAAGCCGTGGCGCTCTTCTGCTATCAGGCCAAAAAGTGGATCGGCTCCTTCGCCGCGGCGCTCGGTGGATTGGACACGCTCGTCTTCGCCGGAGGCATTGGGGAGAACGCGCCGCTCGTCCGCGGGCGGATCTGCGATGGACTGGGCTTCCTCGGCATCGAGTTGAACGCGGCGCGCAATGACAAGAGCGCGCCGCTGATTTCAGCAGACGGCGGCCAGGTCGCCGTGCGGGTCATTCGCACCGACGAAGATCTCATGATCGCAAGGTCCGTCATGCGGGTCCTCGGCCTCGGCGGACTGAGAGAAAAATGAAAGATGAAAACGAAAACAGGCTCGAACACGCTTGATCCGGATTTGCTGCGAAAGCTCGATGCCTATTGGCGTGCCGCCAACTACCTCTCGGTCGGGCAGATATACCTTTACGACAATCCGCTGCTGAAGCGGCCGCTGACGCTCGCGGATGTGAAGCGCATGTTGCTCGGACACTGGGGCACGACCCCCGGGCAGAACTTCATTTACGCGCATTTGAACCGGGTCATCAAGAAATACGACCTCGACATGATCTACGTATCCGGCCCCGGGCACGGCGGTCCGGCCGTAGTGGGCAATACCTACCTCGAGGGCACCTACAGCGAGATCTATCCCGACATCAGCCAGGATGAAGCCGGGCTGCGGAAGCTCTTCGTTCAGTTCTCGTTTCCGGGAGGAATTCCCAGCCATGCATCGCCGGAGTGCCCGGGCTCGATCCACGAGGGCGGCGAGCTTGGCTACTCGCTCAGCCACTCGTTCGGGGCGGTTCTCGACAATCCCGATCTCATTGTCGCCTGTGTCGTCGGCGATGGCGAGGCGGAAACCGGACCGCTGGCCACCGCGTGGCATTCGAACAAGTTTCTCAATCCGGCCACTGACGGAGCAGTACTGCCGATCCTGCATCTTAACGGCTACAAGATTTCCAACCCGACGGTCCTCGCCCGCATCTCGCGGGAGGAATTGGAGCAATTGCTCCGCGGCCACGGGTGGACGCCCCACTTCGTCGAAGGTTGCGAGCCTGGGCCGATGCATGAGGCCATGGCAGCGATCCTCGACACGGCGGTGGAACAGATCAAGAAAATCCAGCAGGACGCGCGCGTCAATGCCAACTTGGCGCGTCCGCGCTGGCCGATGATCGTCCTCAAATCACCTAAGGGCTGGACGGGGCCGAAGATGGTCGATGGCCTGCAGGTCGAAGGGACCTTCCGGGCGCACCAGG
>Ga0182024_10021552_pt1 | contig 11689 bp, 10 predicted proteins | sample P32metaG_FD_120480 | JGI IMG/M metagenome (GOLD analysis project Ga0182024, IMG submission 120480) | Permafrost microbial communities from Stordalen Mire, Sweden - P3-2 metaG (Illumina Assembly) | ecosystem: Environmental > Terrestrial > Soil > Wetlands > Permafrost | place: Sweden: Stordalen... | reverse complement strand
TCGCCCGGCGTCGCGGAGGCCCGGTCCGCCTCCACGGTGAAGCGGCCGGTCATTCCAAGATGCATGACGAGCGTCTCGTCGCGATCGAGCCCGGCCAGCATGTACTTGCCGCGCCGGGTCAGATCGATCACCCGAGCGCCGGTGAGCCGCTGGACGAAACCCTCGGGAAGCGGAAACCGCAGATCGGGCCGCCGGGCCACGACCCTGACCAGCCGCCTGCCGATCAGATGCGGCGCCAGTCCGCGCCGGACGGTTTCAACCTCGGGAAGTTCGGGCATGGCCCTGCGTAGCTCAAGAGCGCCTCGCCGGTCACGCGCCGTTTTCCGAGCCGCGCCGCCGTGGGGCCCCGACTGGCGCCCGCGGCCGGTCAAGACTAAGAGGCGCGGATGAGCGAAAGAGCCGCCTCCTTCGGGAACCGCGACGTCGATCCGGCCGAAAAGCCGCGTTTGGTGCGCGGCGTGTTCGACAGCGTCGCGCGCCGGTACGACCTCATGAACGACCTGATGAGTGGCGGAGTCCACCGGCTCTGGAAGGACGCCGCAGCAGCCCGCCTCAATCCCCAGCCGGGCGAGACCATCATCGACTGCGCCGGGGGGACCGGCGATATGGCTAGACGGTTCCAGGCGCTTTCCGAGGCGGCGCGCCAACGCCGCGGCGGCGCGGCGGCCAGCGTGCTTGTCGTCGACTACAATGAGAAGATGATCCAGGCCGGCCGCGCCCGCGGCCGGAACGACCAGATCCTGTGGGCGGTGGGCGACGCCCAGCGCCTGCCGATCCCCACGGGCCGCGCGGACGGCTATTGCATCGCCTTCGGCCTGCGCAATGTGACGGATGTCTCGATGGCTCTTCGTGAAGCGCGCCGAGTCCTTCGACCGGGCGGCCGGTTTCTGTGCCTGGAGTTCTCGCGTCCGACCACCGAGGCCATCCGCCGGCTGTACGACGCCTATTCCTTCCGGGTCATCCCCGCGGTGGGCGCGGCCGTCGCCAAGGACCGCGAGAGCTACGACTATCTGGTCGAGAGCATTCGGCGGTTTCCCGGCCAGGCCGCCCTCGCCGCCCTGATGACCGAGGCCGGCTTTTCCCAGGTTAGCGTCAGCAACTTCAGCGCCGGGGTCTGCGCCCTGCACCAGGGGTGGGCGATCTGACCGGTGGCGTTGGGGCGGCGCCCCGCCTGATCGCGGCGGCCTGGACTCTGGTGCGCGCCGACGCCCTGGCGCCGCGGGAGATCGCGCCGTTGCTGCCCGGATGGGCGCGGCTCGCCTCGGCGGTCCTGCGGCTCTTCGCTGGGCGGGAGGCCAGGATCGGCCGGCCGGGCGAGCGGTTGGCTCTGGTGCTCGAGCGCCAGGGGCCGGTGGCGATCAAGCTTGGGCAGTTCCTCTCCACGCGCGCCGACATCTTTGGAGCCGCCTTCGCGGCCGACCTGGCCCGACTGAAGGATCGCCTGGCCCCGTTCTCGACCGTTGTAGCGGCGGCCGAGGTCGAGCGTGCGCTCGGTCGGCCCGTGGCCAGCCTGTTCTCGCGCTTCGATGATGCGATCGGCGCCGCCTCCCTGGCCCAGGTCCATTCCGCCGTGCTTCTTGACGGCCGGCGCGTCGCCGTGAAGGTCCTCCGCCCCCGAATCGAGGCTCGCGTGGCGGCCGACATCGCGGCCCTGACCCTCGCCGCGAGAGTGACCGACGCGCTCGGTCCGGCGGCGCGGCGGCTGGAGCCACGGGCGTTCGCCGCGACCATCGCCCGGGCCCTCACCCTCGAACTGGACCTGCGATTCGAGGCCGCCGGCGCGGATGAACTACGCCAGGCCATGAGCCTCGATCGCTACATGACCGCGCCCCGGGTGGTCTGGGACGGCGTGGCGCGGCGGGTGCTGACGCTGGAGTGGGTGCCAGGCGAGCCCCTGTCCGATCCCGCGGCCCTGGATCGACCGGACGTGGACCGGCCCCGTCTCGCCGCCGACTTGATCCGCGGATTCCTGGCCCAGGCCATGGACCACGGCGTGTTCCACGCCGATCTGCACGAGGGCAATCTCTTCATCGACGCCGCTGGGCGCCTGGTGGCGGTGGACTTCGGCATCGTGGGGCGTCTCGGCCCTGGTGAGCGGCGCTACCTGGCCGAAATCCTCTGGGGATTCCTCAACCGCGACTACGTCCGGGTCGCGGACGTGCATTTTCGGGCCGGCTATGTGCCCGCTGGGCATGACCGCGCAGCCTTCGCCCAGGCCCTCCGGGCGGTGGGCGAGCCGATCTTCGGTCGCGCGGCCGCCGATGTGTCGATGAACCGGCTGCTCACTCAGCTCTTCGAGATTACCGGACTGTTCGACATGCGCCTTCGCCCCGAACTGGTGCTGTTGCAGAAGACGATGGTCACGGTGGAAGGCGTGGCGCGTCGGGTCGATCCCGGTCTCGACATCTGGCGCGCCGCCGAGCCGGTGGTTCGTCGCTGGATCGCCCGCGAGCTGTCGCCGGTCAACCGGATCAGAGACCTGGGTGAGCAGGCGCGCGACGTCCTCGCGCGACTGGCCGCGGAGCCCGCGCCGACCCCGCCACCGGCGGTCGTGACCAAGTCCGGCCTCGACGGCGCAAGCTTCACCCTTGGCATCCTGACCGCCGCCTTGGCGTTCGCGGCGGCCTGGCTGCTTCGGTAGAAGCCCGCGCTTCGGGCGTCAGCCCTGGCTCGAGCCGGGGTCCTGGCCGGTCTTGGTTCGCTTGGCTTCCCGGTCCTTCTGCTGGGACCAGTAGGCGGCCCCATCGCGGGGCTTGAACATCGTGCGCGGCGCGCCGTTCTTTGCGACCACGACGAAGGTGTTGCCCTTGGCGTCGTACTCCAGCTTGTCTCCGTTGGCCCGGTCCAGCGTTTGCAGATCGTGGGGTGGCCGTTCGATAAAGGCGTGGACCTTGGTGACATAGTCGGTCTCGGTGCTGGCGCCGAAGTCGCCGCCGTTCTTGCCGAACTGGTATTCGGCGTTTTCCTCGGCCGTGTGTTGGCGGTTTGCCGCCCACATCGGCTTGCCGTCGATCTGGGGCACCGGCAGGTCGCGGGGATCGCCGGCGCGAGGCTGGCCCCCGCCGTAGGCCGAGTCGGTCGGGTTCGACGTCGTGAAAGCGACCCTTGAGCCACCGCCGGAGGACACCGCCGAGGATTTGCCCTGACAGGCGCAAAGTGCGAAAGCGGCGCAGGCGGTCGCGCCAAAAAACGCTAAGAGTTTCATTATCCTCTCCATGGTGCAAAGTTGCAAAAACGCACACAGAACGGAGAAAGAACGATTTTCCGGATTTGTAAAGGGGGTCTTCAGGGTTTATGAGCAAAAAAAGTTTTTCGATCCCGAGGGCCGGCCGAGTGAACCACAAGCGGGTGCTGCTGATCGTCGGCGGGGGGGTGGCGGCCTACAAGGCCTTGGAGTTGGTGCGTCTGCTGCGCAAGGCCGGGGTGGCCGTGCGGCCGATCCTGACCGCCGCCGGCGCCCGGTTCGTGACGCCGCTGTCGCTCGGCGCCCTCGCCGAGGACGCGGTACGCTCGGACCTGTTCTCATTGGAGGCCGAGGCCGAGATGGGTCACATCGAGCTTTCCCGCTCGGCCGATCTCGTGGTGGTGGCGCCGGCCACGGCGGACCTGATGGCCAAGGCCGCCAATGGCCTGGCCGACGATCTGGCCTCCACCACCCTGCTGGCCACCGACAAGCCGGTGATGATGGCGCCGGCGATGAACGTACGCATGTGGTTGCACCCTGCCACCCAGAGGAACTTGTCGACCCTGTGCGGTGACGGCGTCCTGATGGTCGGGCCCGACGAGGGGGCCATGGCCTGCGGCGAGTACGGCCCCGGGCGCATGGCCGAGCCGGAGGCGATCTTCCAGGCTGTCGTGGCGGCCCTGGAGGGCGGTGCCCGCCCGCTCGCCGGCCGGCACGCGCTGGTGACGGCCGGGCCGACGGCCGAGCCCATCGATCCGGTGCGGGTGCTGACCAACCGCTCGAGCGGCAAGCAAGGCTATGCCATCGCGGGGGCCCTCGCCGACCTGGGCGCGCGGGTGACCTTGGTCTCAGGACCGACGGCCCTGGCTGCGCCGGCGGGGGTGACGCGGGTGGAGGTGGAGACGGCGCGCGAGATGGAGGCGGCCTGCCAGCGGGCGCTCCCCGCCGACGCGGCGGTCTTCGTGGCGGCGGTTTCCGATTGGCGCCCGGACACGGTGTTTCCCGTGAAGCTGAAGAAGGGGCGTGGGGGTCCTCCCGCCGTGACCCTGGTGGAAAATCCCGACATCCTGGCGGGCATCGCCGCGGCGGGTCCGCGCCGGCCTCGCCTGGTGGTGGGCTTCGCCGCCGAGACCAACGACCTGGAGGCCAACGCCCGGGCCAAATTGGCGCGAAAGGGATGCGACTGGATCGTCGCCAACGACGTGGGCGCGATCGGCCCCGGCGGGGCGATCATGGGCGGCGACGAGAACGAGATCCTTCTGTTGGACGCGGCGGGCGTGGAACACTGGCCAAGAGCGGGGAAGGTCGAGATCGCCCGGCGGCTGGCGGAGCGGATCGCCGCCGCCCTGGCTGGCGGGGAGAAGGCGTGATGGTCAGTGTACGGATCATGCGCCTGGACCACGGCCGGGACCTGCCCCTGCCGGCCTATGAGACGGCGGACGCGGCGGGGATGGATCTTCGCGCCGCGGTTCCCGAGACGGCGCCCTGCCACCTGGCCCCCGGCGACCGGGCGGCTATCCCGACAGGCCTCTCGATCGCCCTGCCGCCCGGCTTCGAGGCCCAGGTCAGGCCGCGGTCGGGGCTGGCGCTGAAGAGCGGCGTCACGGTGCTCAACAGCCCCGGCACCGTCGACGCCGACTACCGCGGGGAGATCAAGGTCATCCTGATCAACCACGGACCGGAGAGTGTGACGCTCCGGCGCGGCGACCGCATCGCCCAACTGGTGATCGCGGCGGTGAGCCGGGCGGCGTGGCAGGAAGCGGAGAGCCTGGAGGCCACGTCGCGTGGGGCCGGCGGCTTCGGATCGACCGGAGGGCGGTAGGCCCGAACCCCGGTCGATCGCGAAATCCCCCTCAATCGCGGAAGCCCAGGACGTCGATCATGTCGTAAAGGCCGGGCGACTTGCCCGCGACCCATAGCGCGGCCTCCAACGCCCCCCTGGCGAAGAGGGCGCGGTCGCGGGCCATGTGGGAAAGCGTGAGTGTCTCCTCCTCGGCGGCGAAGATCACGCTGTGATCACCCACGATGCCGCCGCCGCGCAGGGAGGCGAAGCCGATGGCCCCCTCGGAACGAGGGCTGGTGATCCCGTCGCGCGGCGCCAGGGCGATCTCGGCCAGGCCGCGCCCGCGGCCGCGCGCGGCGGCTTGGGCGAGCAGGAGCGCCGTACCGGATGGCGCGTCGACCTTTCGGCGATGATGGGCCTCGAAGACCTCGATGTCCCAGACCTCCGGCCGCAGGCGGCGCGCCGCCTGCTCGACCAGGCCGGCCAGGACGTTCACGCCCACCGAGTAGTTGCCGGACTTGACGATGGCGATCGTCGCGGCCGCGTCGGCGACCGCCCTCTCCTCGCCCGGGTCGAGGCCGGTGGCGCCGATCACCAGCGCCGGCGCGCCCCGCGCGGCCGCGGCCCGGGCCAGGGCGGCGGTCGCAGCGCCCGTGGAGAAATCGATCACCACGTCGCTCGCGGCAAGAACCTCGTCCGGCCCTGCCAGGTCCGGCGCGTCGTCGACCGCGCCCGGCCGGTCGAAGCGTCCAGCAAGGACGACGCCGGCCCGATCGCGCGTCAGGGCCGTGACCGCACGGCCCATGCGCCCCAGGGCCCCGCCGACGCCGATCTTCAGGGGTGGGGTCATCGAAACGGAGTCCTGGCGACGCCGCGGGCAGGCGCGCGGCGGCCTGAGTGTCGCTGCGCCTCGGCGCCGGTCAAGCGCTCATCGGCCGGAGGATAGGTGTCGCCCCCGGCTCCGCGCTGGGTTATGCGTCTTGCATCGCCTCGGTATCGAGGCTCGGGATACGTCCGCCCCGGGGGGCTCGGCGTCTGGAGGGGAACGGCGATGAGCGAGAATTTGACCGACAACAAGAAGCCGACGTTCACGGCCGAGGAGGCGCTCGACTTCCACCGGTATCCGACCCCCGGCAAGATCGCGGTCGTGGCGACCAAGCCCATGGCCACCCAGCGCGACCTGTCGCTGGCCTATTCGCCGGGCGTGGCCGTGCCGGTACTTGCGATCGCCAAGGATCCGGACCTCGCCTACGAATACACCTCCAAAGGCAACCTCGTGGCCGTGATCTCCAACGGCACGGCGATCCTGGGGCTGGGAAACCTCGGGCCGCTCGCCTCGAAACCGGTGATGGAAGGCAAGTCGGTGCTGTTCAAGCGCTTCGCGGACGTCGATTCCGTCGACATCGAGGTGTCGGCCACCGACGAGGACGAGATCATCACCGTCGTGAAGAACATCGGCGTCACCTTCGGCGGCATCAATCTGGAGGATATCAAGAGCCCCGAGTGCTTTCGTATCGAGACCGAGCTCCAGGAGCTGCTCGATATCCCCGTCTTCCACGACGACCAGCACGGCACCGCGATCATCTCCTCGGCCGGTTTGATCAACGCCTGCGAAATAACCGGGCGCAAGCTCGAGGACGTCAAGCTGGTCCTCTGCGGGTCGGGCGCCGCGGGCATCTCGTCGGTGGAGTTGGCCAAGGCCATGGGGGTGCGGCCGGAAAATTGCATCGCGGTGGATAGCGTCGGCGTGATCTATCGCGGCCGGGAAAAGGGCATGAACCAGTGGAAGTCCGCGCTGGCGGTGGACACCGACGCCCGCACGCTCGCCGACGCGGTCAAGGGCGCGGACGTCTTCCTGGGGATGTCGGCCAAGGGCCTGCTGACCCAGGAGATGGTCAAGACCATGGCCGACAAGCCGATCATTTTCGCCATGGCCAATCCCGACCCGGAAATCACGCCGGAGGAGGTCCACGCCGTCCGCCCGGACGCCATCGTGGCCACTGGCCGCTCGGACTATCCCAACCAGGTCAACAACGTCCTCTGCTTCCCCTACATCTTCCGCGGGGCCCTCGATGTGCGCGCGCGACGGGTGAACAAGGAAATGAAGATCGCCTGCGCCCGGGCGTTGGCCGCACTGGCCCGGGAGGACGTGCCGGACGAGGTGGCGGCCGCCTATCACGGCCTGAAGCTGGCGTTCGGCCCGAACTACATCATCCCGACCCCCTTTGATCCCCGCCTGATCACCTACATCCCGCCGTTCGTGGCCCAGGCGGCGATGGATACCGGCGTCGCTCGCAAGCCGATCACCGACATGGCCGCCTATCGCGACAGCCTGGCCAGGCGGCTCGACCCGGCCGCCGGCTTCCTGCAAAAGATCTCCTTCGCGGTGCAGTCGGCGCCGCCCAAGCGCATCGTCTTCGCCGAGGGCGAGGAGACGTCGGTGATCCGCGCGGCGGCGGCCTTCGAGGCCCAGGGTCTCGGCAAGGCGGTCCTGGTGGGCCGCGTGGACCTGGTGCGCGAAAACATGGTTCGCGCCGGGATCGACCCCGAGGTGTGCGCGCTTGAGGTCGTCAACGCCCGCATCTCCCGCCACAACGACGAGTTCGTCGACTATCTGTACGCCCGCCTGCAGCGCTCCGGTTACCTGCGGCGCGACGTGCAGAGGCTGATCAACCAGGACCGCAACTCTTTCGGCGCCTGCATGGTGGCGCTGGGCTACGCCGACGGCATGGTGACCGGGGTCACCCGCAACTTTGGCCAGGCCCTTGAGGAGGCCATGGACGCCATCGATCCGGCCCCCGGCGGTCGGGTGATGGGCATGTCGATCGTGCTTGCCAAGGGCCGCACCCTGTTCATCGCCGACACCAACGTCACCGAGATGCCGGACGCCGACGATCTGGTGGAGATCGCCATCGAGGCCGCCAACACGGTGCGCCGCCTCGGCCACCAGCCGCGGCTGGCCTTCCTGTCCTATTCCGCCTTCGGCAACCCCATGGGTGAGCGGTCCGAGAAGGTCCGGGACGCCGTGGCCATGCTGGATGAGATGGAGGGGCTCGACTTCGAGTACGAGGGCGAGATGCCGCCGGAACTGGCCCTCGAGCCCGAGGCGCGCGCGGCGTATCCGTTCATGCGCCTGACCGGCCCGGCCAATGTGCTGATCATGCCCGCCATCCACTCGGCCTCGATCTCCACCAAGCTGCTGGCGTCCCTCGGGGCGGCGACGGTCGTCGGGCCCATCCTGGTGGGGCTCTCCAAGCCCGTGCAGATCTGCCCGCTGGGGGCCTCGGTCACGAAGATCCTGATAATGGCCCAGATGGCCGCCTATGAGGAACCGCTGGCCGAGCCGCACGCCGGATGACCTCGCGCCGGGGCGCCGGCGTCATCGGGATCGATTTCGGGACCACCAATACGGTCATCTCCATCCTCGGAGACGACGGCCGGGCGCATCTGATCCGCTTCGCCGCGCCGACGGGAGAGATCGTCGCCTTCCGTTCCGCCCTCAGCTTCCACGCCGCCGACGGCGAATCCTCCGGCCCCGCCGCGCGCCGGGTGATCGAGGCCGGTCCCTGGGCCATCGAGGCCTATGTCGAAGAGCCGCTGGAGACCCGCTTCATCCAGTCGTTCAAGAGCTATGCGGCGAGCCCCCTCTTCCAGGAGACCCGCATCCTCGGCCGCCGCTACGAGTTTCCGGACCTGCTGTCCGCCTTCCTGCTGCGCCTGAGGTTCCATGCCGGGGACGCCTGGCCGACGGGTCCGGTCACCTGCATCGTCGGCCGGCCGGTCAATTTCGCCGGGTTGCGACCCGACCCGGCGCTCGCCCTGACGCGCTATCAGACCGCCTTCGCGCGGCTGGGCTTTTCAGACATCCGCTACGCCTACGAGCCGATCGCCGCCGCGTTCTTCTTCGCCCGCACCCTGAACGGAGACGCCACTGTGCTGGTGGGCGATTTCGGGGGCGGCACGAGCGACTTCTCCATCGTCCGCTTCCACCGCGAGGGCGGCGAGATCCGCTCGACGGCCCTGGCCAACGCCGGGGTTGGGGTGGCCGGCGACGCCTTCGACTATCGGATCATCGACCATCTGGTTTCGCCGCAGCTGGGGAAGGGCTCGAGCTACAAGGCGTTCGACAACATCCTGCCGATCCCCAACCGCTACTTCACTGCCTTCGCCCGCTGGGAGCAGCTGGCCCTGCTGCGGGCCTCGCGCGACATGCGGGACATTCGCGGCCTGGTCCGCACGGCGCTGCAGCCGGAGAAGCTGGCGGCGCTGGTCGAGGTGCTGGACAACAACCACGCCTACCGCCTCTACCAGGCCGTTTCGCGGCTCAAGGAGGCGCTCTCGGCGGCGGATGAGGCCGTGTTCCTGTTTCAAGCGGGGTCGGTTCGCATCGAAAGAACCGTCCGGCGCGCCCAGTTCGAGGCCTGGATCAGCCCCGAACTCACCGCCATGGAGCGGGCCGTCGACGAAGCGCTCGCCCGTGCGGACCTGGGCCCCGAGGGCATCGATCGGGTGTTCCTCACCGGCGGCTCGTCCTTCGTTCCCGCGGTCCGGGGCCTGTTCGCGCGGCGGTTCGGCGAGGGCAAGCTGGAGGGCGGCGGGGAACTGGTCTCCATCGCCTCGGGCCTCGCCTACATGGGCGTGGAGCGGGACCTCGATCAGTGGGCGACCCGGGCCGGCTGAGAACGGACTGAAGCTTTACGCGGGGTGACGCTTTTGGCCGGGACCAGTTGAGGTTAAAGCGGCGGCGGAACGCGCGTCGCTGGCGACGGGCCAAAGGGAAACAGCTCCATGAAACTCGATTCTTCCATCGCCGCGGTGGTCACCGGCGGCGCCTCCGGTCTCGGCGAGGCCACGGTGCGCGCCCTGGCCGCCCAAGGCGTCAAGGTGGCCATCTTCGACATGAACGACGCCAAGGGCGAGGCGGTCGCCAAGGAGGTCGGCGGGGTGTTCTGCAAGTGCAATGTGACGTCCGACGAAGAGGTCGACGCCGCCTTCGCCAAGGCCCGGGCCGCCAACGGCCAGGAGCGCATCCTGATCAACTGCGCCGGCACCGGCAACGCCGCCAAGACGGCCGGCCGTGACCGCAAGACCGGCGAGATCAAGCACTTCCCCCTCGACGCCTTCAACTGGCTGATCCAGATTAACCTGGTGGGCACCTTCCGCTGCATCGCCAAGAGCGCGGCCGGCATGCTGACCCTCGATCCGCTGGAGGACGGCGAGCGCGGCGCCATCGTCAACACTGCCTCGGTGGCGGCCGAGGACGGGCAGATGGGCCAGGCGGCCTATTCGGCCTCCAAGGGCGGGATCGTCGGCATGACCCTGCCGATCGCCCGCGACCTCGCCAGCGAGGGCATCCGGGTGAACACCATCCTGCCCGGCATCTTCGCGACGCCGCTGATGAATGGCGCGCCGCCGCAGGTGAAGGAGGCGCTGGCCGCGTCGGTCCCCTTCCCCAAGCGCCTGGGCAACGCCGAGGAGTACGCCCAGCTGGCGCTGATGATGGTGACCAACAGCTACTTCAACGGCGAGGACGTGCGCCTCGACGGCGCGATCCGCATGGCGCCCCGGTAGGGCCAGAGGCTCGAACGGCCGATCGCTCCCTCAGTCGCCCGGCGGGCGACAGCTCCCCCGCCGCGCAGGGGAGCAGAATCGGGCGCTGTTGCTCCTCCCTCGCGAAGCGGGGGAGGTCGGCGACCGAAGGTCGGCCGGAGGAGGCGTCTACCTAGCTTGGCTATAGCTAGGTCTTCGGCCGCTGGATCTTGGGGCCGAGGTTCGAGAGGACTTCGCGGGCGTCCAGCCCCCGGGAGTCGCCCGTGGGCTTGGGGCCGTGATGGAGGGCGATCTCGGCGGTCGCCTCGAATTTCTGCACGGTCTGGATGTCGGCGCCCCAATAGCCGCCCCAACCCCGCCAGCCGTACCCCGGCCCATAGAAGTTCCAATAGGGCCGGAAATAGGCCCAGGCGTAGCCGGGACCATAGAAGTGGTCGGGATCGACGTAGGTTTCCTTCTGGCGGTCGGTGTGGCGCTGGACGGTTTCGAACCAGTCGTAGCCCTGGGCGACGGTGATCTCGGCGGCGCGGTAGAGCAGATAGGACTCCACGGTGGCGCGCGGGGTGTCGCTATTGCCCTTGAAGGTGACCTGGAAGTGGTCGGCGTCGAGTTTCTGATCGGTGTAACCGCCCGACACCTGCGAGCCGTGCTGGAGCGGCTGGTAGGGCGTCGCCGTTTCGCAGGCGGCGAGGCCGAGGCTCAGTCCGATCACCGCGACCAGCGCGGCCATTCTCAAGGTCATGACACTCCTGCATTCCTGCGCCCGAACGGGGCGATGTCCCTCACCGGGCACACTGTCTCATGGTGCGGGTCGTTCCGTAAAGGGCGCGGCGGCGCTGTCACGCGCCGGGCTGGAAGGCGAGCCAGATGATCCGGCCCAGGGCGCCGAACAGCAGCACGCCGGTGGCCAGGGCCTGGATGCCGAAGCCCGTGCTGCGTGCGTTGGCCGCCCGCGCGTAGCCGGTCATGTAGAGGAAGCGTCCGACGATCCACACCACGCCCAGGAACGCGGCCACCCGCTCGTCCCAGTAGAGCGCGAACAGCCACATGGCGGGCAGGAAGATGGGCAGCCACTCGAGCGTATTGGCTTGAATGCGGTAGAGCCGTTCGAAATCGGCGTTGCCGCTGATGGCCGGGGCGACCACGCCGTACTTGGTCCTGCCCTGACCGAC
>Ga0182024_10021551_pt1 | contig 11689 bp, 9 predicted proteins | sample P32metaG_FD_120480 | JGI IMG/M metagenome (GOLD analysis project Ga0182024, IMG submission 120480) | Permafrost microbial communities from Stordalen Mire, Sweden - P3-2 metaG (Illumina Assembly) | ecosystem: Environmental > Terrestrial > Soil > Wetlands > Permafrost | place: Sweden: Stordalen... | reverse complement strand
GACAACCACGTCGACGGCGGCGACGACCTCGACGGTCCCCTCCACGACCACGAGCACCTCTAGCACGACCTCGACTACGGCAGCCGGCGGGACCACCACGACCGCGTAAGTAGTTCTGCGGCGGTCACTTAGTAGCCTGTTCGACGTGCTCGCTTACCTGGACCACGCCTCTACGACACCGCTTTGCCCCGAAGCGCGCATAGCAATGGAGCCGTGGCTCTCGGGGAGCTTCGGTAACCCGTCCGGCTCCCACGCGGTCGCCAGAGCTGCTCGCCAAGCAATCGACGAGGCGCGTGACAAGGTGGCCGCCGTCCTTGGGACCACCCCCGGCGACCTGGTTTTCACGAGTGGTGGTACAGAGGCGGCCAACCTGGCCGTACTCGGACGGGCCGCGGTGGCGGCCGGGCCGATCGTAGTGAGCGCGATCGAGCACCACGCGGTATTGCACGCGGCCCAAAGGGCGGAGCGCCTCTTCGGTTCCCCCGTTCGAGTCGTCGAGGTGGGAAATGACGGCGTTGTCGACTTGAAAGCCCTTGGCGCGGCGCTCGACAGGACCGTCAGCATTGTGTCTGTCCAGCTGGTCAATAACGAGGTGGGCACGGTGCAACCCCTTTCCGAGGTGGCGCGTCTGGTGCGCCGGCGAGCTCCAGGCGCCGTGCTGCACACCGACGCCGTGCAGGCTCCCCCTTGGCTGGACGTGGCCCGGTTGGCCGAGGGAGCAGACATCGTCAGCATCAGCGCCCACAAGTTCGGCGGACCGCAGGGGGTCGGCGCTCTGGCCTTTCGCCGGCCCGTTGCGCTCGAGCCGCTCATCTACGGCGGCCCGCAAGAACGGGAGCGCCGCGCCGGTACTCACAACGTCGCCGGCATCGTCGGCATGGCCGCTGCCCTCGAGGCCGCGGACGACCAGAGGGTGGAGGCTTGCGACCGAGCCCGACGGTTGCGGGACAGGCTCAGGGCGGGCCTGTTGGCCAGCATTCCAGCCGCGCATGAGACCGCCCCTGGGCAGGAAAAACTGCCGGGCCACTGCCACCTCGTGATCGATGGGGTGGAGAGCGAATCGCTGCTCGTCCTGCTCGATGGGTACGGGGTGGCTGCCTCGGCCGGCTCGGCATGTGCCAGCGGCGCAATGGAGCCGAGCCATGTCCTGGTCGCGATGGGCTACCGGGCCGACGTGGCGCTCGGAGCGCTACGGCTGACCCTCGGGCACTCCACCTCCGAGGCCGACGTCGAGCTTGCTCTTCGAGCCGTCCCGGCCGCCGTCGCTCGTCTCGGTGGCTCAGTTATGCCAGCCATGGCCGTGACAGGCTGACGTTGCGAGTCCTGGTAGCGATGTCGGGTGGGGTGGATTCCTCGGTTGCCGCTGCCCTGATGCTGCGCGAGGGCCACGAAGTCGTTGGGGCGACGATGAAGCTCTGGGGCGGCCCTTCGGACTCGGGGTGCTGCTCGGTGGCCGATGTCGAGGACGCTCGCCGGGTTTGCCAGCAGCTCGGGATCGCGCACCACGTCTTCAACTTCACTTCCGACTTCGAGCGTGACGTCGTCGCGCCATACGTCGAGGCTCACGCGCAGGCGAGGACGCCGAACCCGTGTATCGCCTGCAATACCCACCTCAAGTTCGGCCGTTTCTTGCAGCGGGCGCCGTTGCTCGGCTTCGACGCCATCGCGACCGGCCACCACGCCCGCGTGACGAAGTCGGCGACGACCTGGCAGTTGCGCCGTGGTCGCGACGTCGCCAAGGACCAGTCTTACGTGCTCTACATGCTCGGCCAGGCAGAGCTTGCTCGGGTGCTACTACCTATCGGGGAACTCACCAAGGAACAGGTGCGCCGGGTCGCCTCTGACCTCGACCTGCGCACTGCAGGCAAACCTGACAGCCAGGATGTCTGCTTCATCTCGAAGAACGGGGGAAGGGCGAGCTTCGTCGGTGAGCGCATCCCGCTCAGGGACGGCCGGCTCGTGAGTACCGACGGTGACGATCTCGGGGCTGTCGACGCTCTTGAACTGGTGACCGTTGGTCAGCGTAGAGGCCTCGGCCTGCACGCCGTCTCGCTCCCCGAGCGTCGCTATGTCGTTGGCGTCGACCTCCCGAACCGGACTGCGACGGTGGGCACGCTCGAGGACCTCCTCGTCGGGACATTGCTAATCGACGAGATGTCGTGGTCCTGCTCACCCCTCGTTCCTGGCGCCGCTGTGGAGGTCCAGTTGAGCGCTCACGGACGACCGCTCAGAGGGCAGTGGCTGGGTGGCCCCCATCCCGGCACCGGGACGGTCGTCCTGGAGGAGCCGGCGCGCCGCGTTGCCCCCGGACAAGCCGTGGTCATATACGCCCCGGGCTCCGGCGATGAGGGTGGAGACGACGAACGCGAGGTCCTGCTGGGCGGCGAGGTCGTGCTGGGCGGCGAGGTCGTGCTGGGCGGCGGGACCGCCGCCTGAGCTTGTCACTGGGCCTGGGTACCCTTATTGACGATGGCCGACGACCCAGCCGAGAGGGCAGAAGAGCTGCGCGAGCTCATAGCGCACCACAACCGGCGTTATTTCGAGCTCGACGACCCCGAGATAACCGATGCAGAGTACGACGAACTGGTCCGGGAGCTGGCCAGCATCGAGGAAGCGCACCCTGAGCTTGTAACGGCGGCCTCGCCGACCCAGCAGGTCGGTGGGGCGCCGGTCGGGCTCTTTGCCGAGGTCAGGCACCGGACGCCGATGATGTCGCTCGATAAGACGACAAGCTACGAGGAGCTGCTCGCCTGGGGCAAGCGAATGGAGCGTTATATTTCTGGCGAGGTCGTTTTCAACTGCGAGCTTAAGATCGATGGCCTCGCTATGTCACTTCTCTACGAGGCCGGCAAGCTCACCAGAGCAGCGACGAGAGGCGACGGCGAGGTCGGCGAGGACGTGACGGCAAACGTGGCGACCATATCCGCGGTCCCTAAGTCGTTGGGCCCGGGGGCGCCAGAAGTCCTTGAGGTGCGCGGCGAGATCTACATGACTGTCAAGGCTTTTGAGGCACTGAACCGGCGCCAAGCCGACGCTGGCGGGCGCACTTTCATCAACCCCCGAAATGCTGCTGCAGGTTCTCTGCGCCAGAAGGACCCCGCCGTGACGGCAACACGGGAGCTGTCGTTCTCCGCTTACCAGCTGGGTGAGGTCACGGGAGGGCCGGTGTTCCGCTACCACCACGAGACTCTTGACTGGCTGAGGGAAGAGGGGTTCCCGGTGAGCCCTCGCATCGAGACGCTGGGGACCCTGGAAGAGGTTGACAACTACTGCAAGAAGTGGCTCGACGGGCGGCACAGTATCGACTACGAGATCGACGGTGTGGTTGTGAAGGTGGACAGCCTCGCGCAGAGGCGCGAGCTGGGGGCCACGTCAAAGGCGCCACGTTGGGCGATCGCCTACAAGTTCCCTCCGGAAGAAAAGACGACCGTTTTGAAAGGGATAATGGTCTCGATCGGCCGCACCGGCAAAGCGACGCCGTTCGCCGTATTGGAGCCGGTCGTGGTCGGCGGCGCGCGGGTCAGCCTTGCAACCCTTCACAACGAGGACCAGGTCCGGGCCAAGGACGTGCGACCAGGTGACACCGTGGTGGTGCGTCGCGCTGGCGACGTGATCCCAGAGGTGCGGGGGCCCGTCCTACCGCTGCGGCCGAAGGACCTCCCGGCGTGGTCGTTCCCTTCCAGTTGCCCGATATGCGGTTCTCCGCTGCAACGCCTGGACGGGGAGGCTGACACCTATTGCATAAATGTCGAATGCCCCGGCCAACAGGTGCAGCGGATATCGCATTTCGCTTCAAGGGGAGCGATGGACATAGAAGGCCTCGGCGAGCGGACCGTGTACCTGTTTTGCAAGGAGGGATTGCTCGCCGATGTAGCCGACATCTACTCGCTCGATTTCGAGCGCGTCCAGAGCTTCGAGGGCTTCGGCACGCTCTCGGTAGCGAACCTCGGCGCTGCAATAATCGAGTCCAAGTCCCGACCTCTGGCCAACCTGCTCGTCGGGCTATCGGTCAGGCACCTTGGTGCGAACACGAGCCAGCTTTTGGCCCGGGCGATGGGCCACCTCGACAGGATAATGACGGCGCCAGAGGACGAGATCGCCGGCATCGAGGGCATTGGCCCTGTCATCGCGGCGAGCATCACGCGCTTTTTCGCACTGCCGCGCAACCGCCAGGTCATAGACCGACTTCGGGAAGCCGGCCTCAACTTTGAAGGACCGAGCGCGCCGGCACTTGCCCAGACACTCATCGGCAAGTCAATTGTCGTGACGGGTACGTTGCAACGTTGGTCCAGGGAAGAATCCGAGGCGGCGATAAAGGCACGTGGGGGCAAGGCTCCCGGCAGCGTTTCCCAAAAGACGACGGCCGTGGTCCTGGGTACAGACCCAGGCGGGGCCAAGCTGACCAAGGCAACAGAGCTCGGTATCCCCCTCCTCGACGAGGACGGCTTCGACCGGCTCCTCGAGACGGGCGAGTTGCCCTGAGCACTCGGGGCGGGGTACCCGGGTGACGGTCCACCGTTGTTCTCTCCCTGCTAGTTAGCCTGATCAGGTGCCCCTGAGGAGTTCTGAGCTAGTAGGCACGGTCGTGGGCGGCCGCTACAGGCTGCTCCGTCCAATCGGGAGTGGTGCCTCGGCCCACGTCTACGTGGCAGAGGACGTCCGGCTCCGGCGCGCTGTGGCGGTCAAGGTCCTTCACCCCGCGTTGAGCGAAGACAAGTCGTTCTTGCGGCGTTTCCAGGCCGAAGCCCAGACCGTTGCGGTGCTGCGGCACCCAGGCATCGTCCGCGTATACGACTGGGGCGAGGATGGTGAGCAGGCCTACCTGGCGATGGAACTGCTGGAAGGCGGGAGCCTGCGGTCCCTGCTGGACAGCGGCTACAGGCTGAGCATTTCCCAGGTGGCGGCGGTTGGGCTCGATGTGGCGTCAGCACTCGCATATGCGCATTCCCGCGGCTTGGTGCACCGCGATATCAAGCCCGCCAACTTGCTCTTCGACGAGGACGGCCACGCCAGCGTCGCCGATTTTGGCATCGCCAGGGCCCTGGCGGAGGCGAGTTGGACCGAGCCGGTCGGGGCGATGGTCGGCACTGCCCGATACGCGGCACCCGAACAGCTGCGGGGCCTGCCCCTCGATGGCCGCGCCGACGTGTACGCCCTCACGCTGGTGCTTGTCGAAGCGGCTACGGGTTCCGTACCTTTTGCGCTCGACACGACCCTCGGAGGCTTGATAGCAAGGGCCGGCCGGTCCATACCCGTGCCAGCAGAGCTCGGCCTGCTCGCTCCGGTCCTGGAGCAGGCAGGTGTGGCCGAGCCGGAAGACCGCTTGAGCGCCGAGGCCCTTGCCCGGCAGATTTCCGCGGTGGCCCGCCAGCTACGCGCCCCGGCGCGGCTTCCTGTGCCCGGGATAGCCAGCCTGGGCGACCAGGAAAACGCGAATGAGCATACCGAGCTGGCTGGCGGGGGCCGGCGGGCCTTGCCGCCAGATCTGAGCATCGTCCCCGACGACCCGGTGGTCGTGATGGCGGCAAGCCGCAACGTCCAAGCTGTCGAACTACCTCACTCCCGGCCACCTCGCTCCGAAGTTGGCCCGGACGTACCTGGCCCGGCTGAACTTGCCGTCACCGAAGCCCCCGGCCGCCCTCGTCGTCGGCGCCGCTGGTTACGGGTCGCACTGCCCGTGGTGCTCCTAGTCGCAGCGGGAGCCGTGGCGGCAGGCCTGTACGCATCGTCGCCGGCGCCGACGTACTCCGTGCCGTGGTTGGTGGGCGACACGGTCGCGGGGGCGAGAACAGTCCTGGTTGCCGAGCATCTCGGTCTCAGCGTTGCCGCCAGTCAATGGGACAAGGCGGCCAAGGGCTCAGTCATCTCCCAGGACCCCGCGGCCAATGCGAAGTTGCTAGCCAACAGCATCGTGGCGGTCACGGTTTCCCTCGGTCCGGAACCCGTCCGGGTACCGGACCTGGCCACGCTGGACCTTGCGCAGGCGACAACCGCGCTGCGCTCGAGCGGCTTACGCCGCGGGACCGTTCACGACAGCACGAGCATGACCGTGCCCGCTGGGGTTGTGATCTCTTGGACGCCCCACGGCAGGCGCGTGCCCCCGGGCACCGACGTCAAGTTGCTGGTCAGCACCGGCAAGCCCATGGCGCTGGTGCCAGCATTCGGGAGCTCCACGACCTATGACCAGATGGTTGCCCACCTGAAACGGCTCGGCTTCCACTCCAGCGAGCTGACCAGCTACAGCAACACCGTGCCGGCTGGCGACGTCCTTGCGACCGACCCGCTCCCCGGCGCTCGTGAGGTCGTCGGCACGACGGTCACCATCACGGCGTCGCTTGGACCGCACCTGGTCACCATTCCGGCGACCGTCGTAGGGTTGTCGCCCGATCAGGCGGCCCACCTGCTGGAGGGGATCGGCCTGTACGTCAACGTAACCGAGGGCAGCCCGCTCGAGCCCGTGACCGGGACGCAGCCAGCAGTGGGTACGGCCGTTCTTTACGGCAAGTCGGTCGTACTCGTCACCGGCTGAGTCGTTCCCGGCTGACCAGGGTCCCGGCATCGGTGTAACCTGCGGCTTACTGTTTGCGGGCCTGGTCCAGCTGCCGGCGGTCCCTCTTGGTGGGCCGACCCGTTCCTCTGTCGCGCACAAAATTGAGCTGACCGGCCTCCTCTTTGCTAGGAGGCGGCGGGCTGTGGTCCACGTAGCACGACGATGCCAAGGGCGCCCCGACCCGTTTTTCGATCAGGGACGCCACCTCGACCACGTGCTCCCGTTCGGCGGAGCGCGCCTCGACGGTATCGCCGGGCCGGACCACCGTGGATGGTTTAGCCGCCACGTTGTTGACCCGCACGTGGCCGGCCCGACATGCGTCGGTTGCCGCCGAACGGGTCTTGTAAAGGCGCACCGCCCAGAGCCACTTGTCGACTCGCGTCGATACGAGGAGGCCCTGTTCCGCGGCAGGCACTTAGTCCCCGGCGCAGAACAACGCCAACGCAGAGAAGGCGGCGGCGAATGCTCGAGCGGTAGATATTGGCTGGTCCGCCGAGCAGTTACCGAGAGACTCGGCATCCGTCGCCGCCTTCTCTTGCGTAGCTAGTTCTGCGCCGGTCACTACTCGGTGATCTCCTGGAGACGTCGCGCTATCTGCTCGGCGTCGGGCTTCGGGAACCCGAGGTCCTGTTGGCCGCCCTCGGGGGAGCCGGCCGTAACCGCCGGGCCCGGAGATGGAGGGCTCGGCCAGATGCCGCTTTGTGGGTCCAACAGCTTGCTCAGGTCGCCGTCCACTTTGATCCTCCCGCCCAAGAACGCTTGCATCACTGCTTGTATGTCACCCTGGACGAACAGAGAACGCGCGGTGCTGTACGCCATCGACACTGTGACATCCGGGTTCGCGAGATGGCCGGTGTCTATATTGAGACGCCCCGACGACGTGTCGACGTGGGCATCGAGCGCGGCAGCGGAAAAAGGAGCCTCAGCGACGATGAGGTTGACCCGCACGGGAGCCATAGCCCTCCCGCCGATAACGCCGCCACCGCTGCTTGCTTCGGCCTCGGAATAGATCCGGCGGGCTTCGGCGACCCACTCGTCGCTTAAGAAAGGGTATTTCGGCACGTGGTCATATTACGATGACCGAGTGACCCAGCCCATTTCCAACAGCGACGTCGCCCACGTGGCGCGCCTGGCACGCATGGCGCTGTCAGAGGAGGAACTGGGCCGCTACACGACCCAGCTCGCAGCTGTCCTTGAGCATGCGGCCGACATGGCCGCGCTCGACATCGAAGGAGTGCCACCGACGGCCCATCCTTTCCCGCTGGCGAACGTCTTCCGGGAGGATGTCCCGCGGCCGTGCCTGGACAGGGACGAGGTCCTTTCACAGGCTCCTGACGTGGAAGACGACCGCTTCCGGATCCCGCGGATCCTGGGCGAGGCGCCGTGAGCGGCGTTGGGCCGGCTGGGCCCACCTCTGCATCCGAGATGGCTGCTGATGTCCGCCAGGGCAGGCGCACGGCGAGCGCCGTGCTGGAGGAGCACCTCCGCCGGATCGCAGAACGTGAGGCCGATGTCCACGCCTTCAACCTCGTCATGGAGGACCAGGCCCGCTCGCGAGCAGCCGAAATAGACCGCATGGTCGCCGCCGGCGACGACCCTGGCCCCCTTGCCGGTGTACCGGTCGCGTTGAAGGACCTGCTTTGTACACGCGGCGTGCCCACCACTTGCTCGTCGAAAATCCTTGCCGGCTGGGTGCCACCGTACGACGCCACCGTTGTCAGCAGGCTTGCCGCGGCCGGGGCGGTTTTCATCGGCAAGACGAACATGGACGAGTTCGCAATGGGCTCCTCAACAGAACATTCGGCTTTCGGCCCGACCCGCAACCCTCGTTGCCTGGGCCGGGTCCCGGGTGGCTCGTCCGGTGGGAGCGCTGCGGCGGTAGCGGCGGGGTTCGCCCCGCTTGCACTCGGTAGCGACACCGGCGGCTCCATCCGCCAGCCGGCCGCCCTTTGCGGGGTCGTAGGGGCCAAACCGACCTATGGAGTGGTCTCGCGCTACGGCCTGGTCGCGTTCGCTAGCTCGCTCGACCAGATCGGCCCGTTCGCCGCCAACGTGGCCGACGCGGCGCTGCTGCTGGACACGATCTCGGGCCACGACCCGCTTGACTCGACGAGCCTGCCGGCCAGCCCGCCGCTTGCGTCCGCCAACCTCGGCCGCGGGGCCGACGGCCTCCGGGTCGGTGTGATCGCCGAGCTCGCCGGTGCCGAAGGCATCGCCCACGACGTGGCTTCCCGCCTTGGCGAGGCCGTCGATGCGCTCGCAGCGGCGGGCGCAAAGGTCGAGGAAATAAGTGTGCCTGCGGTGCGCTACGGGCTTTCTGCCTATTACATGATCGCTCCTGCCGAGGCCTCTTCCAATCTCGCCCGCTACGACGGGGTCCGCTACGGCCTGAGGGTGCCCGGGGCGGACATCACGGAGATGTACATGGCGACACGTTCTGCGGGCTTCGGGCCGGAGGTGAAGCGCCGGATAATGCTTGGGACATATGCGCTTTCGGCAGGTTATTACGACGCCTACTACGGCAAGGCACAAAAGGTGCGGACGCTGATAATCCGCGATTTCGAGGAGGCTTACCGGTCCTTCGACGTGCTGCTTTCGCCGACGGCGCCGACGACTGCTTTCGAGCTTGGTGCGAAGACCTCCGACCCGCTGACGATGTACCTGAACGACGTCTGCACGATCCCCTCCAACCTCGCCGGCCACCCTGCCATCAGCGTCCCGTTCGGGACGGGGGACGATGGCCTTCCCGTGGGGGTGCAGGTGCTCGCGCCTGCGCTCGGGGAAACGGTGATGTTCCAGGTGGCCGAGGTGCTGGAGGCCGCAGCGCCAACCGGAGGAGGACAGTAATGGCCGGCACGAGCGTTATGACCGGTTGGGAGATCGTCATCGGCCTTGAGGTGCACTGCGAGCTCAGGACCGAGACCAAGCTGTTTTGCAGTTGCCGCAATGCTTTTGGCGATGAGCCCAACACCAATGTGTGCCCCGTCTGCCTCGGCTTGCCGGGGTCGTTGCCTGTGCTCAACCGTCAGGCTGTCGAGTACGCGATCCGCATCGGCACCGCCCTGCACTGCACGGTGCAGCCCTCCCTGTTCCACCGGAAAAACTATTTCTACCCGGACATGCCGAAGGACTACCAGATCAGCCAGTACGACGTCCCTATCAATATCGACGGCTGGTTGGAGCTGCCCAGCGGTAAAAGGATCGGGGTAATCCGTGCCCACATGGAGGAGGACACGGGCAAGACCACCCACGTCGGCGGCGGCGGCAGGATCCATGAGGCTTCCCATTCGCTCGTCGATTACAACCGGGCTGGGGTCCCGCTTGTGGAAATAGTTTCCGCCCCCGATATGCGCAGCGCCGAGGAGGCGCGCGACTACGTCGAGGAGCTTCGGGCGGTGCTAATCGCGACCGGCGCGTCCGACGGGAAAATGGAGGAAGGTTCGCTCCGTGTCGACTGCAACGTGAGCGTGCGCCGGGAAGGCTCCACTGAGCTCGGGACGCGTTGCGAGATAAAGAACATGAACTCGTTGCGCAGCCTCGCTCACGCAGTCGATTACGAGGCTGCGCGCCAAGCAGAGTTGCTGGCTTCGGGCGGAGTTGTGGCCCAGGAGACCCGGCACTGGGACGAAGCGGACGGCAGCACGCACTCCATGCGTTCCAAGGAGGAGGCGTTCGACTACCGCTATTTCCCCGAGCCGGACCTGGTTGCGCTCGACCCGGGACCGGAGTGGGTTGAGTCCGTGAAGTCTGCACTAGGCGTGCTACCCGCCGAGAGGCGTGCGCGAGTTGCCGAGGCTGCCGGCGTACCGGTTTCGTCCGAGGCGGTTGCAACCGTCGTCCGCCTCCAGTTGGACGGCTTCATGACGGCGGCTGTGTCGGCAAAGGCAGATGCCGGTCTGGCCCTGCGCAGGCTTGCCAACGAGGTCGCCGGCGAGCTTGCCGACAGCGGGCGAAGGGACCTCGACCCCGACGGGTTCGTGCGCCTGTTGCTGATGGAGCAACAAGGAGAACTGACCTCGGCGCAAGCCCGCACGGTCCTGCGCGCGCTTGTGGCCGAAGGCGGCGAACCGAGCGCCATCGCAGCGAAGTTGGGCTTCCAGGCCTTGGCTTCGGGTGCCCTGGATGCAGTGATGGACGAAGTGATCGCCGCCAACCCACGCGAGTGGGAGCGCTACGGCGCGGGCGATGACAGGCTCACCGGCTTTTTCATCGGCAAGATCAAGGCGGCGACGGGCGGGAACGCCGACCTGCGGGCCGCAACCGACCTCCTCCGCCAGCGCCGGAGCACCGCAGCGAGCTAGCCCGAGCCTTTCCCGAGCCCCTGTAGGGTTGTCGCATGCCTAGTGAACTCAAACCGCGCAGCCACGAAGTTACCGACGGTCCCGAGCGAGCGCCCGCCCGGGCCATGCTCCGCGCCGTTGGCATGACAGACGCCGACTGGGGCAAGCCCCAGGTGGGTGTCGCGTCGTCGTGGAACGAGGTCACTCCGTGCAACCTGCCTCTCGACCGGCTCGCCAAACGCGCTAAGCAGGGCATCCGGGACGCCGGGGGCTTCCCCTTCGAGTTCGTCACCATTGCCGTCTCGGACGGCATCTCGATGGGTACCGAGGGCATGCGGGCGTCCTTGGTGAGCCGGGAGATCATCGCGGATTCGGTGGAGGCGATGATGCACGCGGAACGCTTCGATGCCCTCGCCACGTTCGCCGGTTGTGACAAGTCGCTGCCCGGGATGCTTATGGCTGCTGCTCGGGTGAACCTGCCCGCGGTTTTCCTCTACGGAGTGAGCATCCTGCCGGGTCGGGGCGATCATGGGGAGGCGCTCGACATAGTCAGCGTCTTCGAGGCAGTGGGGGCTCACGCAGTCGGCAAGCTCACGGATGCAGAGCTGTCGCTTATCGAGCACCGCGCATGCCCGACGGAGGGCAGCTGCGCTGGCATGTTCACCGCCAATACGATGGCCTCGGCTGCCGAGGCTCTCGGGATGGCCCTTCCCGGTAGCTCAGCCGCCCCGGCCGTCGACCGGCGACGTGACGACTACGCCTACGAGTCGGGCAAGGCGGTTGTCAAGCTGCTCGAAATGGGGATCCGTCCGCGCCAGATCATGACAAAGGACGCTTTCGAAAACGCGATCGCAGTCGT
>Ga0182024_10021550_pt1 | contig 11689 bp, 8 predicted proteins | sample P32metaG_FD_120480 | JGI IMG/M metagenome (GOLD analysis project Ga0182024, IMG submission 120480) | Permafrost microbial communities from Stordalen Mire, Sweden - P3-2 metaG (Illumina Assembly) | ecosystem: Environmental > Terrestrial > Soil > Wetlands > Permafrost | place: Sweden: Stordalen... | reverse complement strand
TCGGAGCCCGCGCTCCAAGACGCCTACACCCGCGCTGCCAAGGGCACGACCGCGATCGTGCTCGCGTTCCACGACCTCGACTACATGAACTCGAGCGGGATCGGCCTGCTCGTAACCATGCTCGTGCGTGCCGAGCGGGGCGGCCAGCGACTCCTCGCCTGCGGCCTGGCCGAGCACTACCGGCACATCTTCGAGCTCACCCGCCTGGACGAGGCGATCTCCGTCCACGAAACCGAGGCCGCCGCCGTCCTGGCCGCGAGCGGCCGATGACGCACATCCAAACCGATGGCAACGCGAGCCGCCGCGCCCAGGGCTGAACTCCGCACTCACCCGGCCCTCCCCGGCCGCGGTTTACCCTCCTCACAACTGGTGCCTCGAGTAGGTATTTTCTGGGTCAGATCGACCCGTCAAAATGACACGCTGCGTGACAAAACAGTCCAACCTAGTGACCAACAAACCCCGAATTCCCCGTGAATACTGGGAAGCGACGCGGAATCATAATCCGCGTGTCGGGGGTTCGAGTCCCTCCTCCGGCATTTGACGAACGACCTACCGGCCGGCTCGGTGGTGGTGTGCGCGACCTGTGGGGTCGAACACATCGAGGCTGCCGGAACATGCGCGATATGCGCCGATGAGCGCCAGTGGGTGCCCGCCGACGGGCAGGCCTGGACCAGCCTGCGCGAGCTGCGCGAGGCCGGCCATCGCGTCCAGATCGAGGAGCTCGAGCCCTACCTGTATGGGCTGCGAGTCGAGCCGGGCGTCGCCATCGGGCAGCAGGCCCACCTGGTCGTGACGCCGCACGGCAGCGTGCTGTGGGACGTGCCGCCGTTCATCGACCGGCCCGCGGTCGATCGCGTGCGCGCGCATGGTCCCGTGCTTGCGATCACCTCGAGCCATCCCCACATGTTCGGCGTGCAGAGCGCCTGGAGCCACGCGCTCGAACAGGCGCCGATTCTCGTGTGTGAACCGCTGCTGGAGTGGGTGCAGCGCCCGGACGCGGCGATTACGCCCTGGCGGGGTCAGCATGAGCTCGCGCCTGGTCTCGTCCTGCGCGAGCTCGGTGGGCACTTCGCGGGCTCCTCCGTTCTGCACTGGGCCGCGGGCGCAGACGGCCGCGGCGTGCTGCTGAGCTCCGATTCCATCCACGGCAACCCCGACGGTCAGACCGTGACCTTCATGCGCAGCTACCCGAACCGCATCCCGCTGTCAGCGGCGGTCGTGCAGCGCATAGCTCAGGGTGTCGCACATCTGCAGTTTGAGCGGATCTACGACAACTTCGGGCGCGGCCCAAAGTCGGGCGCCGCTGCGGCCGTGCAACGCTCTGCGGAGCGCTACGCCGGTTGGGTGCGCGGCGACTTCGACGCACTCACGTAGCGGTTTGGGCCCTGCGGGGGCTGTTTGCGCTCTGCCCGGGGGTTGGGTGGATGGGACCCATTCCACCCCCGGGGCCGACCCCTAACTCCAGCGGTCGCGCAGGCGCGGCAGCACGTCGGCGGCGAACTGCGTCAGCGCACGCTCCTGATCCTCGCCCGGGAAGTGGAAGACGAGATCCTCGAAGCCGAGATCCACGTAGAAGGCGATCTTCTCGACGACCTCCTCGGGGTCGTCAGAGACGATGAAGCGGCTGTGGGCGCGGTCGGCGGCCGCTTCGGCAAGCCGCTCCATCTCGAGCGGATCCTCGGTGCCGCCCTTCTCCTCGGCCGTCAGTGCGAGCGCCGCCCACGGCCTGCAGGCGTCGTTCGCGAAGGCGGCGTCATGGTCGTAGGAAACCTTGATCTCGATGAACTTGTCAATCGTCCCGGCGTCCCGTCCGGCGCGTCGCGCGCCCTCGGCGAGACCCTCGAGCAGCGTGTCGTAGAGCTCCTCACCCTTGCCGCTGGTCACGATGAAGCCGTCGCCGATCTCTCCGACGAGCGCCGCCGCCTTGGGCCCGCCGGCCGCGATGTAGATCGGGACCGGCTGCTCCGGCCGGTCGTAGATCGTCGCCCTGAGCGTGCGGTAGTACTTGCCCTCGAACGTGACGCGCTCCTGCGTCCAGAGCTGTCTGATCAGCGCGACCGCCTCGGCCAGGCGTTCGGAGCGTTCCTTGAACTTCGGCCACTCGATGCCGATCGACGGGTTCTCGTTCATCGCTTCGCCGGTCCCGATGCCGAGCACGATGCGGCCGGGGTTCAGGCAGGCGAGCGTCGCGAACGTGTGCGCGATCACTGCGGGCTGGTAGCGCAGCGTCGGGGTCAGCACACTGGTCGCGAGCGTAACCCGCTCCGTGCGCTCGCCGAGCGCAGCGAGGTAGACGATCGAGTTGGGGGCGTGGCCGCCGTGATGACGCCACGGCTGGAAGTGGTCGGAGACCGCGACGATCTCGAAGCCGTGGCGCTCGGCGCTGACTCCGTAGTCGAGCAGCTGCCGCGGTGGGAACTGCTCTGCAGAGGCCTTGTATCCGTAACGGACCGTGCCGTGATTGCTAGAGGTCATACCGACATCATCCCAGGGGCCGATTCTCAGTAGGCTGAGACGCCGATGAAGCTCGGCCTGCACATCGGCTACTGGGGGCTCTGGGGCGGCGCCGACGAGCAGCTCGCCGCGGTGAGGACGGCCGAGGAGCTGGGATACGACTCGGTATGGACAGCCGAGGCCTACGGGTCGGACGCGGCGACGGTCCTCGCCTGGCTCGCTGGTCAGACCTCACGAATCAAGCTGGGAGCGGGCATCTTCCAGATCCCGGGTCGCAGCGCGGCGATGACGGCGATGACCGCCGCGACGCTGGACCAGCTGTCGGGAGGCCGCATGATCCTCGGGCTCGGCACCTCCGGGCCGCAGGTCTCCGAAGGTTGGCACGGCCAGCGCTTCGGCAGGCAGCTTCAGCGCACGCGGGAGTACTTCGACGTCGTCCGCATGGCGCTTGCCCGCGAGCGCGTCATCTACCACGGCCAGACGCTTCAGCTGCCGTTGCCGGACGGTCCCGGAAAGCCGCTCAAGCTCACGATTGCGACCGTGCAGGAGCAGATCCCGATCTACCTGGCCGCGATCGGGCCGCGCAACACCGCGCTCGCGGGTGAGATCGCCGACGGCTGGCTGCCGACCTTCTTCTCCCCGGAGCACGTCGGGATGTTCAGAGAGCGGCTGGATGAGGGCGCCGCGCGCGCGGGACGCACGCTCGAGGGGTTCGAGATCGCGCCACAGGTCAGCGTCCATATCAGCGACGACATCGAGACGGCACGCAACTTCATGCGCCCGGCGCTAGCGCTGTACGTCGGCGGCATGGGCTCGCGCGAGCAGAATTTCTACAACGCGCTCGTCTGCGAATACGGGTACGAGCAAGCCGCAGCGGAGATCCAGGATCTGTACCTGGACGGCAAGCGCGAGGAGGCTTGCGCCGCGGTTCCGGACGCCCTGATCGACCTCGTATCGCTCGTCGGCCCTCGCGCCCAGGTGGCCGAGCGGCTCGCCGCCTACCGCGACGCCGGCGTCGGCACGCTGCTCGCCTCGCCACTCGGCTTCAGCCGTGAGCAGCAGTTCGAGCAGATGCGAACGCTCGCGGAGCTCGCCGCCTGAGCTCGCCCGGCACGAGCTCGAGCCTCAGACCGCCGCGGCGGACAGCGAACCGGCCGCGACGGATCTTCCTGGGCGCCTTCGGCCAGCCGGGGCACGCGTTTCCGATGCTCGCGCTCGGCCGCCGGCTCGTCGAGCGCGGCCACCACGTCACGTTCGAGACCTGGGAGCGCTGGCGGGAGCCGGTGACGGCCGCCGGGATCGACTTCCTGCCGGCGCCCGAGTACCCGGTCTTCCCCACCGCACAGCGTCCGCTCAAGCCCTACCAGGCCGTCGTGCGCGCGACGGAGCCGACGCGTGCGGCAATCGTCGCGTGTCGGCCGGATGTGGTCGTGCACGACATCCTGACGCTCGCCCCGGCGCTGGCGGCCGAGCTCGAGGGCGTCCCGACGGCCACGCTCATCCCCCACCTCTTTCCCATCACCGCCCCCGGGTTCCCGCCCTACTCGATTGGTGCGCGACTGCCGCGCACGCGCGCCGGCCGCGCGGTCTGGGGCGCATTCGAGCGGCCGCTCGACAGAGGGCTGCGCCAGGGGCGTGACGAGCTCAACGAGACCCGCCGGCGACTAGATCTGCCGGCGCTGGAGCGGCTTCACGGCGGCCTCAGCCCGAGGCTATGCCTGGTCGCCTCGTTCCCGCAGCTCGAGTACCCCCGTGAGTGGCCGCCCGGCGTCCACGTCGTCGGACCGATGCTGTGGGAGCCGGCGGCCCCGACCGTCGCACCGCCTCGCGGGAACGCGCCGCTCGTGGTGCTGGCGCCATCGACCTCGCACGACCCGGCTCAGCGTCTGCTGCGCGCCGCGCTCGCGGGCCTGCGCAGCGCGCCCGTTCGTGTGCTGGCGGCCACGGACCGTCGCCCCGCGCGCGCGCCGATCAGGGCCGGACGCAATGCGCGGCTCGTGAACTGGATGTCATACCCGGAGGCGATGCGCGATGCGGCGCTGGTGATCTGCCATGGCGGTCACGGCACGGTGGCGCGGGCGCTGGAGCACGGCGTGCCGGTGCTAGTGGTGCCGCACAGCGGCGACATGGCCGAGAACGCGGCCCGAATCGACTGGGCGGGGGTGGGCGTGCGGTTGCCGTGGCGGCTGCTGTCGGCCAGGACCCTGCGAGTTGCCGTCGAGCGGGCGCTCGAGGAGCGCGAGGCTTTGGACGCGCGCGCCGGAGAACTGGCGGCGTGGGCCGCGGTCAACGACGGTCCGACGCGGGCCGCGGAGCTGATCGAGGAGCTGGCCCGTTAAGTGACGACGGCCGGCTGTGCGCCCGCCCGGGCTGGCGAATTAGCCTCCGGCGGCGCCGCCAGCACCGGCACGAATTGTGCAGACTCTTTTGCGAACGCCCCTCGCTGCCGATGGGTGATTATGCGCTCTAGGGGGCAGGCAGCCCACTCGCAGTACCTGATGACCGAGACGCGCCTCTCCCGCAGCGCCTGGTGGCTATATCTGGCGCTGATGCTGCCGATCGCGGTTCTGTACCTCGCGGGGCCGCTCAACGCCGGGCCGGTCTTCAATCTGATCGGATTCAGCGCCGTCATCGCAATTGTGGTCGGGGTACGCACGCACAGGCCCGCCGCGCGATTGGCGTGGTATCTACTCGCGGCCGGCCTGGCTTTCTTCGTTGCGGGGGACGTGCTCTCGTACAACTACACGGCGCTCTTCGGGGGAGCGCTGCCATACCCCTCGGTCGCGGACGCGGTGTACCTGGCCGGCGTCTACCCCTGCACGGTCGCCGGGCTGCTGCTCCTGATCCGCCTGCGCAACCCAGGCAGGGACTGGGTGGGCCTGGTGGACGCGATGATCGTGACAATCGGTTTGGCGTTGCTGTCGTGGGTCTTCCTGATCTCGCCGTACGCCAACGACGCAACGCTTCACCTGGGAACCAAGCTGGTCTCGATGGCATACCCGCTCGGCGACATCCTGCTTCTCGGGGTTGCGGTGCGGATGACGGTCGGAGGTGGACACCGCGATTCTGCGTACTACATGATGGTCAGCGCAATCGCTGCGGTGCTCGTCACCGACTCCATCTACGGTTGGATTCAGCTGCACGGTTCGTACACACCGGGCGATCCGCTCGACGGTGGCTGGATCTTGTACTACGTCCTGTTTGGCGCGGCTGCGCTGCACCCGTCGATGAAGAACGTCTCGGACGCTGCGGCGAAGAAGGTCAATATCACGCGCGGGCGAGCCATTGGTATCTCTGTCGCCGCACTGATCGCGCCTGTCGTGGAGATGCTCAAGAACTCAAAACAAGATGGCTCCGATGCGATCGTCATCGGTGCCGCCACGATCGTGATGTTCGGGCTGGTGGTGGTCCGGATGATCGGGCTTCTTCGGGCGCAGGAGACAGCCGCGACGCGTGAACGCGTGCTGCGGGAGACCGTGTTGCGTAACGCGAGCGAGGTCCGCCTGGGCGCGCTGGTCGAGCATGCCAGCGAGATGATCCTTCTGCTCGCGTTTGATACGACCGTGGAATACGCAAGCCCCGCGGTCCGGCAGGTCCTCGGCTATGAGGTTGCTGAGTTCATCGGTCGCCGATTCCTGGATAACGTCGCCGACGAGGACCGGGCGCTTGTGCAGTCGGCGCTCCGCCGAGTGCCTGCAAGTACCTCGGCGCCGTCCGAGGTGTCCGAGTTTCGTATCCGCCACCGCGATGGTCGTCAGCTGCACACGGAGTGTCAGTTCACCAACCTGTTGACGCACGCCGCGGTCGGCGCGATCGTGGTGAACCTGCGCGACGTCACCGAGCGTAAGCGGATTGAGGAACAGCTCATCCATCAGGCCTTTCATGATCCAATGACCGGCCTCGCGAACCGCCCGCTGTTTCGAGATCGCGTCATACATGCGCTCACCCGCCGAGGCAACGCCAATCGGTGTCTCGCCGTGCTGTTCCTTGACCTCGACGATTTCAAGGTCATCAACGACACGTTCGGGCACGATGCAGGCGACCGCGTGTTGCAGACCATATCGGCACGTCTCCTTTCTGCACTGCGGGAGAGCGATACCGCTGCCCGACTGGGCGGCGACGAGTTTGCGGTTCTGCTCGAGGACGTCGCGAACGAGACGGACGTGTCGGAGATCGTGGCTGAGCTGCTCGAGGTCATCAGCGCTCCACTGTGGCTCGACGGCAAAGAGGTCTCTGTCGACTGCAGCATCGGGATCGCTGTCGTGAACTCAACTGGCTCCACTCGGCACTCCACGGCGGTCGACGAGCTGCTCCACAACGCCGATGCCGCGATGTACCAGGCAAAGACCGCCAACGGCAATGCGTTCCGCCATTTCAGGCCCGGGATGCAGGAAACCGTGGTCGCGCAGCTCGAGCTGCGCGCGGATCTCAAAGCAGCAGTCGCGGCCAACGAACTGACACTTGCCTACCAGCCGATCTTTGATCTCGAGGTGGATGAGATCACAGGTTATGAAGCGCTCCTGCGTTGGGAGCATCCGGTGCGAGGCAGCGTGTCGCCGGCCACGTTCATACCTGTTGCGGAGGATTCGGGCCTGATTGTCCCGCTTGCCCACTGGGTCCTCGAGCGTGCATGCGAGGACGCCGTGTCGTTCCAGAAGGATGATCCCGGTCCACACAGGCGCGTCATGTCGATCAACGTTTCAGCGCAGCAGCTGGCGCGCACGGAGCTCGTTGGCGAGGTGCGCAGCGCACTACGCTCGAGCGGTCTCGATCCCCATTGTCTGATGCTCGAAATCACGGAGAGCGTGCTGATCGCCGACGTAGAGCTTGCGATCGAGCGTCTCAGCGCGCTGCGTAAGCTCGGCGTCCGGATCGCGCTCGACGACTTCGGTACCGGGTACTCGTCGCTGAGCTACATCCTCCAGCTACCGATCGACATCCTCAAGGTCGACAAGCGGTTCATCGACAGCGTTGACTGCGACGATCGGGAGAGCAGGCTGACAGCGGCGATCATCGGTCTGGCACGCACGCTCGACCTCCGCTGCGTCGCCGAGGGGATCGAACGGCCCACGCAGCACGAGCGGCTCAAAGAGCTCGGCTGCGACTATGCGCAGGGCGTCCTGCTGGCCCCCCCAATGAACTCCGATGCCCTGCATGACCTTCTGACGGCGACTACCGTGCCGCGCTTGCAGTTGGCTCGCGCCGGTTCGGACATCGGCCTCTAGGGCTTTTGCCACCAGTTGGCCACACGAAGGCCCGGAACCTTCGAGATTCCGGGCCTTTTTGAAGCTGGGGAGGTGGGACTCGAACCCACAACCCTTCGGTTAACAGCCGAATGCTCTGCCTAATTGAGCTACTCCCCAATGAAACCTTTTGGGCTACATCCGCGGCCCCAGCACGACGCGGCCTACTTTACCGGCAAGCTCACGACTCCGCCCTCGAGTTCGGCGTGACAGGTGTGGCAGAGCAGCACGCACTTCTGCGCCTCAGCCCGCAATGTGTCGATCGCAAGCGCTCGTCCGCCGTTCGCGATGCCCATCACCTTCGTGCTGGGATCCACGTGGTGGAAGGCCAACGCACCGATGTAGCGGTCGTATCCGCAGATCTCGCATCGACCACCCGCCTCCCGGACTAGCGTTTCCTTCACTCGGCGTCGGCGTCCGACGACCGCACGCGCGCGACACAGCTTGCACCGGAAGACTCCCTTGCCATCGGCCACAAACGTCGTCACGCCGTGGTGAGCGCATTCGCGTACGACCTTGGTCAAGCCGGCCGCGCGGGCGGCGATCACTTCGGGCGACGACTCCCGCTTCGAGCGGTGCTGCGTCTTTAGCCCGCACTTGGCCAGCCAATGACGAACGTTTGCCTTGCTGCAACCAAACCGGGCAGCCAGCTGCGCAATGCTCAGTCCCTCCCCTATTGCAGCTTCAAGTTCCCGTCGCTCCATGACGAACGTATGTTCGCACGTGCGCCGGACGGAAAGTGGAGCTAGACCGGTCGCTCGAGCCGCGTAACGACCGTCCTGATCGTCCTGATCACATCCTGGTATTCGGCTGACAGCTGCAGCAGCGAACCCCCGCCGCCACCGCGCTCGCGCAGGTACTTGATCTCGCGCGCCAGACGGTCGCGCTCGAGCACCAGGCGCGCGTGCTCGAGCTCGTCAGCGTCCACGTGCCGGCCGCGGCCGGCACGGGCGACGAGGTCGTCGAGCGCGAGCGTCAGCTCGGGATCGTCTCCGGGCGAATCCGGGAGCGGTCCCGGGAGATGCTCTCTGAGGAAACGCGCCGCGCGGCGCAGCACATCCTCCAACAGCAGTGCGTCGGGATCGACCTCCGAGAGTACGGACGCGCCGAGGTCCGGTGAGGCGACGCACATCGCCAGGAACGATCGCTCGCCCTGAGGACCGCGAGAGAGCACTCCCTGCGCCCGAGTCGCCGATCCCAACTGCCCAACCGGCCCGTGCGTGCCGGCGCCCACCAGTTGCAGGGTGCCGGCAGTGGCCGGCTGCCCCTGACCGAGCAGCGTCACGAGCCGCGCCTCCGGCACGGCGAGCGCGGTGGCGCTGCGACGCACCAGGTCGTCGCGCAGCACGCTAGCCGGTACCGGAGCGAGCACCGGCCGCAGCTCTGCGATCGCGCGATCCTTGCCCTCGGCGCTGCCCAGATCGGCGCCGTCCAGCACACGCCCCACCTGGAACACGACGTAGGGCGCCGAGGCGGCGATCCGCTCGCGCAACGCGTCGGCGCCCTCGCGCTGGATCAGCTCGCCCGGGTCAGCGCCCGGCGGCAGGGGCACGACCCGCAGCTCGAGTCCCGAGTCCGCACAGACCTTCGCCGCCCGTTCCATCGCGCGCTGCCCGGCGCTGTCGGCGTCAAGACACAGCTCGAGTACCTTCACGACCCGCACGAGCTCGGCGACCTGCTCGTCCGTGAGCGAAGTTCCCATGATCCCGACCGCGTTGCGGACCCCCGCCTGGTGGAGCGCGAGCACGTCGGTGTAACCCTCGCACAGGATCATCCGCCCGCTCTTTGCACCCTCGACCCGAGCCGCGGCGATCCCATAGAGCACCTCACGCTTGCGGTAGACCTCCCCCTCCGCGGTGTTCAGATACTTCGGTCCGTCGTCGTTGCCCATCGTGCGCGCGCCGAAACCTCGCACGCGCCCGCGCGCGTCTGCCGTGGGGAACATGATGCGGCCGCGGAAGCGGTCAACCAGCTCATCGGGACGGGCCTTCTTGCGCCGGCCGAGGTCAGCGGCCAGGATCTCATCGGCGCTGTAGCCCGCCTTACGGGACGCGCTCACGATCCGATCCCAGGAGTGCGGCGCGTAGCCGACACGGAACTCACGCAGGATCTCCTCGTCGAAGCCGCGGCCCTGCAGGTAGTCGCGGGCCGGCTGCGCCTCCCCCGCCTCCCACAGGAACCGCTCGTAGAAGGTGGCGGTCCGGTCGAGCAGCGCGTACAACCGCTCGCGCCGCTGGCGGCGTGCGGCAGCCTCAGGCGCCTCGTCCTCGGTCTCGAGCTTGACACCGAAACGGTCCGCTAGCGATTCGAGCGCGCCCTTGAAGTCAAGCCCCTCGGTCAGCATCACGAAGGTGAACGGGTCGCCGGACTCCGAACAGCCGAAGCAGTGGTAGTGCTTCTCGTCAGGGCGCACGTGAAACGACGGCGTGCGCTCGTCATGGAACGGGCAGCAGCCGAAGTAGCTGTCGACCCCACGTCGGGTCAGTTCCACCTTCGAGCCGACGAGCGCCAGCATGTCGACCGCGTCGCGCACGCGGTCGCGCGAATCCGCGGTGTAGCGACTCACGGCGTGAACGCCGTCGGAACGGCGAGCGCTTCGAATATCGCGACCGCGAAGCGATCGGTCATACCCGCGATGTAGTCGGTCACGCGACGCGGCAGCTCGCCGTCCGGGATCGAGGCTGGGATCTGCTCGGGGTGATCGCAGAAGTGGTCGAAGAGCGTGCGCACGGCGGTTCTGATCTTCGCACGCTCGTGCGTGACCTCCGGCCCGAGATATACGCGCGCGAACATGAAGTCGCGAAGCTCGGACATCGCTTCGCCGACGATCTCGCTCTGCACGATCGCGCCCGCAAGCGCCGACTGCTCGACAAGGTCATGGACCAACGCGTCGATCCGCTGTGAGCCGGTGTCGCCGAGCACACTGATCGGGCCGCTCGGAAGCTCCTCGGCGTCGAGTACACCGCCGCGTACGGCGTCGTCGATGTCGTGGTTTATGTAGGCGATGCGATCGACGAAGCGGATGATGTGGCCTTCGAGCGTCGTCGGCGCGACCGCACGCCAGGAGTGCGCCGCGATCCCGTCGCGCACCGGCGCTGTCAGATTCAGCCCGCGACCGTCCCGCTCGAGCACCTCGACCACGCGCAACGAGTGCAGGTTGTGCCAGAACGTCTCGCCGAACCGCTCTGTGAGGCATTCGTCGAGCGCTTCCTCACCGATGTGGCCGAACGGCGGGTGACCGAGGTCGTGCCCGAGACCGATCGCCTCCACGAGATCCTCGTTGAGCGCGAGCGCCCGCGCCACCGTCCTCGAGATCTGGGTCACCTCGAGCGTGTGCGTCAGGCGCGTGCGGTAATGGTCCCCGACAGGCAGCACGAACACCTGCGTCTTGTGCTTGAGCCGCCGGAACGCCTTGCAGTGCACGATCCGGTCGCGGTCACGCTGAAACGGTGTCCGCAAACCGCAATCGGGCTCCGCGAACTCCCTGACGACGGGATACGAACGCGTCGCCAGCGGCGAGAGGTCGGCCTCCTCACGGGCCTGGATGCGCGCCGCGAAAGCGTCGGCGACGGCGCCACCCGGATGCTCGTAGACCTTGTTCACATAACCATTCTGTCAAGCCTCAAGGGTTGGCGTCAGGCACGTCTGAGGCGCGTCAGCCACGTCCGGACGCCGTCAAAAGCGGCCGCAGTCGTACCTGCGCGTGGTGCTCGGCGGTCTCGCGAATCGCGCGTTCGGCGGTGTGCAGCGCCCGCTGCGAGGCGTGCGGTGCGCTCGCGAGTGGCTGTCCGAGCGCGCCGACGAGGAAGTCGTAGGCATCCTCCCCCAACGGGAACGAGGCAGACTCGCACGAGCTGCACACCACGCCACCGGCCGCGGCCGAGAAGCCGGTCAGGTGCTCACGCTCGCCGCAATTCGCGCACGACCCGAGCTGCGGCACGATGCCGGCGGCGAGCAGCAGCTTCAGGCGGAACGCCAGCGCGTTCTCCGGT
>Ga0182024_10021549_pt1 | contig 11690 bp, 9 predicted proteins | sample P32metaG_FD_120480 | JGI IMG/M metagenome (GOLD analysis project Ga0182024, IMG submission 120480) | Permafrost microbial communities from Stordalen Mire, Sweden - P3-2 metaG (Illumina Assembly) | ecosystem: Environmental > Terrestrial > Soil > Wetlands > Permafrost | place: Sweden: Stordalen... | reverse complement strand
GCGTCCCCACCCGAACCCGATCTCGTGCCCGGCACCGCGCTCGAAATCGATGTGATCGCCAGGGTGCTCGACCTTGCCCGCGGCCAGATCCAGCCGAGCCTCGGCGCCACCGTCTACCAGCTCAAACGGCAGGCGATCGAGGACCAGACGCAGGGCGACAACGCCCCCCTCAACCAGGTGCTGCTGCAGGCGCCGGGGGTCGCGATGGACTCGTTTGGGCAGATCCACGTGCGCGGCGACCACGCCAATCTCCAATTCCGCATCGACGGCGTGCAATTGCCCGAGGGCATCAACGTCTTCGGCCAGGCGCTCGAAACCCGGCTCGCCCAGTCGGTATCGCTGATCACCGGCGCGCTGCCGGCGCAATACGGCTTCCGCACCGCGGCGATCGTCGACATCGAGACCAAGACTGGCCTCCTCGATCCGGGCGGGTCCATCTCGATGTATGGGGGCGAGCACGGCTGGCTGCAGCCCAGCTTCGAGTACGGCGGTCATGTCGGCCAGGTGAACTTCTTCATCACCGGCGACTTCCTGCAAAACGGGATCGGCATCGAGAACCCGGCCTCGAGCTTTCGTGCGATCCACGACAATACCGACCAGCAGCGAGGGTTTGCCTTCATCTCGGGCATCGTCGACCCGACGACGCGCCTGACCGCGATCCTCGGTACCTCGCGCGGCCAATATGAGATCCCCAACAACCTCGGGCAGACCGCCGGCCTCGGCCTGACGGTCGGCGGGGTCACCGGCTTCAACTCGGCCGATCTCAACGAGAACCAGCGCGAGATCACCCATTACGGCATCCTCGCGCTGCAAAAGAAGCTCGACGATGTCGACTTTCAGGTTTCCGTCTTCAATCGCTATTCGAGCCTCTATTTCACCCCCGATCCGCTCGGCGACCTCCTGTTCAACGGCATCGCGCAGACCGCCTACCGGCGCAGCATCGCCACCGGCACTCAGGGCGACGGCAGCTACCGCATTTCCGACGAGCACACGCTGCGCGCCGGCTATTTCATCCAGGGCGAACGGTCGATTTCGACGGCCGACTCGCTGGTGATCGGGCTCAACCCCGACGGCTCGCAGCAGGTGTCGGATACGCCGATCTCGATCCTCGACGACGGCGGCAAGACCGGCTGGCTCTATGGGCTCTATTTGCAGGACGAGTGGAAAATCGCTTCGACGGTGACGATCAATTTCGGCGGTCGCTTCGACCTCGTCGACGAATACACCCACGAAAAGCAGTTGAGCCCGCGCATCAACGTGGTCTGGCAACCGACGGACTCGACGACGTTAAAAATCGGCTACGCGCGCTATCTGGTGCCACCGCCCTTCGAACTGATCGGCGCCACCGACATCGCGTTGTTCGCCAATACCGGCGCCGCCCCGGCAGTCACTGCCGACAGCACGGCCAAGGCCGAGCGCGACCATTATTTCGACGCCGGCGTCACCCAGATCGTGGTGAAGGGCCTCAAAATCGGGGTCGACGGTTATTTCAAGATCGCCAAGAACCTGATCGACGAAGGCCAGTTCGGCGCACCGATCCTGCTGACGGCGTTCAACTATGCCCATGGCCTCGTCAAAGGCGCTGAATTGACCGCTAACTACGATGTGGACGATTGGTCGCTCTACGCCAATTTCGCGGTGTCGCGAGCCCTCGGCAAGGACATCATCTCGGCCCAATTCAACTTCACGCCGGACGAGCTGGCCTATATCGCCGACCATTACATCCATCTCGATCACGATCAGACGTACACGGCTTCCGCCGGGATCGCGTATACCTTTCCAAGTACCGGTACCCGCGTGTCGAGCGATCTGCTCTTCGGCAGCGGGCTGCGCGCCGACGGCAGCGTGCCGAACGGCGCCAGCCTGCCCGACTACTACCAGGTCAATGTGAGCATCGTGCAGAAGATCGATACCGGGTGGTGGAAAGGGGCGGAGCTGCGGCTCGACGTGATCAATCTGTTCGACCGGAAATACGAGATCCGCGACGGCACCGGGGTCGGCGTCGGGGCGCCGCAATTCGGTCCGCGGCGCACTATCCTTGCCGGGCTGACGCAGCATTTCTAGGGTAGGCGAATGAAGGCCTCGCTCCCGATCTCCGCCGGCGGCCATGCTGCGATCATCGGGCTGCTGCTTCTGCTGCCGGTGGCGATGCCGTCGCCGCCGAAGCTGGACATGCCGAACGCGGTTTCGGTCGTGTTCGCGCAACCGGCGGCGCCGGCGCCGCCGGCCCCGCCGCCGCCCGTCGAGCAGCCCCCACCGGCGCCGGAACCGCCACCGCCGCCGATGGTCGAGGACCCACCGCCGATGCCGCCGCCTCCACCGGCGCCTGTCGCCGAGACCCCGCCGCCACCGCCGCCGGCACCAAAACCGCCGCCTAAGCCGCGCCCGAAGCCGCAGCCGGTCGAGCGTCCGGCGGAAATGCCGCTGCCGCTGCTCGCTCCGACGCCTGCCGCCACTCCGGCGCCCGCGGCAGCTCCCGCGCGGCCGCAGGTCGCCTCGATACCGCTGCCGGCGCCGGTACCGGTGATCACCGCCGATTACCGCTCGATGCTGAGCAGCTGGCTCGAGAGCCACAAGCGCTATCCGGAAGAGGCACGCCAGCGCGGCGAGGAGGGCCGCGCGGTGCTGCGCTTCCGCGTCGCGCGCAGCGGTCAGGTGCTCGACTACTCCATCGTCAGCAGCACCGGGTACGCCGACCTCGACGGCTCGGTCCAGGCGATGATGCGCGGCGCGACCCTGCCGCCGTTTCCGCCGAGCATGACCGCACCCGAGATCGAAGTTTCGGTAACCATCCGGTTCGGCCTGCAGCGATAGCCGCGCCGGCAGCGTGGTTTCACGCGATGGCGAGCCGGGCCGGCGCGCAAAAAGTGGCAATTCCGTTGGCTTCGTCGGCACAATGCCGCGATGGCCGATACCAGTTCGCGCACCTACTCGTTTCGCCGATTGATCCCGCTCGTCCTGCTGGTGCTGTCGGGCGTGGCCTTCGTGCTGTGTGGCGGGCACCGGTATCTGACCTTCGCCAGCCTGGCGGGCCACCGCGACCTTCTCGCTGACCTGGTCGCCGCCAACGCGATTCTCGCTGCTTGCGAGTTCATTCTCGTTTATGCCGGCCTGGCCGCGCTGTCGGTGCCGGGCGCGATGCTGATGACCCTGGCCGGCGGGTTCCTGTTCGGGCCCTTGCTGGGCGCGCTTTATGCGCTGACCGGCGCGACCCTCGGCGCCTGCGTGATGTTTCTCGCCGCCCGTGCCGGTCTTCAAGGGCTGATCGGGCGGACGGGCCCACGCGGCCAACGCCTCGAAGCCGGGTTCCGCGAAGACGCGTTCTGCTACCTGTTGTCCCTGCGGCTGGTGCCGGTCTTTCCGTTCTGGCTGGTCAATCTGGTCGCCGGCCTAGCCGGGATGCGGCTCTCGACCTACGTCGCGGCGACATTTCTCGGCATGATTCCCGGTGCCTTCGTCTATGCGAGTCTCGGCAGCGGCGTCGGCGCGCTGATCGACGTCGGACAGCATCCCGACCGCTTCATGATCTTCCGGCCTAACATCCTGTTGCCGATCGTCGGGCTGGCGGCGCTCGCGCTGTTGCCGGTGGGCTACAAGCGCTGGCGCTGGCGCGGACGGCGGCGGCATGAGCCGGCGCAATGAGCGGGGCGCCGCTGACGCCCGATCTGTGCGTGATCGGCGCCGGGGCCGGTGGCCTCGCGGTCGCGGCGGGGGCGGCGCAAATGGGCGCGAGCGTCGTGCTGGTCGAGCGCGGCGAGATGGGCGGCGATTGCCTCAATTTCGGCTGCGTGCCGTCGAAATCGCTGATCGCCGCGGCAAGGCTCGCGCACGCATGGCGTTGCAGCGGCGAATTCGGCATCGATTACCAGCCGCCGCAGGTCGATTTCGCCGCCATCGGCGACAGCGTCGCGCGGGTTGTCGCGCGGATCGCGCCCAACGACTCGGTCAAGCGATTTGAAGGACTTGGCGTTATCGTCCTGCGCGCCGAGGCGAAGTTCACCGCCCCGGATCGTGTGCGCGCCGAGGACGCCGAGATCCGCGCTCGCCGCTTTGTCCTCGCCACCGGCTCGACGCCGTTCATCCCGCCGATCCCGGGGCTGCGCGACGTCCCCTATCTCACCAACGAGACGATCTTCGCCAATCGCCAATCGCCCCGGCACCTGATCGTGATCGGCGGCGGCGCGGTCGGGGTCGAGCTGGCGCAGGCCTATCGCCGTCTCGGCGCCGCGGTTACCGTCGTCGATGCCGGCCCGCTATTGCCGCGCGACGATCCCGAGCTGGTCGCGCTCCTCCGCGAGCGGCTGGCAGAGGAGGGGATCGCGCTCCACCCCTCATCGCCCATCGCCGCGATCGAGCACGCCGGCGCGGGGATCGTCGTGCGACTGGCCGATGGCACGCATATCACCGGCTCGCATTTGCTGGTCGCCGCCGGACGGGCTCCCAATATCGCCGCGCTCGGCCTCGACGCCGCCGGTATCGCCTCGACCGCGCAAGGCATCGCCGTCGACGCCCGGCTGCGCACCACCAACCGCCGCGTCTTCGCGATCGGCGACTGCGCCGGCGGGCCGCAATTCACCCACGTCGCGCTCTATCACGCCGGGATCGTGATCCGGAACGCGTTGTTCCGCCTGCCGGCCCGGGTCGACTACCGCGCCGTGCCGTGGGTGACCTACAGCGACCCGGAACTGGCTCAGGCCGGCATGGGCGAGGCCACGGCGCGCGACGCGCACGGCGGCAAGGTCCGGGTGCTGCGGTGGAGCTTCGCCGACAACGACCGCGCCCATACCGAGCGCGACACCGCCGGCAAGGTCAAGATCGTCACGCTCAGAAACGGCCGCATCCTCGGCGCGGCGATCCTCGGCGCCGGGGCCGGCGACCAGATCATGGCCTGGGCGCTGGCGATTTCGCGGCGGCTGAAGATCGGCGCGATCGCCAACCTGATGGTGCCCTACCCGACCCGCGGCGAAGCCGGCAAGCGCGCCGCCGGCAGCTTCTACACGCCGACCCTGTTCTCACTGCGCACGCGGCGGCTGGTTCGCTTGCTCGCGCATTTCGGCTGAGGGAACGAAGGCCATGCTGATCCGCAGTCTGTCCGCACGGCTTCTGGTTCTGACCGTGTTTTTCGTGATGCTGGGCGAGGTCTTGATCTTCGTGCCGTCGGTCGCGCGCTACCGCATGACCTATTTCGAGGACCATCTGGCGGCCGCGCATTTGGCGACCTTGGCGCTGCTCGCCAGCCCGGGCGGCAACCTCGACCAGGCGCTCACCGACGAATTGCTGGCCGAGGCCGGCGTGCATGAGGTCGTCTTGCATCGGCCCAACGGAACCGTGGTGCGGATGCTCGACGGACCGGCGCCGCTCAAACCCGACGTCACGATCAATTTCGGCGGCGGCGGCAGCGTGCCGATCATGATCCAGCGCTCGTTCCAGACGCTGTTCAGCGGCGGCAACCGGGTCATCCAGATCTTTGGCGCCTCGCCGTTCGAGCCCGACACCAGGGTTGAGATCCTGATCGACGAGGCGCCGCTGCGCGAGGCGATGTGGCAGTTCGGCGGCCGCATCTTCCAATTGTCGATCACCATCTCGCTGATCGCCGCCGCGCTGGTCTATCTGAGCCTCAGGTGGCTCCTGGTACGGCCGATGCGGCGCATCACCGCGAGCATGACCTCGTTCAGCCATGATCCCGAGGATGCCTCGCGGGTCATCGTGCCGCGCGGCGGCCGCGACGAGATCGGCCAGGCCGAGACGGAGCTGGCGGCGATGCAGGAGACCGTGCGCCAGGCGCTGGGCCAGCGCGCCCGGCTTGCCGCGCTCGGCACCGCCGTCACCAAGATCAATCACGATCTGCGCAACATTCTGGCGACGGCGCGGCTCGTTACCGATGGCCTCACGACCAGCGCCGCGCCGGAGGTCCGCAAGGTCGCGCCCCGTCTCATCGACGCGGTCGACCGCGCGATCGCGCTGTGCAGCCGCACCCTCGATTTCTCGCGCGAGGGTGCACCGCCCTTCGCCCCGAGCCGGTTCAAGTTGCGGCCGCTGCTCGACGAGATCGTGCCCGGCTTGTCGCTCTCGGAAAACGGGCTCGCGATCGAGCTCGAGGTTCCGCCCGAGCTCCAGGTCAACGCCGACCGCGACCAGATCTACCGCGTGCTGATGAACCTCGCCTGCAACGCGGTCGAGGCCGGGGCGCACAATTTGCGCGTCACCGCCGCGCGCAGCGACGGCTCGATCGCAATCGACATCGCGGATGATGGCCCGGGCCTCGCGCCGCGGGCGCGCGAGAATTTGTTCCGGCCGTTCGCCGCCTCGGCGCGGCACGGCGGCAGCGGGCTGGGTCTAGCAATCGCGCGCGAGCTGATGCGGCTGCACGGCGGCGACCTCGTGCTGGTCGCCTCGACTGGCGCCGGCACCACCTTCCGCATCACCATGCCGGCGCCGAAATCCGCGGCGAAGAAGCTCAGTCCAGAGCCAGCACCAGCGACTTGAGATAGGCGCTCTCCGGCAGCGCCGGGTGGATCGGGTGGTCGGGCCCGGCCCCCGCCTCGCGCACGATGCGGCCGGTGCGGCCGGCATCGGCGAGCCCCCGTCGCGCCGCCTCGGCGAAGTCGGCGGCGGCGACATTGTGCGAGCACGAGGCGAGGAAGACGAAGCCGCCCGGCGCGACCAGCTGGATCGCCAGCCGCGCCAGCTTGCGATAGCCGCGCAACGCCGCCGGCACGTCGCGACGCGAGCGGGCGAAGGCCGGCGGGTCGGCGATCACCATGTCGAACCGTTCCCCGGCGCCGGCCAGCGACGCCGCCTCGGCAAAGACCTCCGCACGGTGGAAGGTGCAGATGCCGTCGACGCCGTTGCGCGACGCTGCGTCGGTCGCCAGCGCCAGCGCGCCTTCGGAGCGGTCGATTCCGGTCACCGACGCGGCGCCGGCGCGCGCCGCCTCGATCGCGAAGCCGCCCGAATAGCAGTAGAGGTCGAGCACCCGCGCTCCGGTCGCGAGCCCGGCGAGGAAGGCGCGATTGTCGCGCTGGTCGAAAAACCAGCCGGTCTTCTGCCCGGCGAGCACGTCGACGCCGAACGCCGCGCCGCTTTCCTCGACTGCAACCGGCGCGTCGACCGTGCCGAGCACGACCCGCACCTCCTGCGGCAGCCCTTCGAGCGTGCGCGCTGGGCTGTCGTTGCGCATCACGATCGCGCTCGGCGCCACCAGCGCGGTCAGCGCCTCGACGAGCGCCGGTTCGAGTTGCTCCATTCCGGCGGCGTTCTCCTGCACCACCAGCACCGCGCCAAAGCGGTCGACGACGAGGCCGGGCAGCCCGTCGGCCTCGGCATGGACGAGCCGGTAATAGGGCGCCCGGTAGAGCCGCTCGCGCAGCCGCAGCGCCCGCTCCAGCCGGCGCGCCAGAAAACGCCGGCCGATCGGCCGAGCCGCGTCGCGGTCGAGGAGGCGCACCGCCAGCAGCGTATGCGGGTTAAACATCGCGACGCCGAGCGGGCGGCTGTCGGCGCGCTTCACGGTGACGAGGCTGCCCGGCGCCAGCGCCTTGGCGGCGGCGTCCATCTGCACTTCGTTCGAGTAGATCCACGGGTGGCCGCCCTCGGCGCGGCGATGCCCGGCGGGCAGCAAGGTCACGACCGGACGCGCCGCCGGATCGTCATCCGCGGCGGCGGCGGGGGCGGCCGCGACCGCATCCAAGTTCGTCATGTCACCATTTTCCCAGGAGCGGGCGGCATTAGGCCGCCGGGGCTCTCAAGTCAAACCCAATCGCCGATGCCATCGGCCCCGGGCGCCGTTCGACCTTGCCTTGAGGGCCGTCCGTAGAGTAGTTGTTGCCGCCCTCCCGGCCGTCTTGCGGCCCAGCACGCGCCCGTAGCTCAACTGGATAGAGCGCCTGACTACGGATCAGGAGGTTAGGGGTTCGACTCCTCTCGGGCGCGCCATTCTTTCAAGGCTCAAAGCGTGTCCCGCGCGGCGCGGCCTTTGCCGGCCGGCGGGGGCAGTTACGGCAAGCGCCGCTCCGATAGCGAAGCGGCCCTCAGTGTCGCCGGCCGGAACGGCGCGGGCGCCGTTCCGTCTTATTCGGCTTTGGTGCAGTAGGCGGCGAGCTTGTTGCCGTCGAGGTCGCGGCAATAGCCGGCATAGGCATTGGGCCAGAAGCCGCGCGGCCCGACCGCGCCCTCGTCCTTGGCGCCGGCGGCGAGCGCCGCCTTGTGGAACGCCGCGACCGCGGCGCGGCTCGGCGCGACGAAGCTGACCGTCCCGCCATTGGCCGGGGAGGCGGGCTTCCCGTCGGCCGGGGTCAGCACGATGAACTCCTCGCTCGACACGCCCCAGCACGATCCGCGGTCGCCCAGATCCTTCAGCCGCTTATAGCCGAGCGGCCCGAGCACCGCGTCGTAGAACACCCGCGCCTTGGCGAGATCGTTGGTACCGACCGTGACGTGGGTGAACATCGCCATCGTTGCCTCCCGTGCGGTTGTGGATTCCCGGCGGCGAGCTTAGCAGGAATATCGGCCGGGGTTGAGTGTCACGCCGGATGCCGCCTCAGGTGTTCGAGCAACAGGGCATTGACCCGCTCCGGCACCTGGTCGGCGGCATAGTGGCCGACCCCAGGGAGCGGCGCGAAGGTGTAGTCCGCCGCGATGAACTCGGCGGTGCCCTCGGCCGAGATGCGGCCGACCGTGTCGTCGGCCTCGCCCCAGATGAACAGGGTCGGCACCTGGGTCGGGCCGACGCCCGGCCGCTCGCCGCGCGCCCGGTACCAGGCGAGCGCCGCTTCCATCGCCGGCGGATTGCCGATCACCGACAGATGCTTCTCGATCGCCGCGGCGGGGACCCCGTTGAGCGCCAAGCGGTCGCGCACCCATTTCCCGTTCTCGGCCAGGAGGCGCGGGCTGGCGCCGGGGTCGAGCAGCTCGCGGTGGTGGCGCGAGCGCCGCGGCTGCTCCGGGTCGGTCTTCATCGCGCGGGCGAACGACGCGGGGTGCGGCCGCGACAGCATGGTCAGCGAAGCCAGGCGCTCGGGCTTGTCGGCGACGATCCAGGCGAGGCTGCCGCCCCAATCGTGGCCGACGAGATGGAAGCGCCGCCCGTTTTCGCCCACCGCCGCGGCGATGTCGAGCGCGTCGGCGATCAGGCTGTCGATGCCGTAATTGTCGAACTCGGCCGGATCGGGCCGCGCCCCGGCGGCGTCGCCGCGCTGGTTCGGCGCGACCGCGAAATACCCGGCCTCGGCCAGCGCCGGCAGCTGGTTGTCCCAGTAACATCGCGACACGCAAAACCCGTGCAGCAGCAGTACCAAGGGCGCGTCTTCGCTCCCCGCCACAGACGCGTCGAACACCAGCCCCGGCTGCGTCTCGATGTTGCGCGTCTCGATCATGGGTTAGCGAAAATTGCCGACCTCCGACCATACTCCCGCGACCGCCTCGCGGGCGGCCTTGGCCATCAAACCGCTGTCGTTGGCGATCGTCGTCAGGCGGAATCCCATCTTGATCATCCGCGCGGCATAGGCCGGGACGCCACAATGGATTCCGGGGTAGATCCCGCGCTTCTTGCATGCCGCCAGCAGCGTCTCGTACATGCCGAGCTGCTCGGAATCCTCGCTGTCCAGGGCCGGCGTCTTGCCCATCGAGAAGGCGAGGTCGCTCGGGCCGACATAGATCGCGCTGATGCCGGGCACATCGAGGATCGCATCGATGTTTTCGACCGCCTGGCGAGTTTCGATCATCGGAATGACCAGGACCTCGTCGTTGGCGGTCTTCTGATAGGTGCCGGCGACGCCGTAGGTGGATGCGCGGATCGGCCCGTTGCTGCGCGCGCCCTTTGGCGGGTAGAGGGCGTAGGACACCAACGCTCGCGCTTCCTCGGGCGTGTTGATCATCGGGCAGATAATGCCGTAGGCGCCGGCGTCGAGCGCTTTGCCGACGATGCCCGGCTCGTTCCACGGCACCCGTACCAGCTTGGTCACCGGAAACCGGTCCATCGCCTGGAAGCATTGCACCATCGTCTGGTAGTCCTGGACGCCGTGCTGCATGTCGACGGTGATGCTGTCCCAACCGCATTGGGCCATGACCTCCGCCGCGAAGCCCGACGGGATCGCCAGCCAGCCATTGACCGCCGCCTTGCCGGCCTGCCAGCGTTCCTTCAGCTTGTTCTCAGCCATTCGCTTGTCCTTGTTGACTATGGGTGTCGGGGTCGCGCCAACGATGGCGGAAAGCAGCTCGCCGGTCGAGACTGATCTCTCTCAAAACCGCCCTCTTTTCGTCATGGCCGGGCTCAAGAAGTCTGGGCTAGCATCGGCTCGCTTCCCGGCGAAAGCCGGGACCCACCCATCCGCTTCCGAGGCGGTTGAAGCGTGGAAGCGGAAGGGAGGATCGCGTCACGGGGTCATTGCCCGGAACGGCGAGGCGCCCGTCCTTGTCAGCACGGCTCGTTCGGCGCCCATTTGCCGCCGGATTTCACCAGCAGCACGACCTCGCGCGCGATCGTCGACAGTATATTCGTAGCAGCGGATTTGCACGGCCTCGGGATAGGCGTCGTCGATCGCGGCGAGCGCCGCCTTCAGCGTCTCGAAATCGCCGGTCATCTGCAGCCGGCTGTTCCACACGCCTTTGGCCGCGCGGGACAGCATCCCGCGGGTCGGCGCGTCGGTCTCGGGCACCCGGTCGATATAGGCGGTGACCTCGATTGTGACCGGCTCGGCCGGCTTCCACTCGTCGCGGGTGATTTCGACGCGGTAGGTTTCGTAGCTCATTGCCCCAGCCTAAAACATCGGGGCCGCCCTTGTGGAGCGGCCCCTTTGTCCCTGGATGGCGGTTCGCGGCGTTGCCGCCGCTACCCGTCAGCTATGCCAGCGGAACTCCTGCGCCTTGCGCTGCGAGCCCTGGCTGAGCTTGATGTTGACCAGGCCCGGGCCGGGGAAGTTCATCAGCTCGTCGAGCGCGCCGCGGACGTCCTTGGTGTCCTCGACATAGGCGCCGTAGCCGCCGAACGCTTTCATCATCTGGTCGTAGCGGGCGCCGTAGATCAGCGTGTTCGGCCGCATGTTGAGCATCGGGTTGGACGGGATTTCCGGCATGCCCGGGCCGATGCCGCCATTGTTGAGAACGACGATCTTGGCCGGCATGCCGTAGCGGCACAGCGTCTCCATTTCCATGCCGGAGAAGCCGATAGCCGAGTCGCCGGAAATGTGGACGACCGGGCGGTCGGGGTGCACGACGCAGGAGGCGACGACGAGCCCGAGCCCGACGCCCATCGTGCCGTAGCTGCCGGCGTTCAGGTAGGAACGCGGGTTCTCGAGCGGCATCTGGGTACCGCCGATATCCATCGTCGTCGCGCCTTCGCTGCACAGGACCACGTTCTTCGGCAGCCATTCGCGGATGTCGCGGAACAGCCGGTAGTAGCCGCCGGGCGACGAGTCGTCGGCGATCTGCGGCGCGATCATCGCCGCGTTCTCGGCCGACTTCTTGGCGAGCGCCTGGCGCCACGGCGAGCCCTCCGGATGGAACCACTGGCGGCCGGCGAGCGCCTGGTTGAGCTGGCTGACGATCGCCTTGCCGTCGCCGACCAGAGCCACCTCGGCCGGCTTGTTCTGGTGCATCGACTCCGGCTCGATGTCGAGCTGGACCACCCGCACATCCTTGTTGTAGCGCGGCGGCAGGCCGAAATGCAGGATCCAGTTGAAACGCGCGCCCAT
>Ga0182024_10021548_pt1 | contig 11690 bp, 9 predicted proteins | sample P32metaG_FD_120480 | JGI IMG/M metagenome (GOLD analysis project Ga0182024, IMG submission 120480) | Permafrost microbial communities from Stordalen Mire, Sweden - P3-2 metaG (Illumina Assembly) | ecosystem: Environmental > Terrestrial > Soil > Wetlands > Permafrost | place: Sweden: Stordalen... | reverse complement strand
GGTAAAACTACGCCAGCTTCGCAAACGTCTCGTTGGACTGTTGGCGAGCGCGGTCAGTGTGTTGGTTCATACGTTCAAGGTAGCTGCGCGTGGTAGCGGCGTCGGCATGGCCAAGGCGTGCCGAGATTTCTTCCAGGGTTACCTTGCCGCTCTTATTGAGGAACGACGCATACGTGGACCTGAACTTGTGCAGATCAATTCGCCCGCCAACACGGGCACGTTTTGCGACGGCCTTTAGCATGTAGAGCATTTGACTCTTGCGTGCGGGGATGCCCGTTGCACTGGGAAACACCCAAGTATCGTTGGGCCGCGCCGCTCGACGCTCACGGAGGGCCGTAACCAGCCAATCGGGCAAGCAAACCTCGCGGGACGTCTTATTTTTTGGTTTCCAGCCAACCTTGGGGGTAACCCGGCAAATGCCAGTCTTGAAGTCGATGTCGTCCCAAGTCAGGTATGCGACTTCTAATTTGCGGAAACCGCTCGCGCAGAAAAATTGGAGGCGGATCTTCTCTTCTGGTCTGGCCGCCGCCCACATTTTGAGGATTTCGTCCTCGGTGTAGGCCTCGGGCGTGCGCCCCTTACAACGTGGGATTTGCTCTTCCTCCAACATATCCGCAATGTTGATTTTGTGCTTCTTGAAGAAAGCGCGGAGCGTAGCATAGTGGCCCTTTACCATAACGTTCCGTCTGCGCAGCTTCTCACTGTAATTTGGGTCCTTGGGTTCAAGGTTCGCTTGCGTCCGGAGCAGTGAGAAATATCCCACCAGGTCTTGGCCCGTGACTTCCCTCAGGTGAGCCTTGCCGCAGGTGCGCTGGAACGCCTCCACCACGCGACGTATGTGGGAAATAGTCCTGGGACTGAGGGCTTCCTTGCCAATGACAGGATCCATCGTCGCTTTTTTGGCGAGGTACTTCTCCATCGCTTCAAGAATCGTGGGGCCAGACTGATTTATGGAGGTAATGGGAGCCGGGTTATTGGCCGCGCCCTCTAGTTCCTGCTCCCGGCGCAACTTCGTCGCCGTAACGACATCTATATGCTGCCCGCAGAACTCCCACTTGTCCCCGTACCGGAGGCAATAAACACCTTCCGGATGTAGTTCCGCCTTGCTTCCTACGCGTGCCCAGAGAGGCTTCAGCCGTCCCTTCGCTTCCCAAACGGGGTTGGCATAAACCCGTTTGCCCTCGGGTGTCTTAATCCTTATTTTGACAGTGACGGTGCGTATGGCCATTTTCCCTCTCCTCTTTGGTCTAATACCGAGAAAAGGGAAAAACCAGCGGTTACGTTTTTAGAAAACGTAACCCGAAGGCCAATTTGGCGTTTTTATTAGGGTTTTTAAGGTTTGGTAGCGCTAGCGGGAATCGAACCCGCATTTCGGCCTTGAAAGGGCCGCGTGCTAACCGTTGCACCATAGCGCCACAGTGAGAAAGTGTACCATCACTTCGATGCACTGGCCTTCCGCACATCGTAGTCACCGCCATGTTCCATCACTTGACGAATTTGTTTGGTGCCCATCGTATTATGCCAACTGAAATCTTAGATGATCGTTTAGTAAATAAATGTACGTAACTTTTCGATATATAGCTGAATTAAGCCTAACATCGGCCGTTCCCAACTGCACCTCGCAGAATGCCTGCGATCAAGCCCGTGCCCCCCGTGGCGCGGCGGATTCCTGCGCGCAGAAATGTTATTGACGGCTTGGGCACACGTGCAGACTCCACGGTTGCGACGCTGCTAGACTGTGCGTGTTGTTGCAGGAGATTACCGGCAGCGATCACCCGAATGGCGCGTCTCCCGTCCAACAGAGCGGCCCGGTTGCCGGGCATGTAATGACGAAAGTTTAGTGCGTTCCGTGGATTCATACGCCCGCCGCATAGCGGGCGACAACGAGTTCATCCAGCTGGTCCCCCAAATTGCGGCTGGATGCCCCCAGCGGCTCCGATCCTCCCCCGACCGGAGCCGCTCCTTTTTTGCCCTTCACGTTTTCTACCTCGAAGCAGGCAGCTCGTCAGATCCATCGAATTCGTCGATTCCCACAGGTCGATTCCCACAGATTGAACGCATAGGCCGATATTCGCGAGTCGATCTGGAAACGTGATGCACTCAGGGCCCCGAGCGAATCCTCGTCGAAAAATTCGTGACCGGCGCCGGCGTGATGCATGCGAACTGTGCCGGCCAGCCTGGATCGGTCAGCACGTTGCGGCACAGCACACTCGATTCGAACACATCGCTGGGAGCGACAGGCCCGTCAAGCGGCTCGGCATAGAGTTGATATGTCTGGGTCGCGCCCGCCGTCCCCACCGGCGTCACCGGCAGGTGCGCGATCCGGTAGGACCCGTCGAAAACCGGAGGACCCGGGTCCGAGCACGACCATCCGGAAATCGCTGCGGCTGCGACCGCTCCTGTTGCGGCATTGATGGCGACAACGTGAGCAGCAAAAATGCCCGTGGCGCCTGTCCCTGATAGATCAAGCGCGTTAGCAGGCAGGATGCGTCCCGCAATCGATCCGACATACACGGTGTCCGAGGGATCGGGATAGAGCTCGCGCACAGCTGCGCGGTCGTCGTCGGCGAGTGGCGCGTTCGGCGAGCCGGAAGCCGGCCGGGTGCCAACAAAAGTGCCTGCCGGCGGAACAAAGGGAAACATGATGGCGCGCCAGACGTCCGAGTGTCCCGCGCCAAACGTGTGCCCCATTTCATGAGTCAGCACGGATTCGAGGTCGTAAGCGGTCGAGTTCGCCGCGAGTGCCGCGGGCGTAGCGAAGTGCATGGTACTGTCGGCCGGCCGCACCAGAATGTCGGCATCGAGAATCTGTCCCACGAAACTCGACGGCGCGCTCGAGCCCGAAGCGCGCTCGCCGATGGCGTCGGCTGTGACCACACGCGTGAATGATAAAACTCCCGTGCTGAATGCCGGATCGTTCTGATTGAAGCATATAGAATTCACTCCGTCCGCAGCGCAACTCGCTTGAGCCGACGTGCGGGCCAGAGGGGCGAGCGAGCTGGGCACGAGTTTGCTTCCGGGAACGCTGGTCCAGACGCCGAACGCTTGCGTGATCGTATTCTCAATTTCATTCAGGCGCCCGGCCGAGGTTTGATCGCTCGTGAGGATCGTGACCGGGCTCGCACCCAGCGATGTACTCCACTGAATGCGAATACCGCCCGCCACGCTGAGATCGGCGCGTGTTGCCTGTGGACACGCGGTATTTCCCGATTGCGATGCGGGCTGTCGCATGTCGGCAACCATCACGTTCACCCCATAGGCCGCCCCGCTGGCCGGCGTTATCAGGTGCAAAAGAAACATCCCGGACATGAGCCACACAGAAAGCCGTCCTGATCTGGTCCCGGCGGGCCGTCTTCGGTGCGTTGGAGGCATCATCTCAAATCACTTCTCGCTGGCGTGAGCGCTGTCGCCAGGCGCTGCCGAAAATCACTCATCGGAAGATTCCGCAGTCCTTGCACCTGGAATTTTCGCGTGACAGCATCGAAAACCACGACCTCACTCGAATCCTGCGTAACCGTCTCTTCGCCACTTGTATTTTTTTGTATGCGGAATGCGCCCTCCACCCAGCCGGTCACCGAATAATCGCCGTCTGGATTCCGCTCCAGAAATAAAATCTTCTCTTCACCTGCCACCAACTGAGGTGCGTCTTCCACGTGCGTAACCAGGTGCCCAACGCGGCCACCCGGCAGCCGCACCACCAAGTGCGCAGGCGGCGCTCCTTTTAGCGGCTCGACCACGTCCATTTCCGCAAATGTCCAAATCGCTCCTCGGTCCCAACGGCTCGCGGTGGCGATGCATTTCACCCGCGCAATTGTGTCCGCCGCCTGGGCCATCTGCGCGAGGCTCATGCGCAGTAGCGTCGTGGCGTGCACGCGGGCGCATAGTGCAATGAGGACCATGGCCACCAATAACGCAGCTACTAACGCTATCTTCCTGGCCTTCTTTAATCTGGCTCGATATAGCATTGCTTCCTTCCTTGGAAATCGAGTTTTCAGCGGCCATTGGCATGGACACCTGGCCCCGGCCCGTAACGTCGCGAATTTCGAACGCCTACTCAATGTCCACCGCCCCGCTCGCCGAGGCTAGATCAAGGTTTGAATTCTGGATGAATAGCGTTCGCGGGCCCGTCGCGGCCGTGCTCGGCAAGGCAATCGTCAATTGCACGATCCCGAATCCCAGTGAGCTTGTCGCGACGATGGCGGCATCACTTGGCAACGGGCCGCTCAGCGTATAGGCGTACAAAGGATCGAGTCCGCTGGCCGAAAACGCGCAGATATTTGCCGTTGCCGTTCCCAGGGCTGGCCGTGTCAGTTCCACGGGGCCGCTATTCAGCGAGCATGTGCCCGTGGCCGCCTGGTAGATGCCGATCGCCGAAACGCCTAGATTCGCCTCTGCCGGTGGTGACGTTGATCCGTTGCCGCTCAGGTCGACGACCACAATGTCCTTGCCCGTGGCGGCGGGCGAAGCCGGCGTGAGCGTGATGTCGCCTGCACTCTGTATGGCTTGCTCCACGACGAAAAAGACCGCGCTCGACGACGATCCTCCGGGGTCCTGCACGACGACGCTTAGATTTTCCGCGACTGCTAAATCAGCGGCGCTCAGTGTCACTGAGCAAGCCATTGCGGATTGGCACACGGTGCTGCGTATAGTTCCTCCGATCACGACCACCGATCCCGGCCCTGGGCTTGAGGCGGCGAAGTTGGCGCCCGCAACCTGTAATGAAAAGCCCGCTGCCCCGGCAATCGCGCTGGAGGGCAAAAGTGAAAGAATGGCCGGCTGGTTCGTGATCGTGACCGCAGCGGAAGCTGCCCGGCTGGTATCGTCTGCACTGGTAGCGACGATGCTGAGCGTGTTAGGCACCGGGGCGCCCCCGGGAGTCACGTAGAGTCCCGTCGCATCGATGGTGCCGCATGGCGCTCCTGCGCCGCCACACCCCGCGCCGGCGACATTCCAGGTGACCTGCTGGTTCACGGTCCCCGCGATGAAGGCGGAAAACAGCTGGCTCGTTCCTGGCGCGAGTGTGATGCTTGGAGGCGAAACGCTCACGACATCGTGAGGCAAAATCGTCACCGCGCTGCCGGCCATCTTCGTTACATCGGCCTGGCTGATGGCCGTAATCGTCACGGGGTTGGGTGATGGCACGGCCTGCGGCGCGAGATAATCCACGCTGCCGTTCACGCCGGACGTAGCTGGCTGGCACGGGTTCGAACCCGCAATGCAGATTTGACCGACCGTGGCGTTGCCGCCGGCGATGTTATTGACCTGCCAGATCACCGCCGTGTTGGCGGAGTTCTGCACGGCCGCTTGAAACGTTTCCCGATGATTGATGCTGAGTGCCGCGGAAGCCGGACTAACCTGAATACTCACAGGCGGACTGCCGATGGTTACCGAAGCTGTTGCCGTCTCACTGGGATCGGCAACACTGCGCGCTCGAATGGCCACCGGATTCGTCGTAGGAATAGTGACCGGTGCCGTATAGATCGCCTGGCCTGTATTTCCCGGAGCACCCGTGATGCTGCCGACGATCGAATTTCCGCCGGTGATGCCATTAACGTCCCACGTAACGCCCGTGTTGGTCGTGCCGTTCACCATGCCAGCGAAGTTCGTGGTGCTGCCGGGCGCAATCGTGGCCGCGGTTGGAGAAATAGTGATACTCACTACGGGGTTGATCGATACGCTGATTGCAGCGGTCTTCGACGGATCTGCCACGGAGGTAGCAATGATCGTAACCTGCGCGGGAGATGGCGCGATGGCAGGCGCCGTATAAGTGGCCGCAGTGCTAAGGCTCCCGGTGTTAAGGCCCGCGGACGCCAGCGTGCCGCAAGCGGCGCCCGAGCACCCCGTTCCCGACAGACTCCACAATATTTCGGTGCTTGGATTGGACCCTGAGACCGGCGAGATGGTCGCCGACAAATTCACGCTGGTGCCCGCATTGATCCCGGCAGTCACAGAACCGGCCGCGCTGATCGCGAGAGTGAAGTGGCTCGTCATGTTCATACTCGCGGCTGCGGATTTAGCTGGGTCCGCAACACTCGTGGCAGTGACTGTCACGGCGGGTGGCGAAGGCAGAATCTGCGGCGCGGTGAAAAATCCTGCCGAATTCACCGTGCCGCATGCGGCTCCCGAGCAACCCGCCCCTGTGGCTTTCCAAATCACCGCTGTTGACGGATTCCCGGCAGAAGTGATGCTTGACTGAAGCGTCTGCAGCGCACCTAGCTCGACCGCGGAACTCGCAGGCGAAACGCTAATGCCAACGTCGCTCGCAATGTCTATTGTTGCGCTGGCTATCTTTGTAGGATCGGCAACACTCGCTGCCTCAATGTTCACCGTCGCGGAAGCAGGCATCACTTGCGGCGCTGTGAAAGTGGCGGCCGCACTGCCGCCGGCATTAGCCACAATCGTGCCAACTGTTGCATTTCCTGCCGGAATATCGTTCACGCTCCAGTTGACGCCCACGTTGGTAGTGTTCGTCACCGCGGCCGATACGGTGGTTGTCTTGCCAAGCAGCACCGATGCGTTGACCGGTGAAAGCGTCAACGAGATCCCCGTCGTCGGCGGCTGTGCCGCGGGAGCGGCAGCGATGCCTGCACATCCGCTGCAGAACGACATGATGATCACCGCAATCATGGTCTCGAAAAGGCCAGCGACAATCGCATCTCGAAACGACGCCGCGCAATCCTGACCGTGACCTCGCACCATACATCCCGGTAATGCACGAGTTCTGCCATATCGGAACAATGGTCAATCCGCCGTAAGACGCAGCGTGCATCCACGCGCATTGCGTTTACATGGCTAGCCATAACCACAGCAACACCGCGTAGTTATGCAGCTTGTGGAGGATGAGTCCCGCATGAGACGGAGTAACTCACTGCGGCGAGTGACAACGCTCGGCATCTCTCCGGTTCCGTTTCGGGATGGAATGGCGCCGCTGCTGTCTCCAAACGGGGCAGCTATATGCCCAGCACAAGTAAAGTCTTGTACTCGCGTGGCCACGCTTTTGAGGTTCGCCACGCGTGCATCGCGTGCCGGCGCAGCCGTTTGACATCTCTCGGCGCGCGAAGAATAATCACTTCATGACCCGCCCCGAGGCAGTACGGCGCGTGAAGAGCTACTCGGCGGCCACCGGCTACGTCTACCAATACTATTTCTATGAAGTTCAGAAGGTACGTCGCGGCGCGTCTGCCGGGACCGAGTACGTCTATATGGTTTCCGTGGACCGCAAGAAGGTTTTTCCCATACGAATTTTCGTAAAGCAGGACGCGGCGGAGAAATGGAGCCACACCACGGGCCGTACACTTAGCGGGACCGAGGAATATGCGGTAGCGAAAATGCGGCTTTTCCAGGCGCTCGACGAAATTTCCAACGTTCAAGGTATTGAGGCTCACCCGCCCGAACTCGTGGTGGATGAGACGAACCTGGGCGAGCTACTTTCCCAACTGGACCTCTAAACTGTTTCCACTCTGATGGCATCCAGCACCGTTCTGCACCTTGCGGGGCAGCAGGCGGCACCTACTTACGCAATACAGCGGCGAGCGCGGGCTGCAGTTCTGGATGCAGGAATGTATAGCCCATCTGCTGCAGTTTGCTCGGAAGAACTCGCTGGCCGGCGAGAAGTAAGGAATCTGCCATTTCGCCAAGTGCGAGGCGCAAGACAAATCCAGGAGTCGGCAACAGCGCGGGCCGATGCAGCGTCCGACCCAGTTGCGTTGTAAATTCGGCGTTCCGCACCGGTTGCGGCGCAACGACATTTGCTGGACCGCTGAACCCATCTGTTCCAATCGCAAAACGAATAATCTGCGCAACGTCTGCGAGCGTTATCCAGGAGATCCACTGCCGCCCTGATCCAATGCGCCCTCCAATTCCCATGCGAAACGGAAAGACCATGCTGGGAAGCGCGCCGCCGTCCTTTGCCAGTATGATGCCGAACCGCAGGATCACCACCCTGGCTCCGAACGCGCTCGCGCGCGCCGATTCTGTTTCCCAATCGCGGGTTAATTGGGCGAGGAAACCGGTGCCCGCCGCGCTCGATTCCGTCAGTTCCTCGTCTCCGCGATCGCCATAGTAGCCGATGGCTGAAGCCGCAATAAATATGCGCGGTGGCCGCGAGAGTTTGCCGAGGGCAGCGACCAGATGGCGCGTTGCCGCGACGCGGCTCTCGCGCAGAACACTCTTACGCGCCTTAGTCCAGCGGCCTTCGGCAATGGATGCACCAGCCAGGTGTACGACGGCGTCTGCACCATCGGCAGCAGGATCGAGCACGCCATTCGGCGCATCCCAGAGCACAGACTGCGGGCCCGGTGCTGTTGCGGCCCGCCCGCTCGTCGCCGGCTCGGCAGCCGTGTCAGTCGCACCGACCTTCTTCGACGAAGGTCTTACCAGGCTAGCCATTTCATGGCCTTGCTGGGACATTGCGTTCATTACTGCTGTCCCCACCAAACCTGTAGATCCCGAAACCAGTATTTTCACGAGCCGCCTCTTCTACCGAGCCTGCGGGCCGCGGTACCCGCAAAGGTGCCATCGATGCACGCATGCGCAGAAAGCCTGAAGTAATTCGATAGATCCTTATTATCGCTTGTATTAAGTGCGCCTCGCTTGCGGAAAACCATGCGGCAGACTCGCGGAACATGGATAGAATACCCTATGCGCGTGCACGTATTATTTTTCGGGCGTCTGAGGGAAATTGTCGGCCGCGCCGAAGACGTCACTGAAGTCGGCGAAGGCGCCTGCGTCGACGACGTGTTCGCCCGCTACGGCGAACGCTATCCGGAGTTGGCCGCCTTCCGCAAGTCGGTAGTGGCTTCGGTCAACCAGGCCTTCGCCGATTGGCGATCCAAGCTTATGGAAAATGATGAAGTGGCTTTTCTCCCGCCGGTCAGCGGGGGATCGGGCGCAATGGATCGTGCCACCCACCTCGTCGTCAGCAGAGCCCCCGTTGAAATTGTTGAACTCGTGCGCGAGCCCATTCGCGCGGCGGAAATGGTTGCTGCACTGAAGGCCCCTGAAGACGGCGCCGTCTCGGTTTTCGAGGGTATCGTGCGCAATCATTCCGCGGGCCGAAAAACACTTTATCTCGATTACGAAGCCTATGAGTCCATGGCGCTTGCGAAACTGCGCGAGATCGGGGCAGTGATGCGCGCACGCTTCTCGGTTAATCGCGTGGCGCTGATCCACCGGCTCGGACGCCTGGAGATCGGCGAAACCAGTGTCTTGATCGGCGTCAGCTCCGCCCATCGCGCCGCTGCTTTCGACGCCTGCCGCTTTGGCATCGACACGCTAAAGCGCACCGTCCCCATCTGGAAAAAAGAGTATTTCGAGGACGGAGCAATCTGGGCCGATGGAGAAATTCCCCCCGCGCCATCCAATTCGCGCGCGCCGGAATCCAAGCTTTGAGCATCGTGCCGAGCCTGCGGCGGCCAGCGCTCCTCGCGACGCCCGTGCGATGCTCCTTAAGATGCCCTTTTGAATGCCCTTTTGAATGATGGATCTCTTGCGACCTTTATCTCCATTGACGCGCTCTTGGGTGCACTCGGCCACTGTAGTCGTTCTCGGTCTGGTATCCGCTTCCGCGCTCGCGGGCATCACTCTCGCGGCGGCCAAGCGTCCTGGGCGCACCTCGACCGATGCCGCTGGCAAGCTCGAAGAGCAGCGGAACACGATTCATGTTGAAGTCAACCTGGTCGGCGTAATCGCCAGCGTGCTCGACAAAAATAACCGTCCCGCCCCGGATCTAACGCGCGACCAGTTCGAGATCTACGAAGAAGGCAAGCCCCAGAAAATTGAAGTTTTTGAGCCCCAGACGCAGCAGCCGATCGATCTGGCCTTGATGATGGACGCGAGTCTCAGCGAAATGAAGGAGCTGCAGTTTGAAACCGAGGCTGCCGCGCATTTCATCCGCCAGGTGGTGCGTCCGGGCGATCGTGTGTCTGTGTTTGAATTCGCCGATGCCATCACGCAGTTGACCTCGTTCTCCGACGACGTACCTCGTCTGCAGAATGCCGTGCGGCACCTTAATCCTGGAGATGGCACGGCGCTCTACGATGCGGTGTTCCTCGGATCGCAGGCGCTGGGCAAAGGCGCGCCCGAGCGCCGCCGCGTTCTCGTCCTGCTCACCGATGCCGGCGAGACCACCAGTCGCTCCGATTTCGAGACCGCTCGCCGCGCCGCGTTGCGCGCCGAGACGCTGCTCTACACCATCGTTATGCGGCCCGTTAAATCCGAAGGGGGACGCAACACGGCGGGTGAGCATGCGCTCGAAACCATCGCGGACACTACGGGCGGTGCGATGTATTATCCCGATGAGCCCTCGCAGCTCGACGCCATGTTTGACCGTATCGATCGCGAGCTGCGCACGCAATATCGGCTCGGGTATTACCCGCAGCCGCGGCCCCCGCAGGGCGTTTATCGGCAGATTGAAGTTCGCGTCAAAGGCGGCTATACGGTGCGCTACCGCAAGGTCTACTATTCAGGTCCCGCCGAATGATTTTGCACATCTGCGCGCACGTGCGACCCGCCACAGCGCCGGTGCGCGCCAGGTGAGTCCGCGCATTTGCCCCCTGTTTCTCTCCATCACGTTGCGCCGCGAGGCCTGCTGATGGCTTCTTTTCTCGAAGCCGCCATCGAAGCTGCGCTCGAGGGTGGCGAGATTCTAGTTTCAGAATTAAATCACCCATTACATATCAGTTATAAGGGTGATGTCGACTTGGTAACGCAGGCTGACCGCCGTTCCGAACAAGCCGTGGTCGCGCGGCTGCGCGCGCATTTCCCCAACCATGCCATCGTCGCCGAGGAGGGAGGAGGCATCGAGTCGGGCTCGCCCTATCGCTGGTTCGTCGATCCGCTGGATGGCACCACGAATTTCGCGCACGGCTACCCTTGCTTTGCCGTCTCCATAGGACTCGAGGAAGCGGGTGAACTGATCGCCGGGGTGATCTATCAGCCCATCTCCCGCGAACTGTTCACCGCGGCGAAAGGCGAGGGCGCCTACCTGAACCAGAAACGTATCCACGTTTCAAAGATCGATCGCCTGGCAACCAGTTTGCTCGTCACCGGCTTCCCCAGCGTCAAGCGCACCCAGAATCCGAATATTCACTATTACTGGGATTTCACTCTGCGCTCTCACGGCGTGCGCCGCGACGGCTCGGCGGCGATGGATCTCGCCTCAGTTGCCTGCGGGCGGTTTGAAGGTTTCTGGGAGTTCGGTCTGCATCCTTGGGACACCGCTGCAGGCGTGCTGCTCGTTCGTGAAGCGGGAGGGATCGTCACAACTTTTTCCGGCGACCCGTACCGTCCTGGCGACCGCGAAACCGTTGCGTCGAATGGTCTCGTTCATAACGAGATGCTCCAACTTGCCGCGGAAATTGCCGAGCGAACCGCGGCGCGCCCGTTCGCACCGTAGCGCGCGCAACGACGCGCAAGACAAGGCACCTGTTTGTCTTGGCTCGAACCCGCTATCCCGCTTTGTGCGCTAATTTTGCCTCAGACACTTGCCTAGACATCCGCGGTAACACTGAGATAACAAAACAAGTCATTTACTTGATTGGTAAGCTGAGCGGTGTTAGCCTTCAGGTGTGTTGGGTCATTCGCGTTTCTATTGTTCGCTGCATCTCTTGAACGTCCCTGTTCAGGTAACATCCGACTAGTCATATCTGATTTATAATTAAAGCTCGTTTAGCTCCATCGCTTCGTTTTGT
>Ga0182024_10021547_pt1 | contig 11690 bp, 7 predicted proteins | sample P32metaG_FD_120480 | JGI IMG/M metagenome (GOLD analysis project Ga0182024, IMG submission 120480) | Permafrost microbial communities from Stordalen Mire, Sweden - P3-2 metaG (Illumina Assembly) | ecosystem: Environmental > Terrestrial > Soil > Wetlands > Permafrost | place: Sweden: Stordalen... | reverse complement strand
CCCTCATGCGTCCGCTCGTCATGGATTTTCAGGATGACGCCAAGGCGCTCGATACGTGGGACGAATTCATGTTCGGCCCGGCGATCCTCGTCTCCCCCGTCTACAAGAACCACGCGGATGAGGTGGACGCGCTGGACCAATGGGCGGACAAGGACGGCAAATCCGGCGGCGTCACCGCAACATTCCTCACCACAGGCAACGAACTCAGCGCGCGCATGGATTTGAAGCAGGCCGTCACCGGCTTTCATTTTGACGACCTCACGCCCGAGCAGAAGAACGCGAAAAAACTCCGGATTGAGGGAACCTACACGCCCGATCAGGACGGCAAGTATAAGCTGGTGCTGGGAAGCTACGATCATCAGCATACCCTCACGGTCGACGGCCAGCCGGTGACTCCCGATGTGCCCGGCGGAAACGAGGTTTTCACCGAATTTCCGCTCACCGGCAAAGCTGGGACGCCTCTCCATCTCACCCTGGAAACGAACGATCGACGCCCCATCCTTCGCATCACGCGCGTGCCAACCGGTCCGCAACATCGCGACGTCTACCTGCCTGGCAAGGGCGATTGGTATGACTTCTGGAGCGGGGAACGCACCGCCGGCGGTCAGACCCTGAACGTCGAGACGCCCATCGACAGCATCCCGCTTTTCGTGCGTGCCGGTTCCATCCTGCCGATGGGGCCGGAAATCCAGTATGCCGATGAATCGCCCGGCGCGCCCATCGAGCTGCGCGTCTATCGCGGCGCGAACGGCGCCTACTCGCTCTACGAGGACGAGGGCAACAACTACAATTACGAGAAGGGAGCGTTCGCGCACATTCCGATCACGTGGAATGAAACGGCGCAAACCCTCACCATCGGCGCGCGTGAGGGAAGCTTTCCGGGCATGATCGCCCAGCGCACGTTCCACATCGTCTGGGTCGGGCCGGGGCACGGCACGGGAGAAGACGTGACGGCCAAGGGCAATGCCGACGTCTCCTACGACGGTCACGCCGTCACGGTTGCCGCGCCGCCCGCAACCGGCCGATAAGACTCCAGACAAATCAGTCTTCGTCACGGATCCAGACCCCCTCAATCAGTGATTCTCCGTCGAAACCGTAACTATCGTGACACCCCTATTTTTATGATGCGATCCCTCGTCCACCTCGGCGTTGCCGCTTTCGCCTCGTTTCTGCCCGTCTACGCCGCAGCCCCTGCGGAGCTTCCCAACGGCACTGGATCTTCCAGCTCCGTCGTTATCGACGATTCCTGGCACCTTTGGCTCGATCAACAGGCCGAGTGGAAGAACGACAAGCTGTACCTGCCCGACGAAGTCGATCTCGCGAAGCTCCCCGTCAATCCGCCCACCGGTGGATGGGATACGCTCACCGACGCAGCAGGCCTGGCGGTCACGCTGCCCGGCACGGTGGAGGAACATTATTGGGGAAAGCCGCCGCTGCCGGTGCCGAATTCCAAAAAGCCGGAGGAGATCGTCGCAGCCAGCAGTCCTTATCTCGGTGTCGCGTGGTGGTACCGCACTTTCACGCCGCCCGATCTCAAGCCGGGCGAGCGCCTTGTCTTTTCGTTCGGCGGGGCGCGGCTCCGTGCCGAGGTCTACGTCAACGGCAAGCTCGTGGGCTATAACGTCATCACGGAAATTCCGTTCACGGCCGATGCCACCTCCGCGTTGAAGCCGGGACAGCCCAACCAGCTCGCCGTTCGCATCACCAGCCCGCCCGGCACGTACAGCTGGGGTGATTACGATTTGCGCAGCTGGGGCGACTACAAGATGCCGGTCTCCAAGGGCTTCAACGGAATCGCCGGCGGCGTGACCATGTCGATCAAGGCGCCCGTCGCGGTGGACGATCTCGCGGTGCAGAATAATCCCGATCCCCACACGGTGAACCTGCAGGCCCAGGTCGTCTCGACCGGTCCCGCGTACAAGGGCCCGCTGGCCTTTTCCATTTCACGCGACGGCAAGGAAGTCTGGAGCGGCTCGGTCGATGCCGATATTCCCGCGGGAGGAGAAGCAACCGTTTCCAAGCAGGTCACCGTTCCCTCGGCCGAGCTATGGGACGTCAACAAGCCGGCGCTCTATCGGGCCTCGGCGGAGATCGCGTCCATTCCACACTCGGATCACCTGACCGATTTCGGCTTCCGCTGGTTCAACGCGGAGGATCTCGGCACGAATGCCCATCTGGCGCTGAACGGACGCCGCATCTTCGTCAGCTCGGCGATCTCCTGGGGCTTTTGGGCGCCCAACGGCATGTTCCCCGACAAGGCCGCCGCTCAACGGGAAGTCGACGCCGTCCGCGAATTGGGAATGTATTGCGTTCAGAACCATCGTCATTTCCCCAAGGCCGTCGTGCTCGACGCCTTCGACCATGCGGGCCTGCTCCGCTACTGCGAGGTGGGCGGCGGATCCGCCATCTGGGACGAAACGGAACGCACCCCAACGCCTCCCGGGCCGATCGATCCGTCCGGCGTGGGCGGCGAGCCAGTCACCTTCGCCAACAAATATGAGCTGGCAAAGCTTCTCGCCATGGTGAAGGCCTACCGCTCCCATCCGTCGGTCATCCTGTGGTCTCTCAACAATGAGACGGGCGCCAGCAGCCACAACGCGAAGATCTTCTACGCGATGGAAAAGGTCCATGAACTGGATCCCTCGCGCATCGTCATCCTCAAGTCCGGCTTCACGCCGGAAGGGGAGATCATGGGCCGTCCCTACGACAAGACGCTCTACTACGGCGAGAAATCGACCAATCACGATTCCGGCTGGCACGACATCCACAACGAGGACGACGAGGGCGTGTACCAGGACTACCTCTACCAGGACCCGACCCATTTCAAGACCTACACGGACGACAAAACGGGCATCGCCATGTGGGGCGAACTCGGCACGGCCAACTCGCCGGATGACGATGCCGCCACCGTCAAATGGTATGCGGACAACCAGGCGACCGGCTACGACAAGGCCGCGGCGCAAGCGCGTCTCGACGCCTACAATGCCTACCTCGACAAATATCAATTCCGCTCGGCGTTTCCGACGGCGGAAGATCTCTTCCGTGCTGTGGGCGCGCGCCACTACTTCGTCGCCTCCCACATCGTGGAAAACGCCCGCATCGCCGATGCCAACGATTACATCGCGCTAACCGGCTGGGAATCGACGACCATCGACAACAATTCCGGGATCGTCGATGCGCTGCGGCATCTCAAGGACGATCCAGCGCTGATGAAACAGGCGAACGGGCCGGAACTCCTCGTCCTGCACGCCCGGAATTATGTCGTGGCGAAGGGCCAGCCGGCCACAGTCGACGCCTTCATCATCAACCAGCTCAACCGGCACGGATCATTCACGCTCCACTTCAGCGCCGCCCTGGATGCCGCCAAGGACAAGCCGTTCTTCACGACCACATTCCCCGTCGACATCACCGGTGGCGAGGTCTACGGCCAGTTGCTTAAGGACGGGATCTCCTTCACCGCGCCGACCGACGGCCCCGTCACGATGACGGCCTACCTGACCTCGGCCGACAACGCGTCGCTTGCGTTGACCCGGACCGAACCGCTGCTCGTGGTCGACCCGAATCCGGCCCCGCTAACCGGCACGATCGCCTGCGTGGACTACGACGGCACCCTCATGCCCGCGTTGCAGCAGAACTTCGGCATCACCGGCATTCCGCTCGCGTCGGCCCCCGACAACGTGAACACGATCGTGGTCAGTTCTGCCGGGACGCCGCGCTTCAGCTGGTTGGAAAAGCAGGAGAACTGTGACAACACCCAAAATACGGACGAACCTGAGCTCTACCATCAGCAGTATCTCGGCCGCGTGGGCGACGCCGTCCGCGTGGACGGTTTCGCCCCGGGCGATTTGAACGTCGAGCTGTTCTTTGCCGATCCCGATTATACCCAGGCCGGCAAGCGTGTCTTTGACGTCGCCCTCAACGGCCAGACTGTCCTGACTAACTTCGACATCGCGTCCGAGGCAGGTGGAAAAGCGAAGGCCGTGGTGAAGAAGTTCACGGTCAGCAGCCCGGACGGTTTGTTTGATCTCGCCATCCCCGCGGCCGCGCAGGGCCAGCCGATCATCGCCGCGATGCGGATCACGGACAGCAAGAACAAGGTCCGGCGCTTCGTCTTCCGCAAGGACAACTTCAACGACAGCACCGGCGAATGGCACACGGTCAAGGATGGCTACCTGGTCGGATTCGACTGGGCCAAGTTCCTGCCCACCGTGCTCGACCGGGTCAAGAACGGCGCCCGGCTCGTCCTGCTCGGCATGGACGCGCAGGACCTGGGCGGCGCCGCTGAGGTGTTGGACAAGCAAAATATCCTCACCTATACCGGCACGGCCGGCTTCGACGATACGCCCTGGATCGGCCATTGGTATTTCGGCAAGAAGCACTGGCTGCTCGACGGCCTGCCGTCGGACTGCGTGCTTGATTGGCAATATCAGAACGGTGCGGGCGGCGATGGCCTGGTGATGGATGCCCCCGGCATGGAGGCGGTCATCGGGTATGGCAAGAATCCGGGGCCGGGGCTGGGCTTCGGCGCCACCGTGGTGCCGGTGGAAAAGGGCAAGATCGTCTTCCTCGCGGTCTCTGGCCTCGCTCGCGGCTTCATCGACGGCGATCCGAAGGCCTTTCAACCGATCACGGCCCGGCGAATGGTTTATAACGCGCTGCATCAATAACGTGGAGCCGTCCCGCTTTTCCTTGCCGATCACGGGAAGCCTCGCCTAGGATGCCCCTCCCTCAATGACGAGAAAGGGGCCCGGAATTTTGAATGTTCCGGGCCAGCCAAGTCGCTGGGGATCGGTTCATGCGCTCGTGGCGAAATGGCAGACGCGCTAGTTTCAGGTACTAGTGGAGCAATCCATGGAGGTTCGAGTCCTCTCGAGCGCACTTTTTAAACCTTCTCTGCCGAAGGACTCCCTGCCGGGCTCCGAAGAATAGTATCGGGCTGTTTCCGGCCCCGTGGCTGACGGGCCTAACTGGCTGCTGAAAAAGGTCAAAATCTAAGAGCGAGGATGCTTCCCAAAAGGGCAATGGGCATCACCACCAAACCCACCTTGAAAAACTGCCAGCCGGTTATTTTCACCTTTTCGCGCCGCAGTGCAATCAACCAAAGGATGGTGGCAAGCGATCCGGTCACCGAAAGGTTGGGTCCGAGATCGACGCCGATCAAAACGGCATTGGCCAGGTTCCCTGGCTCGTGGGCGACTTGCACCGCCGTCCCACCGATGAGACCCACCGGCAGGTTATTCATTCCGTTGGAAAGCAATCCCACCGCGAACGCGGTAGCAAGATTGCTGAGGACGCCTCCCAGATGAGCGACCGCGTGGAGCCCGGCCACGGCAAGGCGCAGCCCGCCCGCACTCTGCAATGCCTCTACGATAACGAACAGTCCCGCAACCAAGGGCAGGACCGACCACGAAACGCCCCGGATGATTTGGAGAGGGGTACTCCGGTCACGCCATGCCACCACGGCGGTCGCCAGAAGCGCTGCGCCGCAGGTAGGCGCGCCCAGGGGCCAACCGAGGGCGGACGCACCGACCAGCACAACGGCGGCCATGATCAAGCCGGCAAGGGCCAGGCGTCCTTCGATCGAAAGCTTGGTCTGCGACAAGGTTTCGCTGATCTCCCCTTGAAGACCTTTTCGTGAAACGAAGCGCAGGGCGAGAAACGTCATCAGGATCGACACGAACGAAGGCACGAGGAAAAAGCCGAGCCACTTCATGAGCGGTGGCATGTGCTGATGAAAGATAACGAGGTTGGCCGGATTGGAGATCGGCAGGACAAAGCTGGCCGCGTTGGCAATGAGTGCGCAGGCCAGCAGATGGGGAACGGGTTCGACCTTGAGACGACGGACGATGGTCAGAACGGCAGGAGTGAGCACGACCGCCGTGGCATCATTCGATAAAAAGACGGTCACTCCCGTGCCCGCCAGATAGATCAATACAAACAGACGCCGGGAAGACCCTTTGGCGTGGGATGCGGCCACTTCCGCGATCCAGTGGAAGACACCTTCCTCCCGCGCAAGTTCGGAAAGGATCATCATTCCCGTAAGGAATAAATAGACATCGACGCCCTTGAGAACCGCGCCGCCCGCCTGGGGAAGGGAGATAAGAGTGAAGAGGACTAGGACGAGTGCGCCGCCGCAGGCCCACCAGGCTTCCGCGATGTCCCGTGGGCGAAGCAAGACGCACAAGATGCTCGCGAGGGATATAATCCAAATCAGGGTGTCGGAAAACATGAGTGCTGCTTGGGAAGAAGGATTCAAGTTCGCTTATCGCGAATCTCGGGCATGAAAAAAAGAGAATGCCCAAGGCAACCCGGGCAATCGAGATCAAGAAGAGGTGAGATGAATTTGCGGGCGGGTGACGACGTCACCGGCTATCCTTTCGGAAAGCAGTTTCCGGATTTACCGAAGCCCCCCATGTCAGACATCAGCCCGCGCGAAATTCTCGGCGTCCGCCTTCCGGCGTCGCAGCCGCTGCTCATTCTCGCGCCGATGCAGGATGTCACCGACGGACCGTTCTGGCGGGTGATGGCGCGGTATGGCGGCCCCGACGTCTACTACACGGAATATTTTCGCGTCCATGCCGATTCGCGCCCCGAACGGCATATTCTTGCGGCGATCGAGGAGAATCCCTCGGGCAAGCCGGTCATCGCGCAGATGATCGGGCAGGACATCGCGGCGCTGGTCCGCACGGCGGGCGAGCTGCAGAAGCGCGTCATCGCGGGCATCGACCTGAACTTGGGCTGCCCCGCCCCGATTGTCTGTCGCAAGGAGGCGGGCGGCGGCCTGCTGCGCAACCCGGCGAAGATCGACGCGATCCTCAAGGAATTGCGCGCCGCCGTGCACCTGCAGTTCACGGTCAAGACGCGGCTCGGCTACGATCGACCGGAGGAATTTCCCGCGCTGCTCGACGTTTTTCGCGGTCACGCCATCGACGCGCTGACGGTGCACGGCCGCACGGTGCGCGAGATGTACGGCCCGGTCGTGCACTACGACGCCATCGCGCAGGCGGCGCGGCTGATGCCATGCCCGGTCTTCGCCAACGGCAACGTGCGCTGCGTGGCATCGGCGCGACGCATCACGGAACTGACCGGCACGGCCGGGCTGATGATCGGGCGCGGCGCGATCCGCAATCCGTGGATCTTCCAGCAAATCCGCGACATGGCGGCGGGACGCGAACCGTTTGCGCCCACGCGCGTCGATCTGCGCGACTACATCGACGTGCTGCATCGCGAAACCTGCGCCTCCTCTCCGCACGAGGCGGGACAGGTCGGCAAGATGAAGAAATATCTCGGCCATATCGCGCCGGGTCTCGGCGGCGACGATTTGTTCTGGCGCGAGCTGCGGCCCGCGCTCACCCTGCGCGATCTCTTCGCCATCTGCGATCGGCATCTCGCGGAACCGCTGCCGATTGATCCGCCCGGGGTGGTGCTTTCGGCCTGAGTAATCCGGGTAGCCGTCGATCTCCGGGCGACGGACGCTTCCGGACGCGCGGGCTCTATTCCACCGCCAGCACCTGAACTTCACCCGCTTCGCCGCCGGCGGCGAGGAACTTGCCGTCGGGCGACCAGGAAACGCGCGTGACGCCGCTGGCAATCTTCGCGCCGGTGATCAGCTGGTCGCGTTGCGTCGGCGACCACACGGCGACGCCGCCATCGCGCGAACCGGAAGCCAGCCAGTCGCCCGCGGGTTGGTAGTGAAGCGCGGTCACGAGATCGGTGTGAAATTCGAGCATGGTCGGCGCGCGACCCTCCGGCCCGCGTCCCGAGCAATCCCAGACCGCGACACTTGCGCCGCCACCGGTCGCCACCCAGCGGCTCCCGCGATGCCACGCCAGTTGCCGCACCTTGGCCGGATAGCCGCGCATGTGCATCTCGGTGCCGCTATCCGTATTCCAGACGTGGATCGAGCAATCCTGGTTGCCGGTCAGCAGCCACTTTCCCGACGGGCTCATCGCCATGCAAAGGACCGGATCGCGCGCCGCCAGCACCCGTTCCTTATCTCCCGCTTCCGGGTCGCGCAGATGCACGGCACTGCTCAGTGCGATGGCCAGCGTGCGACCGCCCAGCACCCACGCGAGATCGACCACTGCGCGCGGAAACTTCGCCGGCTCGCCGATCGGCTCGCCCGTTGCGTTCCAAAGCGAAACCTTCGAGCCCGCGCTGAGGGCCAGCGTCGCGCCATCGCCCGTGCCGGTCGCGGCACTGCTCCACGCCGCATGCTCGGGCCAGAGCGCGCCCGCGTCGTGTTCAGCGAGTTGTTTGCCGGACTCAGTCTCCCACAAGCGCCATTTGCCATCGCGGCCGGCGGTCGCGAACGCCTTGCCGTCGGGACGCCACGCGAGCGCGTCGCAGCCGTCGGCGTGGGCCGGTTCGAGTCGATGCAGTGCCCGTTCCGTCGCCGTATCGAAAATGAAAACCTGGCCGGAGACGGACGATGCGGCCAGCAGCTTGCCGTCTGGCGACCACGCCACCTGCGTGACGAAATCATCGAGCTTGGCGTGCCAGCAGAACGCGATCGCCCGGCGATTGGTCACGCCCGGCACGACGCGAAGCCCTCGTTCAGTTTCTGGCGGTCGAGGTCGCGGCCGATGAAGATCAGCCGGTTCTCGCGCGGCTCGGTGCCCCACGGGCGATCGGGCCGTCCATCCATCAGCATGTGCACGCCTTGGAAGACGTAGCGCTCGCCCCGGCCCGCCACGGCCAGGATGCCTTTCATGCGAAAGATGTTCTGGCCCTCGGTGCGCAGCAGTTCGCCCAGCCACGCGCCGAGCTTCTTCTCGTCCACATCGCCGGGCGAGACAATGCCCACCGATGTGATGTCCTCATCATGATGATGGTCCTCATGATCGTGATGATCATGTTCCTCGTGCTCATGGTCATGATCGTGGTCATCATGATCATGCTCCTCCTCGGCCTTGAGAAAATCGGGCTCGAGTTCCAGCGCGCGTTTCAAATCAAAGCCGCCGACGTGCAGCACCTTGTCCAACGCGATGTCCGAGTTGCGGGTGGGATAAAGCTTGGCCATTGGGTTCATCTTGCGGATGCGCGCCTCGACGCGCGCCAGTTCCTCCGCCGTCACGAGATCGGTCTTGTTCAGCAGGATCACGTCGGCAAAGCCGATCTGCTCGCGCACCTCGCGTGTGTCGTCGAAGTGCAGCACGACATGCTTTGCATCGACCACGGTGACGATGCCATCCAGCGCGAACGCCTCCTTCACTTCCGCGTCGGAGAAGAACGTCTGCGCGACGGGCCCCGGATCGGCCAGGCCGGTGGTCTCAATGAGCACCATGTCGAACTGGTCGCGGCGCTGGCGCAGCTTGGCCAGGATGCGGATGAGATCGCCCCGCACGCGGCAGCAGATGCAGCCGTTGTTGAGCTCGAAGATTTCCTCGTCGGACTGGATGACGAGCTGGTGGTCGATGCCGATTTCGCCGAACTCGTTTTCGATCACCGCGACGCGCTTGCCGTGGTGCTCGGTGAGGATGCGGTTGAGCAGCGTCGTCTTGCCGGCGCCGAGAAAGCCGGTGATGACGGTGACCGGGATAAGATCGGATGAGGCCATGCTCAACCTTGGCAGCTTTTCGGGAACAGACAATTTGAACTGATTCCTGCCACCGGAAATCGACGGCTATCCTCCGTAGCGCTGCTTGGAGCCCTGCTGCACGATCTTCGGCACGGCCTGCATCTCGAGCGTGAGCTGGCGGTATTTGTAGACCAGCGTCTCGTGCTCCTTCCGGATGGTGCGGAGGTCTTCCTCGAGCTGCCGGATGCGCTGGTCCTTGGCCATGTCGATGTTGATCATCAGCGTGGACTTGTTCGATTCGGGTGATGTGCGGCGCAGGGCGCGCTTGTGCTCGAAATCCAGCGCGGCCAGCAGCGCGCCGATCGGCAGCGACTGGGTCGTCATGACGTTGGTCGCGATGCTCTTGTCGGTGAGAATGCCCTCCGCGATGAACTCGCGCAGCGTGCCGACCGACGTCGGGCCGTAGATCTCGTCGCCGGGCAGCTTCACCACCCAGATCATCCCGAGAAATTCAATCTGCGGCGCGGGCACCCATTTCTCGTCGCTGGTGTCGATCAGGTCTTCCGGCGAAATTTGCGCCGCCCCGGCCCATTCCTTCAGCGTTGCCTCGTCGACCGGGCCGTAGATGGAACCGTCTGGCAGCTTCTTGACGCGCCAGATCATCGTGGGATCGAGCTCAGCCTCGGCCACCGGGGCGGTCTCGGGCACAGCCACGGGCACGGGGGAAGGCATTTCGCCCAGGGGCTGCGTTTCGCTCAAGGGCTCGGCCATATCAGGCGCCCGGCTTGGGGATGAAGAGTTTCTGTCCAACATGCAGCACGCTTTTGCTCGTCAGGCCGTTGGCCTTCCGCACCTGGGCCACGGTCACCTTGATGCCCTGGTCGCGGTAGGCATCCACGATGAGGGAAAGCGTTTCATGCGATTTGACCACATACATGTAACCCTTGTGCGGGCGAGGGGTTTCGGTCGGCGCTGGGGCGGGGGTATCATCGTGCGCACTGGAGGAGTCGTCCGCGCTCGCGGCGGGAGGTGACGTCACGGGCCCGGAAGCGTCCGCATCGGGCGGAGGGGTGAGCGATTCGGTGTGCTCTTTTTTCGGATGAGGCGGAGGTGTTGCATCTGTTTCGTCGCTCGCCGAAGCGGTCGGGGCCTCGTCCTCCACATGGTGCGCGTGATGCGTGGACGATTTTTCGGCCACGAGCGCGGAGACCTCGTCGATCAGCGCCTGCCGTTCCTTGAGGCGATCAGCCTGCATCCGGTCGAGCGCGTCCTGCTGCTGTTGCACCGTGTCCTGCAACGTGGAAACCTGCAGCTTCAGCGCCGTATTCGTGTCCTCCAGCTTGGCCAATTGCGTATGGATGCTGTCGAGCGTCGCCTTGTTCGCCTCGGAATTGCTCTCCATCAGGTCGATCTGGTTCGCCGCCTTCAGGAGCTTTTCCCGCGCATCCTCCTCGTCCTGGACGGCGCCGGGACCGGCGATCTGGGAGCGAGACGCGCCGGTTCCTTCCTCGTCATCCCCGCCCGTGTTGGCCGGTAGGGCGCGGGGCGCCCCGGCCGTGGACGAGTCGTCGGAATCGCCGCCGGTATCGGCCATCTGGGCCGCGAGCGGCAGAGACAAACAACCCAAGCTGAAAAAAAGGACGATAAGTCTCACGGTAAGTTGCGCTTGGATCATCCTAGAACCCGGATTTAAATAAACAAGCGTGTGGGTGAAGCGGTTGCGTTATTTGCTGCCCGCCGCAGAGGGTCACCAACTGCATCACGCTTTAGCGAGCTCAGCCAGTTCCGCCTCCGTCAGTACCGTCACGCCGAGCCGCTGCGCATCTTCCAGCTTCGAGCCCGCGTGCTCGCCCGCGACGACGTAGCTGGTCTTCTTGCTCACGCTCGAGGCCACCTTGCCGCCCGCCGCGCGGATGCGATCGGCCACCACGTCGCGCGGCTCGGTCAGCGTGCCGGTCAGGACAAAAATCTTGCCCGTAAAGTCCGCGCCTCCTGCGGCCGCGGGTTGCTGCTGTGCGGTCATGTTCACGCCCGACGCGCGCAGCCGCTCGACCAGCCGTTGGTTCTCCTCGCTGCCGAACCACGTCACGACGCTCTCTGCCAGCACGTCGCCCACGTCGCGTACCGTTTGCAATTCGTCCGCGCCCGCCGCCGCGATCTTGTCCAGCGT
>Ga0182024_10021546_pt1 | contig 11690 bp, 7 predicted proteins | sample P32metaG_FD_120480 | JGI IMG/M metagenome (GOLD analysis project Ga0182024, IMG submission 120480) | Permafrost microbial communities from Stordalen Mire, Sweden - P3-2 metaG (Illumina Assembly) | ecosystem: Environmental > Terrestrial > Soil > Wetlands > Permafrost | place: Sweden: Stordalen... | reverse complement strand
TCGGCTTACCCGGCGGCACAGCAGCAGGGATACAAGGTGTTCACAGACAAGTGCGCCAAGTGTCATACCATTGCGCGCCCCATCAATACCACCATGACCAAAGATGAGTGGGAGCGCTATGTGAAGCGGATGATGCATAAGCCGAACTCCGGCATCAGCGACAGCCAGGGCAAGACCATCTTCGAGTTCCTTGCGTACGACCAGACCAACCGCAAAGACAAGAATCCATCCGCCTTCTTCAAGTCTCTCAGTGACGACGAGATCGAGCAGTTGAAGGCAGCGCAGCACTAGAACTTTCTCACGGGCTCCAGTGGCGTTGTCTTGCACCCCGGCGAGCATCAGGCTCGCTCGCCGGGGCGTCATTTCAAGCAAGCGGCTGCATTTGGGAACAGGTTTAGGACTACAGAAGCTTCAATTTTGCAGAGTCGGAACCGAATGAAATATTCCATCACCATCCCGGACGAGGAGTATTTCGACAAGAATATTCCGTGTCGCTCCGCCTGCCCGATCCACACAGAATGTGGACGCTATGTGCAGGCCATCGGGATATCGAAAGATGAGGAAGCGTATCTTCTGGCTCGCGCGCCCAATCCTTTCGCATACGTGCTGGGACGAATCTGCGCACATCCCTGCGAAGACCATTGCCGCCGCGGCAAGATCGATCAGCCCATCGCTATCTGCGCGTTGAAGCGCTACGCCACCGATCGCCACAATCTGGGCACGGGCCACGATCCAGCGCGAAAGAAGTTGCCACCCGCGCCGAAGCGCGACAAGCGCATTGCCATAGTGGGGGCCGGCGTGTGCGGTCTCACCTGCGCGCATGATCTGGCTCTCCTCGGCTACACCGTCGAAGTGTTCGAGTCCGCACCGGTCCCGGGCGGAATGCTCTATCTCGGCATTCCGCAGTTCCGCCTCCCGCGCGAGATCATCAAGATGGAGGTGGACAACATTCTCGCCATGGGCGTCACGCTGCATACCCGCGTGACCATAGGGCGCGACATCTCCTTCGCCGATCTGCGCTCGAAGTTCGATGCCGTTTTGCTGGCCACCGGACTCAACAAGGGCCGTGAGCTCAACATTCCCGGAGCCCATCTTGCGGGCGTTTACAACGGCATCGACTTTCTGATCAACGTCAACCTGGGCTTCGAGATCGTATTGGGCAAACGTGTCGCGGTGGTCGGCGGCGGCAACGTGGCCATCGACGTTGCGCGCGCGGCAGTCCGCCTCGTGCACGAAGGAGCGTTGGAGGCAACCGGCGAGAGCCTGCAACCAGCCCTGGACGCGGCCCGCCTGGCCATGCGCGCCGGCGCCGAAGAAGTGGACTTGGTGAGCCTCGAATCCCGCGCACAGATGCCGGCGTGGAAGGGCGAGGTCGACGAGGCCCAGCAGGAAGGCATTGTGGTAGACAACGGCTGGGGGCCTAAGGAGATTGTCGGCGAGAACGGGGTCGTCACCGGCCTGAAAGTTCGCCGCTGCCTCACCGTCTTCGATGAGAATGGCCGCTTCAATCCTGTCTTCAGCGAAGAGGAAAAGATCATTCCCTGCAACAGCGTGATCCTCGCCATCGGCCAGCAGGCCGACCTGTCCTTCCTCAGCGGCGACCACGGCGTTCAGATAACGCCGCGCGGAATTCTCAAGATCGATGCAGACCTGTCGACCACCCTTCCCGGCGTCTTTGCCGGCGGCGACGTAGCCTTCGGCCCCCGCGTCCTGGTAGAAGCCGTGGCGAATGGCCACCGGGCGGCGCGCTCCATTCACGTCTACCTCAGCGGCACAACTAAGAAGACCGTGCGCAGCCGCTTCCGCATCATGCCCAACTGGGCCATGCCGCGCGGCATTCTCAGCATCCCAAGGCAGAAGATGCCGGTGCTGGCGGCCAACCGGCGGATCGGCATCGCCGAAGTGGAACTTGGCTTTGACGAGGAACAGGGCCGCGCGGAAGGACTCCGCTGCCTCAACTGCCAGGTGAACACGATCTTCGACGGATCGAAGTGCATCTTGTGCAACGGATGCGTGGACGTATGTCCGGAGAACTGTCTGCGCCTGGTGGACCTTGTGCAGGTGAGCGGAGACGAACGCTACGACGCACTGATTCAAGATCGCTACGGAGTGCCCGCCGCGGAACTCAAGGCCGGCCAGGCTGGCGCCATCATCAAGAACGAAGAGAAATGCATTCGCTGCGGCCTTTGCGCCGACCGGTGTCCGACCAATGCCATCACCATGGAATCCCTGGAACAGCAGGAACGGGAAGTCTTTGAATAGGGGAGCACGAGAATGAATCGAAGGACGTTTTTCAAATTCAGTTGGGGCGCGGTAGGTGTGGGTGCTCTGGTTTCGGCGCTGGGCGTCAGCCTGGCAGCGGTCGTCCGATTCCTGGTGCCGAGCGTCTTCTATGAGCCGCCGCAGGCGTTCAAGATCGGCGACCCCGCCGACTTTCCCTTCGGTCCTCCCACATTCCTGGTGGAGGAGAAGATCTTCGTGTTTCGCGATCGCGACAAGGGATTCGCCGTGGCCAGCGCCGTCTGTACCCATCTGGGCTGCACCGTCGCCTACTTCCAAAGCGACCAGCGTTTTCATTGTCCGTGCCACGGCAGCGTGTTTGGCCCAAACGGCGCGGTACAGCACGGCCCGGCGCCGCGAGCTTTGCAGTGGTTTGAAGTGACCCTGGCGCGCGATGGAAAGCTCCGCGTCGACAAAGACAAAGTGGTGCCAGCTAACTACCGGCTGATGGTGTAACGATGAATCTGATTCGCGATATCTGGCAATCGATCGTGCGGCGGGACCCGCTCTCCACCGACAAGGGAAAGTCCGAACTGGTCTTCCTCAACGTGTGGCTGCACATCCACCCGGCCAAGGTGAAAAAAGAGAACATGAAGTTCAGGCATTCGTTCTACCTGGGCTTCATCACCTTCTTTCTCTTCCTTATCCTGCTGACCACCGGAATAGCCTTGATGTGCTACTACCGGCCCTACCCGCCGCAGGCATACCAGGATATGAAGGATCTCCAGTTTGCCGTCTTCATGGGGCCATTTCTGCGAAACATGCATCGCTGGGCAGCGCACGCCATGGTGGTCTGCGTCTTCCTGCACATGTGCCGCGTGTTCTACACCGGCTCCTACAAAAAGCCGCGCCAGTTCAATTGGGTGGTCGGCGTTGTGCTGCTGCTGCTGACTCTGGGCCTGTCTTTCACAGGTTATCTGCTGCCGTGGGATCAACTGGCCTACTGGGCGATCACGGTGGGCAGCAACATCGGCAGTTATGCTCCGATCGTCGGCGGGCAGTTGCGCGAGCTTCTTCTCGGCGGCCATAGCGTCGGAGAGGCCGCGCTGCTGCGCTTCTATGTGCTTCACGTGGCTGTGCTCCCAACGGCTATTATCCTGCTCACCATCGTTCACTTCTGGCGGATTCGCAAAGACGGCGGACTTTCTCGACCAGTCTGGAAATTGAAACCCAAGCAGGCTCCGGCGCTGGTCACCATTGGCGCGCCGCCCACCGTCGCGCCGCTGGTATCGATAGCAGCGTCGAAAGATAAGACCTATGGACTGATGGAGGTCGTTACCGGCAAGCCCATCTTCGAAACAATTACACCCGAGGAAGAAGAAGACACTGTCTTCTCGTATCCGTACGCCTTCGTTCGCGAGGCGGTCGTGTTGATGGCAACGGTTACCACCATCATGATGATCTCCTTGTACTTCAACGCGCCCCTCGAACAATTGGCCAACCCCGCAAAGACTCCAAATCCGGCCAAGGCGCCATGGTATTTCCTCGGTCTGCAGGAACTGGTGAGTCACTCGGCATTGCTCGGTGGCGTAATAGCCCCGGCCCTCATGGTGCTCGCGCTGCTGCTGATTCCTTACCTCGACAGCAACCCCAGTCGTCGCCCCGCCGATCGCAAATGGATCCTCTGGCTCTTCACATTTTTCGTGGCCGTCAACCTGGCGCTCATCGTTATCGGAACCTTCTTCCGTGGACCGGGCTGGGCGTTTGTCCCACCATGGGTCCATGTCACTGCGGGGGTTGAGTAATGGAACGCAGACTCCAGCAAGTCTTCTTCGGTCTCAGTATTCTTGCGCTGGTTCTTATCCTCGCGGCCGAATGGCAGGCCAGCACGCCATCGTGGAAGACCTATCAGCGTAACTTCCTGCAACTCGAGGCACAGGGCGAGCCCAACGCGGTCGCCAAAGCCGCCGTCCTGGCCACGCCGCCTGAGATCCACCAGGTAATGCTCACGGGCTTGCAGCGTGTCGACCGCTGCACCACCTGTCATCTCGGTGTAGATGACCCCACCATGAAGAATGCGCCGGAGCCGTTCCGCTATCATGAAGGACTCGGGCCCCATATCGCCTCCAAGTTCGGCTGCACCATCTGCCATGGCGGCCAAGGCCTTGCCACCGACAAGGAAAGCGCTCACGGCAACGTCGCGTTCTGGCAAACCCCGCTCCTGGACAGGGATTACATCCGCGCTTCCTGCGGCCGATGCCACAAAGAGGGCGATGTGCCCGGCGTGCCGGAGTTGGCGGAGGGACGCCATCTCTTCGAGAATCAGGGTTGCCGCGGTTGCCACAAACTCAATGGAGTAGGCGGAAGCATCGGCCCCGACCTTTCAGAAGAGGGCGCCAGTCTCCGGTCTCCGCAATGGCTTGAACAACATTTCCTGGCGCCGAACGCGGTCTCCGCCGGCTCCGCCATGCCCAACTTCCACTTCACCAGGCAACAGGCGCGTTCTCTTACCTATTACATGCTGTCGCTTACCAACGCAGATATGGGGACCTACTATTCCAGCGTACGCTTGATCCCCAGTCCTCAATATGGCCGCGAACTCTTCGTCGAAAAGAACTGCATTACTTGCCACAGCGTCGGCGGCGTGGGAGCAAAGACCGGTCTCGACCTGCTCGGCGTGACCAAGCGCCACTCGCCCGAATGGCTGGACGAGCAACTCGTGAATCCGCAACTCGTGTATCCCGGAAGCTCCATGCCCGAGTACGATCTTGAGACCAATGCCCGCAAGGCCCTACTCGCCTTCATGACGACTGCCACACCTGCGGACGCGCAAGCGATCCTCGCCGGGAGGAAGGCCGAACTGAAACCCGAGGACGTTGCCATTGAGGCGGGTAAGCAGGACTTTGCCCGCTTCGGATGCGTCGGTTGCCACGGTACGGAGCTGCAAGGAGGCGTGCCCAACCCCAACGCTCAGGGCGGAGAGGTGCCGTCGCTGCTGCACGTCGCCGACGACTACACCAAGGACGAAGTCATCGCCATCATCCGCAATGGCAAGGCTCCGCCGCTGGATAACGCTGCGGGTCCGACTCCCCCGCTCTACATGCCATCGTGGAAGCACGTGCTAAGCGACGAAGACATCAACCGCGTTGCCGACTATCTCTGGTCGAAACAGCAGAAGAAGGAAAGCTGGTAATCCTTGGCATCAAATCGAGAAAGCCTGACTTACCAATCGAGCCGGAGGCTCGTTGCCATGCAGCAATATTTCGAATCGGATTGGATGGAGTGGGCAAAATGTGACTTTACGGGCAGAAGCGGTAGGAGAGCGGCCCTACGCGATCCGGAGCCACAGCACAGCAGACAGGACCAGGGTAATTAGAAATAACAGGTGGAAACAGAGATGGAGTAGGTTCGGCCGCGGATTGTTTCCGCGCGGAGGCAGAATCTGCAGCGTACCCGCGTACATCCTCGCATACATATCCTCCGTCTTCTCATCGGTGCCACGGAGGTACGGAATCCACCAAGCCGTGAGTGCCCCAAGTGCGGTCACGCTGCAGTAAACGACCCAGTAAATCAAAACGAAGCCGGGCTTGGGCCGGTGCCAATAGCGGATCGCAAAGTAGGCGGCCAGACCCGGAAGCAGGCTGTTGACAAGGGTTCCAATCCACATTTTGAAAGGTCCCAAAACTGCGTACACCTGCCGACCATGGGTCCAGCCGGGAATGTGAAGCCAATCGTGCACCGCCATCAGCAGAAACTGCAGGCAGATCAGGACCGTAAAGATCGCCTGCATGTTATCGTTCGAGTTCGTCAATTATGAGCCTCCACCCGGCGCAGGGTGAGCAGCGATTCATCGACCCACAGTGTAAATGCCGCAGACGTCGCAATCCCTCCCCGAAGCTCCATGTCTTGGTAGGGCGTCCATCTCTGGGTCACTTGACCGAAAAGCCGACTTCACAGGCAATGCCTTGTGAACCTCAATGTGACGGTGCCCACGCCTGACCGGGGCGTCCACTAAATGCCACCTTGCCTGCCAGCAATGGGCCGAGTCTCGCCTGATCGGATGACAAGACATTCCAGCAAGCGACGCGGTGACCGAGGAGTACACACGTTTGCGCACCATAGAGAATCATCCCCGTTTCCAACCCTTTCATAGGAGCATTGACTTTAGACTTCGCCCGGATGAAGGCTGCGGGACCCTCCGTCGAGGAGAAACTCGGTAGGCTCGCTCATTTCGAGATCACCATAGACCTTCATGAGGTCGTTCTCTGTGCTCTTTGTTAGCGATCCTATTTCGGGTGTGTTGCTTTTCAGGCAGTCATAGTCAATTTCATCGACGAGGATTCGTTCATAGGGACGCTCAGACTTTCCTTTCAGACGAAGGGGAATTACGAGGCATCCCGCCAGTTGAGGTTCTACGGAAGGAAGAGACTGGAAGTCATCGGGATAGCTGAAGGTAAAGTGCATCACGGGATCGCTGAAGGTGACCAACGGGGTTGAAGCTGAAGAAGTGTTCAACACAGAAGCTAATGCCAACCAGACAAGGGTCTCTTTGCGCATGGCTAGAGATTATCGCAAATCCTGCAAAACGGTGTTTTCGCCAACCGCGTGACTCATTCGTGATTGGTGCCGGCAAAGTGTATCCACATCCATCGCGGCCTTATCGCGATGAGGGGGGCCGCGAATCTCCAGAGTCCTCGCAGCGTGAGCGAAAAAACGAAGGGCGTCCGCTGCCGTTGCAGGGACGTCCTCCCCGCATCACGCCCAAGCTTAGAATTTCAGCCGCGCCGCGAGCTCCAGAATACGAGGATCGAACGCAGCGGTTACCTTTCCGTAGTTCGAACTGCTCAGAGTCGTAGTCGGGTTTTGGGGATTGGTATGGTTGAACGTATTGAACGCCTCCGCGCGGAACTCAAGGTGGGCCTTCTCCGTAATGCTGAAGGTCTTGTACAGGGCCGTATTGAACAGTTCCTGGCCCGGCCCGCGGATGATGCCGGTCTGGGCAGTGCCATAGAGTCCGAAGTTAGGCGAGGTGAAGGTGCCGCAGTTGGTCCCTAATCCTGTTATGGCCCCTGGGCAGGAGAAGGCTGACGTGTTGAACCACTGCTGCGTTGACCCGTTCTTCCAGGTCTTCGGTCCGTTGGTCGTGCTACCCGGCACCTGGTCCGGCCGCAAGGCGAGGCCCGCGTCGGTTTCGCCCAGGCCCGGTGACAGCGACGTTCCGCTGCGGAAGGTCGCGATGTTGTCGATGCTCCAACCGCCCAGCGCCTCTTTTTCCAGTAGATTGCCGCTGTGCGCGAAGAACGGCAGTTGATAGATCGCCGTAATCGATAACGAGTGTGGATAGTTCATGCTCTCTGCGTTGCCATGGAAGCGGTTGACGTTATATGGGTCGAGCGAGCCGGTAAGGTTGGTCGTGTCGTGCGAGTAGGTGTAAGACCCGGTCACGTTCAGTGACTTGCCCATCGGATGCTTGACCTGCACTTCGAGTCCATTCCACTCCCCCCACAGCCGGGTGGAAACGGTGTTGATCGCGCCATAACCCGTATACGGCGCCCAATATGCCGAGCTGTCGGGTTTACCGCCGTTGGCTGGATTCGAGTTCAGAAGCGGATTGAAGTCGTAGCTGACGCCGCCTACCACGGTGGGCGGAGGCTGGTTCACGTTCCAGGTGTCCACCAGATGCTGGATACGGCTCCCCGCCCCCACAACTGAAGCGACAAAGTTGGCGGGGAACTGATGCTGGACTCCCAGCGACCAGCTGGCCACCGGCGAGGCCTGGATGTTCGGGTCCATCGCAGTGACAGTAGCGGCGCTGGAAGTGGTAGCTGCAGTACCGTTCGCCCCCGCAACGTTCCAGCTCGAGGTGGAAGGGAGTACGAGGTTGGACAGGGCCTCGTTGGTAAAGACCGGAGGATTCGCATCGCAGTTGAAAGAGCAGTCCTGATTGGTAAAGATGCGGGTGTAGCTCTCGCCATAGCCGCCCCGCAGGCTGGTCTTGCCATCACCGAAGACATCCCAGGCGAAGCCCGCATCGGGCGCGAAGTACCATATGTGCTTGTTGGAGAAGTTGACCGGCAGGCCGGTCGATGTGCCGCTGTTGAACTCCAGGCCGTTGCTGTAGTCGGTGCCGGTCGGGACGTTGGTGGCACCGCTGAACTCGTTTACCGTCGGCACGGCGGAGGAATTGAAGGCTGAGGGCACAAAGTTGGTCTCCGAGTTCGGTACTCCATAGGGCAACGGCAGGTGGTAGATCCGCAGGCCCAGAGTGAGGGTCAGGTTCTTGTTGAACTGGAATCGGTCCTCGGCATACGGGGACCAGGAGAAATCATGGATATCGCCGTGGGGCTCGAAGCTGTATTGGCTAAAGCTGGCGATATAGCCCAGCAGCATGTCCGCGACCCCGTCGTCCTGGGTGCATTGCGTGGCTACCGCGCCGGAGGCGCAGGTGCCGGTTGCAGTCTTCTGCGCGGAGGTGGGGGCGCTGGAGTTGCCGGAGAACGATACACTCCCATTCGTCGCATAGATCGATTGCTGGCGCTTGGTGTTGAACACCAAGGTCACGCCCGCCGAAATGAAGTTCTTCCCTTTGAGCCAGCTCCAGTTGTCGCCGACGGTATCGTCAAGATCGGATGCATGCGGGATTGGCCGCCCGTTGATCCCCTGCGCCGCCAGCCCGCCGGCTAACGAGATCACAGGAGTGCGGGTGGAATAATTGGCGTTGGGATAGAAGAGAGTCTCGCTGAAATTCGGAATCTGGCTGACGTCGGTCTTTCCCACCACGGTCAGGTTCAGAAGGAAGATATTCATGGCTATGTTGGTGGTGTTCACCATGTTCGGCGTCAGGGTCTGCGTCAGCGAGACCTGGGCCAGCTTGTTGTTGGTAAAGTCCGTCTCCGAGCTGATCGGAGTCGTACCCGCGGACACAGTATTCTGCGCGTAATCCTGGTATTCCTGAAAGTACTCGGCCAGCAGGTGGTAGTTGGGCGTGAAGTAGTGATCGACCTTGATCTGATCGTCCCGCTGATAGGTCTTCTGCGGCTGGTTGTTGATGTAATTGAGGGTGCTCCCGGTGGGCGCATAATTGGGCGCCGGATACAGCGTTTGCAGGTACGCCGAGGAACTCGTATTGATTCTCCCGTTCGGAATCTGGTAGAACGTGCCGGCGGTTCCGTTGCAGGTGGAGACGGTCGGGAAAAGATTTCCGGTCACGGGGTCCTTGATCGGCGAGGTGAAGCAGCCGGCAATCTGATTGGGCGTGGGAAGTTGGCTGGTCACCTGGTTCGGCACATGCAGATCCACATACGACTCGTCCCAGAAAAAGAAGGTCTTCTGACGATTCACGTTATAGACCTTTGGAATAAATATCGGGCCGCCCACATTGAAGCCAAAAATGTTCTGCTTGTAGGGCGGGATGGTAGCCACGAAGTAGTTCTTCGCATTCAGATCGTCGTTGCGCACATACTCCCACACCGTGCCGTGAAGGTTCGCGGTGCCGCTCTTGGTCTGCATCAGCACCACCGAGGAACCGAGCAGCGAATACTGCGCGGAGAAGTTGTCCTGCAGCACCCGCACCTCTTCCAGCGAGTCGGGGTTCGGAATCACCGACTCCTGCGTCATGTTGCCTGTGTTCTCGTTCCAGATTCCGTCCACCGCGTAGAAGCTGCGCGCTGTCGCCATCCCGTTGATGGAGAGCGAACTGCTGGTGGAACGGCCGCCCGTGGTCAGTGCCGTACCCTGTGATTGGTTGATCACGCCCGGCAGCAATGCCGCCACAGCCTGGTAGTTGCGGCCATTCATGGGCAGCGAACTCACGTCTTCTCCAGAGATATACGCCGAATTCTCGGGAGTCGACAGCTCCACATAGGTGGACGTTGCCGCTACCGTGACCGTCTCGGCGGCCGAGCCAACCGCCAGCACTCCGTTCACCTGCACGGTCTCCGTCGGATGCAGCTCGATGCCGGTGATGGTGTAATTCTTGAAACCCGCCTTGGCAATGGTGACGGAGTAGGTCGACACGGTCAGGCCAGGCGACACATAGGTGCCGTCGCCGTTTGACTTGGTCACCGTGGCCACCTTGGTTGCCTCATCGGTGATCGTCACCGTCGCGCCCTGTACCACCGCACTGGTGGAATCCGTCACCGTCCCGGTGACGGTCGCCCGCGTGGAGAGCTGCGCGTGCAGCGCAAAGCTTGTGCAGAACAGCGCCAAAACGAAGAACCATGTCATACCACCGAAGCGTCGCAACATAACGTCTCCCCTTTTCGTTTCTGATCGCAGCAGCCTGCCGCTCCAACACCGGACATGTTCCATTCTTCGGAACGCGCTTCGGTGTCTTCGCGTAGGTCCTTTTCTTGGAAATGATTTCGATAGGGAAAATTAGTCCTCTGGCCACGGCATGTCAAGGGAAAAATTGAAAATTGAAAGTATCGTTCAATACCTGGTATTGTCAATAACTTATAGCTTTAATCTTGTCCAGTTCACCGCCGCAAACGCCGCGCGCACCCCGCCCGCGCGCGGAGGTCGATCGGAAATTGCGGCGTCAATTGGCGAGAAAGAGTTTGGCGTGAAACGAGGAACGAACTTCCTGCAAAACCGTTTTCACCAGCTCCGGCTTCATGTGTCGTCTGATGGTGTGTTTTCGATGTTGGTCAAAGGGCCATACGACCGTGAGCCCCATGCCATATCGGCGGAGTTGTCCCCGGAACTCCTTCGACGGAGGGCTGGTTCCCTCTGGTAGCATTGTGGCTCTTTCCAAGTCGATCGCAATCAGGCCCCGGATTCATAGTTTGTTTACGCATCCTGCCAAGGAGCCTCCGATCATGGGATCCGCCACTCGCCGGGCGTCGGAATTCAACCTTCTCAGTCTATGTACTCTCCGTGCCGTGCTTCCCGTCCTGGGTTGTTTTGTCTTTGCAACAGTTGGGTTGGCCTCGGGGCCGGGGGACCGGGTGGCGACCGATCCCAGGACTGTCGTGTCGGCGCCGGGGCCGGGCTCCGGGCCGGTGGACGTGAAGGAACTGCTGGATACGGTTCGGCTGGCCGGGGCGTCCTGGTCGCTCGATGGCAAGCGCATTGCCTATATCAGCAATGCGTCCGGACGGCTCAACCTGTGGGTGATGGGCGCGGATGGGTCGGGTGCGAAACAGTTGCTGACCTCGAACGATCGCCAGGCAGACCCGGTGTGGACGCCGGACGGATCGCGGATTGTATACACGCAGGACACTGGCGGCGACGAGATGTATGACCTCTACAGTGTGTCTGCCAGCGGAGGAGCCCCGAAGAACCTGACGCAGACAGCGCAGGTGAGCGAGGTCTCGCCGAGGTTCTCGCAGGACGGCGCGCTCCTCGCGTTCAGCAGCAAACCGAAGGCATCGCCCTGGCACGATGTCGCGGTGATGGAGTGGAGGACCGGCGCAGTCCGCCTGTTGACCCACGAATCCGATCCGAAGGCGACCTGGGAAATCGGCGCG
>Ga0182024_10021545_pt1 | contig 11690 bp, 10 predicted proteins | sample P32metaG_FD_120480 | JGI IMG/M metagenome (GOLD analysis project Ga0182024, IMG submission 120480) | Permafrost microbial communities from Stordalen Mire, Sweden - P3-2 metaG (Illumina Assembly) | ecosystem: Environmental > Terrestrial > Soil > Wetlands > Permafrost | place: Sweden: Stordalen... | reverse complement strand
CGCTAAACGCTTCGGCCATCGCGGCGTGGCGAACTTAGTCAATGCGGTGCTGCGACGGTTTCTTCGCGAGCGGCCGCCGGCGCCGGCGCGAGAGCTTTTCGTCGACGAGGACGAGTATCTCGCAACGCGCTACTCGCTTCCCACCTGGCTCGTGCGTCAGTGGCGCGAAACCTGCGACGGACGGCTCGAGGAGGTGTGCCGGGCGGTCAACGCGCCGGCGGCCCCGGCGCTCGTCGTCAATGCGCTTCGCGCCACGGTGCTCGAGACGGCCGCGCAGCTTACAGCGGCGGGCGTCGAGACGCTCGGGTCACCCTTTGTAGCAGAGGCGTTGCTGGTGCGGCGCGGCCAAATCTCCGAGGCGATGGGTGACGGTCGCTGGTGGCCGCAATCGGAAAGCTCCGCGATGGCTGCCGACGTGCTCGATCCGCTGCCCAGTGAGGGTGTCCTGGACGTTTGCAGCGGGCGTGGAAACAAGGCGCTGCAAATCGGCGCGCGGCTGGCGCGCACCGGGACGCTGCTCTGCGTCGAACGCGATCCGCGCAAGGCCGCCACGCTGGCGCAGCGTTTGGAGCGAGCGGAGGTTGTAGCCGGCATCGTCACGGGCGACGCGACGCACGCGTTGCTTCCGGATGAACAGCATTTCGACCGAGTGCTGCTCGACGCTCCCTGCTCGGGAACCGGCATCGTCGGGCGCCAGCCCGAGGCGCGGTGGAAGAAGCAGGGTACCGACGGCGAACGCCTCGCCATCACGCAGCGAGCGCTTCTCGAGCAGGCGGCTCGTCATGTCTATCCGTCCGGGACGCTGGTCTACGCGGTCTGCTCGACGGACCCGCGCGAAACGACGGAAGTGATGGAGTGGTTCTTGGCGCGAGAGAAGTTCGAACGCGGCGCGATGCCGGCGGCCTACGAGTCGCTGCTGACCGATGCCGGCGACGTGCTCGTGCCGCCCGGGATCGACGGGCGCGACGGATTTTACATCGCGCGACTGGTGCCCCGCGGGTGAGCTTCTTGGCGAAGATCGAACAGGCGTGCGCGCAGTTTATCGAGCGAGCTTTTGCCAAGACGTTCCCCAGCGACGTGGAGCCCGCGCAGATCGCGCGGAAACTCGTCTCGACGATGGAAGCGCAGACCCGGTCCGACGAGGGCCGGCTGAGCGCGCCCGCCGCGTATGCAGTCTACGTGAGCCCCGAAGATTTCGAACGCCTCTCCGAGCACGCCGAGTATTTGCAGCGGGCGTGGGCCGAGCTGTTGCACGATCTGGCGGCGAAAGTCGGCGTTACGTTCACCGGCGGCGAGGCACGGGTTGCCATGGCCCCCCGCGCGAGCGTACCGTTGGGCGCCGTTGCAATTGCGGTCGAAGAGGCCGCCGCGCGCGACGCGCACTTTTCTTTGCGGATGGTTAAGGGCGTGCCCCCCGATAGGGTATATTGCATCGAAGGAGCGACCCGCGTCGGGCGAGGCGATGAGAGCGAGATCGTCCTGGTCGACCCCAGCGTTTCACGCGCCCACGCGATCGTTGAGATTGACGGCGCGCAACCCGTCGTCCGGGATCTCGGCTCGACGAACGGCACATTCGTCAACGGCCGGCGGGTGAGCGTCGAAGCCTTGCGCGATGGGGATGAGCTGCTGTTTGGAAACACGCGAATGAGATTCGAATCGGCATGATCGCCCTTGGTGCCGTTGCCGGCTTCACGACGCAGATGCGCGTGGGGTCGTTGGAGATTACCGCTGCCTTAGCCGCCGTGGCGCTGCTGGCAGCGCGTCCGCGCGTCCGCGCCGCCGCCGAGATCGGCAGCTTGACGCCGATGCAGGTTGACCTCGAGATCGTCGAACGAAGCGGGCGGCGTCCACATCGCGTGCGGCCACCCGTGGAAATCGGCCGCGCGAAGGATGCCGGCATCGCGTTGCCCGATCCCGAGGTGAGCCGGCAGCACGCGCGCTTGTCGAGTCACGACGGCGTCGTCTATGTCGAAGACCTGCGCAGCCGCAACGGCACCTTTCTCAACGGGCGTCGCGTCACCGAAGCGATCGAAGTTCGCGAAGGCGACGAAATCGATGTCGGAACGACGCGGCTCGTCGTGATGTCGGTGCGTACCGGATGACCCTTGCAATCCGCGGCGACCGGACGTCGTGTTTGAGTTTGCAGCTGGGTCCCGGCACGTGGCTGCTGGCCGTCGCGCGAGGCTTTGGGCAGATGGGCGGTCTTCCAATCGAGTCCGCGCTGCTCGCGCGGCTTCGCGCCGAGTGTCAGGGCCGAATGCGCAGCCCGCTCTTCCGGCGCGCCATCGATCGGCCGCAGGCGGCCGCAACGGCGATGTTGGCCGTTTTGGCGCGAGTAAACGGCGCGTTGTATGCGAACACGGCCAACCACGACGATTACGTGACCGCAGCAGCATCGTTGACGGCGGTGATCGTCGTGCAGGGCTTTGCGTACGTGATCCATGCCGGAGCGACGGCGGCCTATCTGGCACGTGGCGGCGCGATCGCGCCGCTCTGCAACGACGACGTGATGGAGGAGCGCCCCATCCCCGTGCTGGCGCGTGCCTTTGCCGCCGCGCCGGTGCTCGACGTCGGCGTCTCAAACGTGCGACTGATTCCCGGCGACGCGATCGTGCTGCTCGGACGGCGGATCGCCGGGGCGAGCGAACGCCGAACGCTCCTGGAACGGCTGGAAGCCAGCGAGCTGGGCGAGCAGATTCTCGTCGCGCGTTTTGAAGACGATGCGGGATCAATCTTCCCGGCGTCGAGCGCTGCGGTCTTTGCCGCACCGAGATTCGCGCGCACGATGATCGGCATCGCGGCGGCCATCGGATTTCTCGCGGCTGCGGTGCTCGCGCACTGACCGCGTTACTCGTTCGGCGCTTGATGCCAATGAGCGTGGCGTTGGCCGTTGCGGCGCTGATGCTCTCCTTTGCGCCGGCCGGAGCAATTGGTCCGCCATGGATGCTCGTTGCATTGGTTGTGCTTGCGATGGCGTGGGTGCTGTGGCAGCCGGCAACGAGCGTTCGCGACGACGTGATTCCCGCGCTCGCCGTCGTGCTGGCCGCATTCGGTCTTGCGATGGTCGCGCGGCTCAAGCCGGAGCTGGCGCATCGCCAGCAACTTTGGCTGCTGCTGTCGCTGGGATTGGCGCTGCTCGCGGGACCTGCGTTCACGCAGTTTCGTCGTTTCGCAGCGTTCAAGTATCTCTGGGTCGTGGCGTCGCTCGCACTCTTCGCGCTGCTGATTCTCTTCGGCGTCGAGATTAACGGAGCTCGCCTCTGGATCAAGCTCGGGCCGATCCAATACGAGCCGATCGAGCTGATCAAACTCTGCATCGTACTCTTCTTGGCGGCCTATCTCGCGGAGATGGCCGACGTCATCGCAGCCTCGCGGCCGTGGTCGTTGCGCGCCAACCTGAAATATCTCGGGCCGCTCTTTATCGGCTGGGGCGCCTCGATGGCGATCTTGGTCGTACAGCGCGATCTCGGCATGGCGACGCTGCTGCTCGCGACGTTTGCCACGCTGCTCTTCGTGGCGACGCGGCGGATCGACATCGTGGTATTTGGCGCACTGCTCTTTGCCGCCGGCGCATTTTGGGCCGTTCACCATTATCCGTACGTGGAGACGCGCATCGCCGTTTGGTTCCATCCCTTCGCCGATCCGCTCGGCGCGGGATTCCAATCCTCGCAATCCTACTATTCGCTTGCGGCCGGCGGTTTGGCGGGAACCGGCTATCGCCTCGGCCATCCGCAGTTCATTCCGGACGTGGCGACCGACTATGTCTACGCGGCACTCGCCGAGGAGTTCGGCCTGATCGGCGCAATCGTCGTCTTGGCGATCTTTCTCGATCTCGTACGGCGCATTCTTGCCGCGGGGCTCGAGCAGCCCGACCTTTATACGAAGCTGCTCGCCGCGGGACTCGGCGCAACGCTGGGATTTCAAGTCGTTATCATCGTATCCGGAGTGGTCGGCTTGCTGCCGCTGACCGGTATTACGCTGCCCTTTATCTCGTACGGCGGAAGTTCGCTGGTTGCCAATTTCTTGCTTGTGGCCCTCGTCTGGGCGATGAGCGCCCGTCCTCGGAGGGTCGCATCGTGAGAATCGTGGTTGCGCTCGCGTTCTTGGCGGCGGTGGCGGGATGCGCCGGGAGTTCAAACTCCGCCAGTACCGCGGCGTCAGCGTCGGCCGCCGCGCTGAAGAATCCGGCCTCGGCCAGCGATGGTGCGACGGTCTATCTGACCGATTGCTCCAGTTGCCACCAAACCAACGGCCAGGGTGTTTCCGGAGCCTTTCCGCCTTTGGCCGGCAATGCCGTCGTTACCGGCAATCCGCTGGCGGTGATTGCGATCGTCAAGAACGGCCTCGAAGGCCGGGTGACGGTAAACGGCGCCGCCTATAGCGGCATCATGCCCAGCTGGAAGGGGCAGATCTCCGACGATCAGATCGCGGCGGTGATCAGCTACATTCGCAGCTCGTGGACGAATCACGCGGGCGGCGTGAGCGTCGCGCAAGTGGAGTCGATCAAATAGAGACGACCTTCCCTAAGTCGAGGCGCTCGCCAAAGTCGCGCTCGAAGAGGGTTTCGACGTAGTCGTGCATGCCGGGGTCGCCGTGACGCAGGCGCGCCCGCGTCGCACGCGGCCACGGCGAGGCGCAATCGTTGGCCTCGACGTAGGCGCGCAGCGATTCGGCGAAGTACTCGTCGACGCCGGTCGCGGCGTAGGGCGTCACGAACGTTTGCGCGCCGGCAAAGAGCGCCCGAACCCGCGGATCGATGCTGCTGCGATAGACGCCGCCGCCCAGCGCGCAGTCGAGCGCGTGACCGAACTCGTGCGCCACGGTCATCGGGCTGCGCGACCGCAAGAAAAGCGCGCGTTCTTCGACGACGAAAAGCCCCGCCGGCGGCGCCGGCCACGCATCCACGTCGATTCCCAGGCGCGCTAGGGCCGGCGACGCCTCCCGGTAGAGTTCGCCCGCCCTCAGAAGCAGGATGCGGATGCGGCTGCGAAGCGCATAGGAGAGGGCGCCCTGGCCGAAGCGAAGCAGGGTCTCCAGCACGTGCGGTTCTGCGGCCCGGCGGCGGTCGCGTTCGAAGAGGCGGCGGGCTGTAGCCAGGGCATCCTTCTGCATCAGGCCATCGTCGCGCCGGAACGTTGCGCAGGGGTTGCGGCGGGTTTTCAGAATTTTTTCACATCCCCCGCCTAGCGTAGAGGGATGAAAATGAAACCAATTGCGATTGCGACGCTTGCCGTACTGGCCGTAGCCGGCTGCGTCGGCCGTTCCAACCTGCTGCCGGGCGGATCGATGTCCTCGGTCTCGGCGCCGGCCGGCCACCCCGTCGGCGAGGACAACACCTCGCTCTTGAAGCTGCTCAAGAAGCAAGTTGCGATCGGTTCGACGATCGATCCAAAGTTCGGGCAGCTTAACCCGTACGGATTGACGGTCGCAACCTCGACGTCGGGAGACTTCACGGCGGGCGACCTCGCCGTCTGTAACTTCAACGCCAAGAAGAACGTGCAAGGCACGGGCTTTACCGTCGTCGCGCTCCATCCGAAGCCGGGATCCAAGCCGCTGCTCGTCTCCTCGAGTAAGACGCTGCTCGGCTGCGCCGCCCTGGCACTGAGCCCGTCGGACGACATTTGGGCCTCCGCCTTCGCCGCGAACGACGTTCCGATCATATCCTCGTCCGGCAAGCTGGAAGGGAACATCAAAGGCAAGCCCTTCGACCATCCGTTCGGGCAGACGTTCGCCGCGCCGACCTCCGGCAGCCCGGTCTTCTATGTCAGCGACGCAGGCCAAGGAACGATCGTCCGTATCAACCTCGGAACGACGTTCACTTACGACGTGATCGCAAAGGGCTTCGCCGTCAACCACGGCAAGCCGGGCAGCATCCTCGCGCCCTCGGGGTTATCCTACGATCCCAGCGTCGATACGCTGTATATCGTCGACGGTACGAACAATACGATCGTGGCCTTCGCTAACGTGACGACGATTCCGAACGGCGGCGTCATCGTCGAAAAGGGGGGCAAGACGTTCAAAGGTCCGTCCGCCGGCGACGCCAAGCTCGTATTCTCCGGTTCGCCACTCGACGGTCCGATCAGCGCCGCGCTTCTGCCCAACCACAATCTCGTGATTGGAAACACGGGCAATCCCAGCGGTTCGAACATTATGGTCGAGATGACGCCGAGCGGCAAGCTCCTCGATACGCGCAACGTCGATACAGGCGCGTCGGGCTCACTCTTCGGCATCGTCGCAACGGGCACGGACGACTCAAATGCCAAGATCTATTTCAACGACGACAACGACAATAATTTGCAGGTCTTAGAAAAATAACCGGTGCCACGTTCCCGTTTGCTCGGGCTCCCATCACATGCATTCGCCGTCGCAGTTCTTCTCGGAGGCTGCGACGGCACCATTTCAGCCTTTCAATCCTCTCCAGCGCATCTGCCGCGATCGTCGTTTACGACGAAACCGGAACCTGACTGAAACCATGCACGGGCGATGCGTCGCAGACGCTTAGCGGCAGCGGCATCGCGAACGACTCGACCAACGGCCTCTTTCTCGTGATCGAACATCTATTGCAATGGAAGTCAGGGCAGCGCGATCGTCGTTTACGACGAAACCGGGAAGCTCGTCGAAACCATCACCGGGTTCACGTTCTCCGTCGGCGAACCGGCGCCGGTCATCATTCCAAGCAAACGTATGGGCTGGACTTTCGGCCCAACGTTCAGCCAACTCCAGCAGTTCTTTTACTGATCGCCGGCTAAGTAGCCGGTAAGATGCTGCCGTTGTGCGGCACGCGAAACGGCCGAGCGCGCGTCGTGGATGCGGCCGAAATCGAAAAAGCCCTGGTTTACTGGTAGCATTCGACCCCGGGAGGTAGGGTGACGATAATTTCGGTTTTTACACGCTACGCATTAAGCTGCGTGGCTGTCGCAACGCTCGCAGGCTGCGGTGCTAACATCGGCAACCTGGGCGTACCTGCGCGCAGTGGGATAGGTGACGCGACGCCTCACAGTGAGACGTTTAGCTACACCGGGGGCGAGCAGTCTTTTACCGTACCCGTCGGTGTGAAGCTTATCACGGTGAATGTGCGCGGCGCTTCCTCAAGCAAAGAGCCGCGCTGCGGTCACAAAGGTCGCGGCGGGCTCGTCTTCGCCCAAATTCCCGTAACTCCGGGGGAGAGGCTCCATGTCTTCGTCGGCGGGGAAGGCGGCTTTAACGGCGGTGGCAGCGGCGCCTCCTACGGGCTTCCTGGTGGCGGCGCTTCGGACGTTCGGGAAGGCGGGAACAAATTAGTTAACCGCATTCTCGTGGCTGGAGGGGGCGGCGCTACCGGTGTGAGCAGCAGAGTTGAAACCGCATGCGGCGGTGGCGGGGGAGGCAAGGTCGGTGGAACGGGCGAGAACCAGGGTTATTCCGGTCCGAACCCTTATGCCGGCGGCGGCGGCACCGGAGGCACGCAGCGTCACGGCGGTTCGGGTGGTGCCGGCGGCGAGAGTATTGGCAGCCCACCGTTTCCTGGATCGCCCGGTGATCCGGGGACACTCGGCGTTGGAGGTAGCGGCGGCAGCGGCGGCTGCTACTACGGCCGCGGCTGCTCCTGCGGTTATCAGAACGGATGTGCTGGCGGCGGTGGCGGCGGCGGCTACTATGGTGGCGGCGGAGGAGGCGGAGGTGGTGCTGGCTTCATGACCATCAATGGTTCTGCAGGCGGCGGTGGTGGCGGCGGGTCATCATATGCTGAGCCTAGTGCCGCCAAAGTGCGCTTCTGGCAAAACTGGAAACATGCAAACGGTGACGGCTCAGTCGTATTCAGCTGGAAGTGATTAAATTGCGTTCTAACCACTTCGCACTAATCAACTGCGTGGCTGTCGCCATGCTCGCTGGGTGCGGCGGATCGCAACCGCCGACGGGTTCGGCGGGCGCGACGCCGCAAACGCACGCGATTGCCACGAACCTCGATCGCGGCAGATCACGCGCGCGCCGCGGTTCTTCCCAGGAGCTCTTGTACGCTGCCGCTCCCGACGGTGATATTTACGTCTTCGCCTATCCGGAAGGTGAATTTTTTTACGCGTTTCAGCTAAAAGAACTCATAGCCGGCACGCTTTGCTCCAACAGCAGCGGCGACGTCTTTGTGCCCACTGGGAATACCGTTATAGAGTACGCAGGTGGCTCGGGTCAAATTGCCACCTTGAGTGAAAGGAAAGACTATGCGGCTTACGGCTGCTCAGTCGACCCAACGACCGGCAACCTGGCGGTGGCTAATGAAAGCGCAAAGGGTGGTCGAGGGGTGATTGCGGTCTTCGCCGGAGCCCGAGGCAATCCGACGTACTATAGCGATTCCGCGATCGCCACGTATTGGTACTGTGGGTACGACGACCAAGGCAATCTCTTCGTGGACGGCCAGGGAGACAGCAGTTTTGCGGAGCTTCCCCTGGGCAGCAAAAGGTTTACGAACATCAGCGTGCCAGTCAAGAGCTTTGGTCAGATTCAGTGGGACGGTAAGTATGTTACCGTCGCTACCAAAACGGCACAGACTATCTATCGCTTGAACATCATGGGCTCCGCCGCCACGATTGCGAGCACTACCCACCTCGGGCCTAGCCGCAGCCTTGCCCAGCCGTGGATCGAGGGGAACACCATCATTCGGGTTTTCCGCCGCCTTAGCAAATACAGCTATAAGATCGGATTTTGGAAATACCCTACCGGTGGTAAGCACTACTTGCTTATAAAATCACCGGACAAACATGTCGACATTCTTGGCGTAACCTTAAGCGTTGGCTCCGGAAACTAGGTAAAATCCCGCACGCCCTCTGCACGGCTTCGCGATCCCGAGGCCGTGTTGCGTTGGGGTGCGCATCGAGAGCGCAGCGCGGCCGTGGCCAACGCGCATTTCCCGCGAGCGCCGCCTTCGCACGCACCCTCGACAACCAATAACGCCTAGGTCAGCTCGAGTCGCGCCCCTTTGCGAAAGTAAAGCCGGGGCGGGCGATGGGGGGCGGCACGACGCGAATTGTAACGCGATCGCGGTGCCGGCCGTCGACGGCCTCAACTTGCCACGTTCCTAAGCGTAACGGCCAGAATGCGTTGCCGTTTGCATCGAGCGGGAGCGCGGTACCGTCAACGCTCCAGCGTACGGAAGCGCGCGCGTCGATCGCACGCAGCAAGAGCTGTTGCTCGCGTCTCTGCAGGGCGTTTGTTGTAGCGTTGAGCACGAACGTGTCACCCTCGGCCGGAAAGACGATGCGCAGCGACGGGGCTTGCGCGCGCCTGCGAAGCGCCGGAAGGTCGCTCGGCGCTACCCACTCCTGCACGACGGCCACGCAATCGTCGTGCTTCGGCATGACGATGCGTCCGGTCGTCGCACAGATCGATTTTCGCTCGAAGCCGCTCGGCGCGGGGAAGGCCGGCGGTTCGGCATTTCGTTCGTACAAGTGGAGCATGATGCGATTCCAGAGCGGCCCGGCGCCGGTAACGCCGGAGACGCCGCGCATCGGGCTGCCGTCGAAGTTGCCGACCCAGACGCCGACCGTGAAGTCGCGCGTGAAGCCGACGGTCCAGGTGTCGTGGAAATCCGACGACGTGCCGGTCTTGACCGCGGCTGGAAACGGCATTTCGAGTACCGAGTGCAGGCCGAACGAATGCGCCCGCGCGTGCGGATCGGCCAGCATGTCGGTAATCAGCGCCCAGTCTGCGGGATCGCCAATGGCGCGGGGCGTTGCGGTGTCTCCCGTCAGATGAAGCGGCACGAAGCTGCCGCCGCGCGCCATCGCAACGTAGGCCTCCACGAGCTCCCACAGGCTTACCTCGCCGCTGCCGAGCGTGAGACCGAGGCCGTAATACGACGACGGGTGGCTGAGGTGCGCAAAGCCGAGAGCGTGCAGACGCGCGAGGAACGGTTCGACCCCGAGGTCCGAGAGAACGTGTACCGCGGGTACGTTGAGCGAGTTTGCCAGCGCGTACCGGACGCGAACCGGCCCGCTGAAGCGGCCGCTATAATCGCCGGGCGCATAGAGCTTGCCGCCCGGAATCGCATATGCGGCCGGGACGTCGGGCAGAATCGTCGTCGAGCGAATCGTCCCGCGCTCGAGTGCAAGCTCGTAGGTGAAGGGCTTGAGCGACGAGCCGGGCTGCCGGAGGGCCTGCACGCCGTCGTTGCGCCCTAACGCCGCGTCGGAGAAATAATCCGGCGAGCCGACGTAGGCCAGAACCTCGCCGGTTCGATTGTCGACGACGAGCGCGGCGGCGCCGGTGACGTGATAACGCTCCAACGCGCCGATCACGTCTTGCGCCTGCGCCTGGACGAAACGTTGAAGCGGGCGATCGAGCGTCGTGCGAACGCGTCCGCTGCGGATGCCGCCGGCGTAGAGGAAGAAGAGCGCGTGCGGCGCGTCGTCGATTCCCGAATCGTGCAAGCGCACTCGCAGCGTTTCGGCAAAGGCGCGGTTGGCAGTCGCCGGCGTGATTTCGCCCAGATCGGCCATGCGGCGTAAGACGTAACGCTGGCGAGCGCGCAACGCTTGCCAGCCTGTATCCGGCGCGAGCCGGGCCGGATCGTTGGGAATCGCGGCAAGCAGCGAGGCCTGCGCCAAATCCAGATCGGCCGCCGGCTCGCCGAAGTAGGCGCGTGCCGCCGCTTCGACCCCGTACAGGTTTCCGCCCATCGGCACGCGGTTGACGTACGCCGCGAGCTCGTCGGTTTTGCTCGAAGCGATCTCGATCCGCTCTGCGAGCGCGATCTGCGCGAGCTTGCGAACTATCTCGCTCCGTCCACCTGCCGCGTCGTCCTTCGACAAGCTCAGGATGACACCGGGAGACAGCAGGCGCGCGAGCTGCATCTCGATGGTGGAACCGCCGCTGCGGGCTTCGCCGAAGATCGCGTAGTCGCGCGTGGCGCGCAGCAGCGCTCGAACGTCGACGGCGCCGTGTCGCCAGAATCGCGCGTCCTCGGCTGCGAGGATTGCATCGAGGAAGACCGGCGAGACCGAGTTGAGGGGAACGCTAACTGAGTGCTCTGATGCAGTGCCCAGGATCGTGCCGAGAACGATGCCGTTCCGGTCGGTGTAGGTGATCGATCCTTGCGACGGCCGCAGTTTTGCGACGTCGATTCCGGAGCGTTGCAGAGCGATCGCGGCGGCCAGGGCGCAGATCCCCAACGCGATCACGAAGTGTTTTGTCATCGGTAGCTGGAAGACGGCATACGTGCGTGCGCTCTATTCGCTGCTCGTTGCCGTTGCCATCGCGGCGATAGCCTCGTGCACCGGCGGGGCGCCGAGCGTCCCGAAGCTCTCGGCGGTGGCGGCGCTGCCCAAGCCTTCGCTCCCGCCGTGGATTGTGTCGATTTCGCCGACGCGCACGGCTCAAACGCTCTCTCAGATTCGCGTGATCTTTGGCAAGCCGGTGACTCCGGTCGAAGCGCTTTCCGGACAAGGTCCGCGCGACGTCCTGGATCGGGTAAGCGTCGAGCCCCAACTGGCCGGCCACTTCGTCGTCCTGACGCCGCGAATGATCGGCTTCGTCGCCGACCGTGCGCTGCCGATCGGTACGCGCGTGCGAGTCACCCTGGCCGCGGGATTGCGCGACCTCTCGGGCGACGTGCTGCAGCAGGATCTCGCCTGGACCTTCGAGACGGAACTGCTCAGTTTTTCCAGCTTGCCGCAGCTGACGGCGGGCGACGACGAGGCGACGCCGGCTCCCGTCGACCT
>Ga0182024_10021544_pt1 | contig 11691 bp, 8 predicted proteins | sample P32metaG_FD_120480 | JGI IMG/M metagenome (GOLD analysis project Ga0182024, IMG submission 120480) | Permafrost microbial communities from Stordalen Mire, Sweden - P3-2 metaG (Illumina Assembly) | ecosystem: Environmental > Terrestrial > Soil > Wetlands > Permafrost | place: Sweden: Stordalen... | reverse complement strand
GCTCAGGCTGCAGCGGGATGGCTTGCTAAGCGAAAGCTCCTGGCTGTGAACAAAGCCGGCTTTACAGCGATCCCCAGCTACACAGTCCAAAGCCCCTGGAGAGCGGGGTAAGTGGGGGCGATTCTCGGTGGGCGGTGTTTCGTGATGTGCATCTCACCCAATGAGAGTCGCTGAAGGCAAGTGCCATGACCCGGATGGTACCGGTGAAATCAGGAGATAAGTACACCAGTGCCTTTCACCAATTGGCTGTTCTCTGATCTCCAACTCCCCAAAGCCATTCATGGGCACGTCGAGGTGAGCACGCATACATGGTGGCGCGTTATGTGCCTCACCGGCGTGGACTACTTCTCCACCCTTGGCTACCAATCCGGTATTGCTTTCCTCGCTGCCGGCGTCCTCTCACCCATCGCGACCCTGGTCCTCGTCCTGGTAACTCTCTTCGGCGCCTTGCCAGTCTACAAGCGCGTCGCTGCCGCCAGCCCTAATGGCCAGGGCAGCATAGCGATGCTTGAGAACCTGTTCCCGGGGTGGAGTGGCAAGGTTTTCGTGCTCGTGCTGCTTGGCTTTGCCACCACCGACTTCGTCATCACCATGACCCTTTCTGCCGCGGACGCGGCGGCCCACTTTGTCCACAATCCTTACACCCCGCATGTTCTCCGGAACCAGATGGCCATCACTCTCTTGTTGCTCGCCATCCTGGGCGCCATCTTCCTCAAGGGCTTTAAGGATGCGATCAACGTTGCCGTCATTCTTGTCGGCGCCTACCTTGCGCTCAACGTCATCGTGACCGTCGCGGGCTTTGTCCATCTCCTGGAGCAACCCAGGCTTTTCCTTGCCTGGAAAGACGCAGTCTTCATCCAGCACGGTAGCGTCTTCTCCATCATCAGCATCTCGCTTCTGCTCTTTCCGCGCCTTGCCCTCGGCCTCTCGGGATTTGAGACCGGCGTAGCCGTCATGCCTCTCATCAAGTGCGAAGGCATCAGAGCCCGTATTCGCAACACCAGACGCCTTCTCGCAACCGCCGCCATCATCATGAGTGTGTTCCTCATGGCGACCAGCATCGTCACCACCCTGCTTATCCCCGCCGTCGCTTTCAGAGAGGGAGGCCCGGCCAACGGCAGAGCCATGGCCTTCCTAGCTCACCGGTATCTCGGCAACGGCTTCGGCACCGTCTATGACACGAGCACCATTCTCATCCTCGCGTTCGCTGGAGCCTCCGCCATGGCGGGCCTCCTGAACCTCATTCCGCGTTACCTTCCCGGCTTCGGTATGGCGCCGGAGTGGGCCCGCGCCTCACGCCCGCTCGTCCTCGTCTTCATGGCCGTCGCCTTCACTGTCACGCGTCTCTTTCACGCTGACGTCGACGCGCAGGGGGGAGCCTACGCCACCGGCGTTCTTGTCCTTATCACCTCTGCGTCCTTTGCTGTGACCCTTGCCGCTCGCAATGGATTGCCTCGCCTCGGTCTCGGCCTCGTATGCGTCATCTTTATCTACACCACCCTGGTCAATATCTACGAACGTCCTGAAGGGCTCAAGATCTCCTGCATCTTCATCTTCACCATGATTTTCATGTCACTGGTTTCCCGTGCTTTCCGCTCCACCGAGCTGCGCATCACCGGCATCGAGCTTGATGACCAGGCGCAGGCCCTGCTCGCCGAAAGCCCCAAAAAGACCATCCGCCTCATCGCCTGGAATCCTCAGCACTCCTACGGCAAAGATCGCGAACAGGCCAAGGTCCAGCTTCGTCAGCTTCATGGTCTATCGCCCAACGACACCATCTACTTTTTTGAGGTCGAGCGCGGAGACGCTTCCGACTTCACCGAGCATCTTCGCGTCCATGGCCGGCGCGATGGCGACAATCGTATCCTCCATGCCAGGAGTGCCGTGGTCGCAAATTCCTTTGCCGCTTTGCTCATTTATCTGGAGCGGACCACGGGCTGCATTCCCCACGTCTACTTCCACTGGAGCGACGTCAATCCCGTTACGAACGTAATGCGGTTTATCTTCCTGGGTGAGGGAGATACCGCCCCACTCACCCATGAAGTCCTCCGCCGCGCCATCAAGGACCCCGCCCAGCGGCCTGTCGTCCATGTGAGCTGATGCCCCCGGCTTCTCAAGCAAGGTCGCGGGCAAACTTGCTGATTTAGTGTCTCTGCTGAATCCAGGTTCGAAAAAGTGGCATCCATCTTAGTGGGAACAATCTTGGGAACGGTCAAAGACCAAGTGGTGCAAATCTTTTCGGCGCACAGCCCCCGAGGGCGCAGAGGCTGGCGATGGGCGATATGGATTACGCTCGTATCAGTCTTGGTGTTGCTGGTGGTGGGCGAGGTGATGATTCGGAGAGCGGGGCCCATCCTGAAGGGACGGGTGATTGAAACGTTGAGCAGCCGCTTTGACAGCAGAGTGGAGCTGGACGATCTGCAGGTTTCCATCCTCCGGGGTCTACAGGTTTCCGGGAAAGGCCTTCGCATCTTCCCGCCCGATGATGTTGTGGCCGCGGGGGCGAAGAATCCGCTGATCGCAGTGCAGGACTTCAGTTTTCACGCCGGCCTGATAGGCCTGTTCCTTAAGCCAATGCACGTGGGTGTGGTTCATGTTCAGGGGCTGGCCATCAACATTCCGCCACGGCAGATGCGGGAGCAAGGTGCGAAAAAATCCCGGCATCAGGGCAAGATCAAGATCCTCGTAGACGAGATCGTGTGCAACGATTCGCGACTGGTCATTGACACGGCAAATCCGGACAAGGATCCCAAGATTTTCGAGCTCGAGCACATTGTGCTGCATGACGTGGGCCCGAATGCCCCATGGCCGTATGACGCGAAGCTGACCAACGCGGTGCCCAAGGGAGAGATTCACGCAGCCGGCACATTTGGCCCGTGGAATACGGAAAGCCCGGGCGACTCGACGGTGACGGGTAAATACACATTCGACCATGCTGATCTGAATCCAATTAAAGGAATTGGAGGGATCTTGTCGTCGGTGGGCGACTTTAAAGGCCAGCTCGACCGGATCGAGGTGCATGGGACAGCGGAAGTGCCGAAGTTCACGTTGGATACCGCGAATTACCCGATGCCGTTGTATACCGAATTCTCGGCAGTGGTGGACGGGACCAGTGGCGACACCTATCTGCAACCGGTCGAGGCGAAGTTGGGGCAGTCGGAGTTTACCTGCAGCGGTGCGGTGGTCAATGTGAAAGGGCAGGGACACACTGTTGATCTGGATATCGATGTGCCCGCGGGACGAATACAGGACTTCCTGCAACTGGCGGTCAAGACGGAGCCGGTGGTGATGACGGGAGTCCTGGAGATGAAAACGAAGCTGCATATCCCGCCGGGCAAGGAGAGCGTAAGTCAGAAGCTGGGGATGAAGGGGAACTTCACGCTGAAGCAAATCCATTTTACGAATCCGGAGTTGGAGGACAAGGTGGACATGCTGAGTCTGCGGGCGCAAGGAAAGCCGAAGGAGGCAAAGCCTGGCGCGGCGGACGTGCATTCCCGAATGACGGGAAGATTCCAGATGAGCGCGGGGAAGCTGGATTTACAGGATTTGAACTATGCCATGCCTGGGGCGACGGTGCGCCTGGCAGGGGTCTACACTCTGGACGGCAAAAAATTCGATTTCACCGGCAAGGTGAGGACAGAAGCGAAGCTATCGCAGATGGTGGCTTCGAAATGGAAGAGCTGGGCGTTGAAGGTGGCGGATCCGTTCTTTCATAAGAATGGCGCTGGGGCAGAAATACCGGTAAAGGTGACAGGAACAAATGCTTCTCCCAAGTTCGGCCTCGACATCGGGCGCCGTGATTCAAAGCAATGAGCGCACAAGTTGGTCATTCGCTAGCGCTTCGCGCGCGAAGAGTGCCATAAACTGCAGCGAAGAGGACGCCTGATGCCGGCAGCGCTCCCACCGCGATAGGCATGTGCCAGAAGAGCCATCCGGTTAGCAGGGCGGAAAGAAAGTAAACCGACAAGACACCAGCTTGCATCAGGAGCCGCTGCTCAAATTCCAGCTTTTGCCTGGGCTCCTGCTCACGTCTTGCCAAACGCACTAGGCCGCTCATCAGGGTCGTCCATGTGCCGGTGATGTACGTGGTGACGATTCCGGGGACCTTCAACTGCACCATGGCGCTGCTTTGCATGCCTATGGCGAGCGCTATGCAGCCCAGCAGCAGGTTAAGGTGCAGTAGCAAAGCAGGCGAGTGGCTGCCGTCGAGATGAATCGCTATCCATCCGGCCGCGGCCGCCGCCATCAAGACACTTTCCAGCATCAGGGTCAAAGAGATGGCCTTCGACCAAACGGCTTCCGGGTGTAGATTACCCGCCAGAAGTGAACCAATCATCGCCCCGGCGACGTAGCAGCCGAGACCGATTGCAGGATGAAGAAGATCGCCATGGTTCTGAAACACAGCAATACCCAGCAAGACAGTGTTGCCGGTCATGTTGGCGACAAAGGCGTGGCCAAGCCCCAAATAGCTCCAGCTGTCAGCTGATCCCGCCGAAGCGGCAAGGACAAACAGCAGCACGTCGCGTTCGGCTGAGCGCACAGGTTCACCCCACGTCTGCTGAGATGCGCAGACGATTTGCTGCAAGCTAAGTCACATCAATGATGTGGTTAGGGTAAACCATCCGCCGCAAAGGCGGTCTGGCGTTGTGATTCAGACTCAATGAAGCTGCACAAATTGCTGAAACCGCAGATCCCTCCACTGCGCTACCCCTCCGGTCGGGATGACAATTAATCGAGCAGGACGCCTTCTTGCAAAGGAATTTGTCATCCCGAGCGTACCCGGATTTCCTGCTGCGCTGCCGTAGACAGGGCCGCGTGTGCGGCTTTCCGTAAAGTCGTCCACCGGCGCGTTGCCGACCCGCGGGATATGAAACGGGCATTTCTTGTCCTCGGCGGAAATGCAACAAATCCCCGGGTGCCGGGTGCCCCATCCTTCGCGCTTTTGGCGAAGGGTGGGATACCACGAATCTCGATACCGACTGTCGCGTATCCCACCCTTTGCAAAGAGCGCAAAGGATGGGGCACCCGCCTTTTCGTGGTGCTTCCTGCCGTGCCAAAGACCAACCGCGGCTTAATCGAGAACTTGTTTCTCAGAAAGCCGCATGAAGCTCGTTGAACCCACCAGCGTCCGGGGTAGCGAAGTGGAGGGATCTGCAGTTGCCGCTTTAGGGCTCAGCGAAACTCAAAAGACGCTTTACCGCCCGAACGAATAGGCAACCTTAAAGACACCCGAATCGATCCCCGGGTTTTCGTTGCCATCGCCCGCATTGGAGAGATGATGGTAGCGATACTCCAGTTGGCAGGAACGCGTGTGGGTCTGAAACAGCTCCACCCCGGCCCCGAATTCAAAGGTAAAGTTGAAGGCCGAGCTGTTGAAGACTGGTATGTCCCTGGGCGCTACCGCGAAGCCACCCAGGCCGGTCACGAAGGGCTGTATGCGCTTTCGTGGAAATGCACGTAGCTTATAGCCGAGTGGACTGAAGGCGCTCACATACGTCGTCCGCCGGCCGCCAATGTAGGTCGCGGTTCCGAGATAGGCCTGGTTCTGCTCCACCAGAATCACATAGAAGGGTGTGCTCGTTACGGGACTGTCTACCGGCACCTGTGAAGCGAAAATGACATTTCCGGAAAATTGAGGTTGCTGCGGAAAATGCAACGCGAGGCCGGTCATCGTGGGATCGCTTACGGTCATCAGGGGACGTATCTCAGCCACCCATGCGCCGGAAACGCCAGAGCCCAGAAAGCTCCGGCGTTCGAAGCTGGCCCCCACCGCGCTTATTCTTCGTCCGTCGGCGTAGCCTATGAGCATATGGCTGGAGTCGTTGGAGTACTCCACGAATCCGCTCAGAGCCGTGCGGTTCGAATAGTCGCCGCCGGCATCCTGCGCCCAGGTCATAGAGCAACCGGCCAGTGCTAACAACAGCCACAGGCTGCCCTTGAGCCCAGCTTGCCTATTGCCATGCCACCTTTGGCCCCACCCAATTCGAAACATACGGTTTTCCTCGTCGCGGTGAAATTGTCACCGCTGCGCGTAGATGTCTGGGATCACGAAATCCGCGCGGCGGGGGAGGGCCGGGCCTTCTCCTGTTTTGGAACCGTTTCAGAAGAGAACGGTGATGCAATCGATTTCCAATCTCGCTACGAGTCCCCCGGGGGGAAGGAACTCGCAGCGAGAGCATTTATAGTCACTGTGACCTATTGCCAATATCGACTTTGTGCAGCTTTTTCTTTAGGAAAAGGTCACCAAATTCGGCTCGCGTGGCTTGTGGAAAAATGCTCCGTACCAACGATTCAGGCCAATCGTAGCATTGAGTGCATACCTGTCAGCCCCTCCAATCGCTGAGCCACCGGGAAATGGTCACCATCATTTCACACTTTAGTGTGAATCACGGATGCCACGCTTGCCGTCGCCTGGAGAAGACACGGCCTGATAGACCGCACACATCTCTGCCCGGGTGGGAAAGGCCCAGGCCGCATAGTCCTCTTCGCTCATGACGATCTCGTCCCGCCAAAGCCTCGTAAGCCAGGGGAGGGAATCGAGCATCGACTCCAGTTCAGGATGCATGTACACCAGGTACAACTCGCGCGGCTGTTCGGCCAGGGAAGCTCCCAGGTTCTGGAATACCCGCTCCATGACCGGCCCGGTAAACGCATTCCACATGTAAACAACCAACGGCCCGGGTGGCCAGAGAAACTCGGTCGCATCCCCATGGATGGAGATTACCGGCGGTCGATGGAGCAGACTCCCCGGGGCGGCGGCCGCATAACGGGCGACGTTGGCCCTGGCCACCCGGTCCAGTTCCGGAGAAAGCTCGACGCCGATGACCTCGCGAAATGGATAGTCAGAAGCCAGCAGCAATGCGCGGCCCTTGCCCGATCCCACATCCACGAAGCGAAACCTCTCGTATTCGAGATGCAGCCGTTTCCGCAATACGCGCATGACCGCGTGAAACACCGACGGGGCCACGGCGAAGTAACCATTGTTGTAGACATCGTGCGCGTGGCCTGAGGGGAGTTCGTAGATCAGTCCGCTGGTTTCCACGCCAAAGCGTTCATCGAACGGATGCACCGCGCGATAGCTCCGGTATTCGCCCTGCTCGACGCGGGGCCACGCGGTTCGCTTCTTCCTACCCAGTCTGCGCCACAATTGCCGGATCTCATCTCTCATCCCGCGTCTCTCTCATCTCATCCTGCGATGAGCCTGGCGCAGAGGCGAACGCTTACTCGAGCCCCAGCTTCTTCCAGATTTCATCCACGCGCGCCCGGGTGGTTGCATCCATGGCGATCATTTGCGGCCACGGTCGCGTGAAGCCTTCCGCGTTCCATTTGCGGGTTGCGTCAATGCCCATTTTGCTACCGTAGTTGGGCAGGCGGGAGGCATGATCGAGCGAGTCGACCGGGCCCAACGTGAACTGAATATCCCGCTCGGGGTCGATATTGTTGGTCACGCGCAGCGTGACTTCGCCCAGATCCTGTACATCGCAGTCCTCATCGACCACGATGACGCACTTGGTAAACATCGCCTGGCCCAGCGACCAGATGCCGTGCATCACCTTGCGCGCCTGCCCGGCATAGCTCTTGCGGATCGCCACGATCATCAGGTTGTGAAAGACACCTTCCACCGGCAGGTTCACGTCCACGATTTCAGGTATGGTCAGCCGCATCAACGGCAGAAAAATACGCTCCACCGCCTTGCCCATCCAGGCATCTTCCATCGGCGGCTTGCCTACGATGGTCGCGGCATAGACCGGCTCCCTGCGATGCGTAATGCAGGTGATATGAAAGACGGGGTATTCCTCCTCCATGGTGTAAAAGCCGGTGTGATCGCCAAACGGGCCTTCCAGGCGAAGTTCGTCCAGCTCGACGTAGCCCTCAAGAACGATCTCTGCATTGGCTGGCACTTCCAGGTCCACGGTTTCGCACTTGACCAGTTCGACTGGCATCTGGCGCAGAAATCCGGCGATCACGAACTCTTCAACCTCAGGGGGAGCAGGCACGATGGCGGAAAAGGTTGTTGCGGGATCGGTGCCGATGACCACCGCTACTTCGAGCCGCCGGTCTTTGCTTGGTCCCAGGGCAATTGCGGGTAAGTGGGCCGCCGCGGCCATCGGCCGGGTGGTTCCTCCGGCCGTTTCCGCCATCACCCTCACGCGGGCGGCACGCACATCCCCGGAAGCATCGGCCGTGGCGGCGGCCCGCAGCCGCTCGCGCAGGTGTTCGGCGGCCACTTTCTGCCGTTGCCAGTGCATGCCGGTCGTCTGGTGGTCATAGACCTGCATACGGTACATGCCCACGTTGCGCTTACCGCTTTTCGGGTCGCGGGTAATCACGCAGGGCAAGGTGATGAAGCGGCCGCCGTCGAGGGGCCAGCACTGGAGGACGGGGAAGTCCAGTACGCTGAAGTTTTCCCGCAGGATGACCTCCTTGCAGGGCGCGTCTTTTGCCGCAATGGTGCGGGGAAAAAACCGGCCGACCTCCGCCAGCATGGGAAGCATCTTCAGCTTTTCCAGCAAGCCTTCCGGCGACTTGAGCTGGAGCAGGCCCTCGATGCGTCCGGCTATGTCGTCGAGGCTATCTACATTCAGCGCCATCTTCATGCGCCGCTCGCTGCCGAACTGGTTCATCAGTACCCGGCTGCCGGGGTATCCCTTTACATTCTCAAACAGCAGCGCCGGGCCTCCCGGGCCATAAGCCCCGCCTGGCGCACCTTTCGCGCCGCCCGGCCTGCCCCACTTGGACACTCTGTCAGTTATCTCGGCGATTTCGAGAACGGGGTCTACTTGCTCGCGGATGTGCTTCAGCTCGCCCGCTTTATCGAGCGCCTTGATCCAAGCCCTGAGGTCGTCGTATGCCAATCCAGTCTCCACGCCCCCAGTTTGTCGAAGACGCACATGACCATAGTATCCGGGCGAGGCTCGGGCTCATGGCAGGGACGCATGACTGAGGAAGGAACCGGCTGCACTGTGGAACGCTACTCGCCCCGCATCCACCGATCCATCAACGTCTGCGCGCAGCGCGCGCCGCACAGATGCCTGACCCTGGCGGCGTGCGAGAGCAGGATATTCCATGGCGTCAACTTCAGCATTGGCTGCTCAGGAGCCTCGGGAATGAGGGCTGCCGGCTCGGTCAATGCCAGCCACCAGTCCTCAGCGTCCCCCCTCGGATTACCGCAAACATCGCAGTGGTAAGTCTCAGTAAACGCCATTCAAATATCTCCCGATCCTGGTAGATGATGCCCTGTGGGACTGTGCATCGGGCGACACCTTGAGGCAAAGGCAAACTAGCACGGGCATTTGCCCGGGGCCAATCCCCGGAAGTGGTGATTTTGCCCTTTCCCACCCGTTTTTGCCTAGAGCATTTTCACTTTTGGTGTAATGGGAGAAACTGGGCTTCGCGCAGCCGTTCCTCAATGAACGATCCCAAGTCAGGCCGGCAGGGATTTTGATCCGGCCTTTCGCGCGCTTGCGTCCTGGCCGAATTGTCATCGATCCGTTGCACAAAAGTCCCCGCGATTGAGGGAGTTCTCGCCCCGTGCGTACCGACTTCGTTACATCAGGAAACGAAAGGGCGTGTACTGCCCGGAAGAGGGGAAATGCCAGCTGCGTCGATCAGGCGATCGCCGCTTTTTCCTCGTATTCCTCCAGCGGAAAGCCCAGCTTTTTCCACTGGTCGAAGCCTCCCAGCAGCGGGCGAACCCGGTAGATTCCATTTTGCCGGAGCTTCATCGCCATCTTGGCTGCGGTTGCTTCACTGGGGCAGGTGCAGTAGAGGATCACGTCGCGGTCGCGCGGGATCTCCCCGCTGCGTTGCATCAGGCCCTCGGGCGAGAGCCGGATTGCGCCCGGCAGCACCCGCGGGTCGGGCAGGTAGTCCAGCGGATGACGCAGGTCAATAATGTAAGGATTTTGCCCGCCGTCCAACATTCGCTTGAGCTCCACGGGGTCCAGCCGTGACGTCCGAACCTGCTTCAAGAAGGCCTGCTGCTTCCATACGCGATAGCCCACCAGGCCGACGATGGCAAGCACGAACAAAGCGCCCGCGAAGTGGCCCATCCAGGAGAGTGCACCCGGGTGAACCCGCAGCACGTCACCGAAGAAGCGCCCGATCACGGTGATCGAGGCCGCCCAAAACAAGGCCCCGGCAAGGTCGTAAGCCAGGAAGATGCGGTACCTCATCCCCGTTTGGCCGGCGATAGGCGCCGCTACCGTGCCCAACCCGGGTACAAATTTGGCCACCAGCAACGCCTGCTCGCCATACTTGGTGAAATAGTCTTCTGTCTTGCGAACGCAGGTGGAACTCTCAAAAGACAGCCGGCACACCAACTTCACCACGGTCCCGCCGAAACGTTTGCCCAACATGTACCAAAGCGAATCGCTGACAAAGCAGCCGGCCACGACAGAAACCAGGATCAGGGGAAGCGATAGCTTGTGGGTCGCGGTCAAGGTGCCTGATGCCAGCAGCAGCGGAAGGCTTGGCACCGGTACGCCAAGCTGCTCTCCCATCACCCATAGAAAAAGGATGACGTAGGCGTAGTGCAGAAAAAAATCGTACGCTAACGGCATGACGCGACTGCCCCTGTATGTCTGCCCCTATAGATGTTTGCAAAGCGGGAAACGGTGCGATAAGCACTCGTTCTTGGCAGGAGCACACACATCAGTTCCCGTCCTGCTTTCCGAAAGCTGCCGGCAAGCCGCAGGGGCAGGTGCGGACGCTGGCACTTGCCGTCAGTGTAACCGAACCTGGCCCGTTCCTGAACACCAGACTTTCCACAAAGTCTCGAAGTTGCAACAGCTTACGGCTAAGAGCCAGGGAAACCCCATGGCTTCAAGAAGAAGCAACCTAGTAAAATTCCGCACGTAGTAAAGTCGGACCTATACATGAACGACTGCGCATGAACATCAGGGAAGTGGCAAAGAGAGCCGGGGTTTCCACTGCCACCGTTTCCCGCGTGGTGAACGGCACTGCCCCCGTGGGCGCGCGCACGGAACAGCTTGTCCGGGCGGCCATCGAGCGAAGCGGCTATTACCCGAACACTCATGCCCGCACTTTGGGAACAGGCAAGAGCCATATCTATGGCCTGATCATTTCCGACATTGAGAATCCATTCTTTCCCGAACTGGTGAAGTGCTTCGAGCGCATCGCGGTCGAGCATGGCCAGGAAGTGTTGATCGCCAACACCGACTACAAGCCAGAGCGCATGCAGGTCTGCGTCCGCCGAATGTTGGAGCGTAAGGTGGATGGGGTCGCGATCATGACATCGGAGATGGATCCCGAGCTCACCGAGATGCTGAGCGGGCGGGGTATTCCCATGGTTTTTCTGGACACCGGATCGGTCGGAAAAAGAATCAGCAACATTTGCATCGATTATGGCAGCGGCATCGATCAGGCCATCGACCACTTAACCTCGTTGGCTCACCGGAGGATCGCTTTTGTCAGCGGGCCGGTCGATCTGCCTTCCGCCAGAATCCGGCGGGAGGCATTTTTGATGTCGCTGCGGCGGAAGAAACTCAAATGCAGCCCTGACTTCATTCGCGAGGGCAATCACCGCTTCGATGGAGGCTACGCGGCGATGATAGAGATGTTGAAGCTGCGCGTGCGCCCGACAGCCGTGTTGGCCTCCAACGATCTTACTGCGATCGGAATCATGGGTGCCGTTCATGCCGCCGGGCTGCGCGTTCCCGAGGATATTTC
>Ga0182024_10021543_pt1 | contig 11691 bp, 8 predicted proteins | sample P32metaG_FD_120480 | JGI IMG/M metagenome (GOLD analysis project Ga0182024, IMG submission 120480) | Permafrost microbial communities from Stordalen Mire, Sweden - P3-2 metaG (Illumina Assembly) | ecosystem: Environmental > Terrestrial > Soil > Wetlands > Permafrost | place: Sweden: Stordalen... | reverse complement strand
TTGACGAGCACCTCGCACGAGTTGAATTCCCACCGGAAGAACGCGTTGACGATCTTCGAGATCGAGACAACCTCAGCGCCGGTCTCCGGCGCGAGGAATTCGTACTCGACCCGGTATCGCTCGTGCATCGGCGCACCGGCGTCGAACCGCATCACCATTGTCTCGGCGCCGATCGACAGTGCCCTGGCGAAGACGTCGTAGCCCTCGACGGAGGCCTGCAGGTGCATCAGCATCTCACCGGACTCGTTGTACGCCCGGTTCAGTTCCTCCGCGTTCCGGATGCGCGACACCCCGCGCCAGCCGCCGCCGTCGTAGGGCTTCATGTACAGCGGGTACCCGATCCGCGCGGCGATGGCGTCGAGATCGAATGACTTGTTGTACCGCTGCGCGGTGTAGGCGTACTTGTCATGGCCGGGCGGGTTCTTGTACGGCACCAGCACCGTTTCCGGCACCTTCAGGCCCAGCCGCATCATTGCGCAGTACGCCGCGTGCTTCTCCATGGCCTGGAACGTGAACGGGGAGTTCAGCACGTACACGCTGTCCATCAGGGAGATCTTCTTGAGCCACTCGCGCGGGTGGTAGTACCAGTACGCAAGCCGGTCCACGACCAGGTCGGTGCGCGGCTTCGACCGGAGCGAGAACGGCTCGATGGTCAGCCGTTCGGTGGCGAAGACGTGCTGACGCCCTGAGTCGTCAAGGACCGGGCCAAGACTGGTCAGCAGGTGCTCGAACGCGCGCGGCCAGTCGTCCTCGGTGCCGAGCAGCAGGCCCACCAGGTGCCGGACGTCACCATCCACAGAGTCTCCCGGTCGTTGTCGCGCAGGGCAGGTATGTACCGGACGGTATTCCGGCCGTACCCGTGGTGTCGAGGATGGTTAGGTCAGCTCAGCCAGGTACTGCGGCAGCATCGCGCGCCACGTGGTCCACTCGTGGTCCCATTCCGCCCCCCAGTTGTCCACCCGGTTAGGGATTCCCTTCGCGCCGAGGGCCGACGCCATCTTCCATGACTCGCCGACGTTCTCCCACCGGCCCTCGCCGGATGCGAGAATCACGAACCGCTGACGGAGCAGCTCAAGCTGCGACCCGTCCAGGCCTGGCAGGAACTGCAGCGGTGCCGAGAGATACAGATCCTGGCTCCAGGCCTCGTCGTAAAAGCGCTCGACGCGGTAGCTCCCGCTCATGCCGATGGCCGCGGAGAAGACGTCGGGGTACCGGCACAGGACGGCCACCGCGTTGAACGCCCCGATCGAGGCGCCCCCGGCGATCACGTCCATGTCCTGGCCGCCGAGATCCGCGTGGATCGCCGGCACGACCTCGCGCCGGATGCACTCGTGAAACTGGTTGAGCAGCCACAGCCGGTGCTCCGGCGTGCCCTTCTTGGTCATGATCGCCTGCCCGGCGACGCTGTCCACCGAGTACAGCTTGACGCTGCCCTCGGCGAGCAACTGCCCGCACGCGTCGAGCAGGCCGTTGCGCTCGATCTCCTCGGCATCGCCGCCGGCCGACGGGAAGATCAGCACGGGCCTGCCGAAGGTGCCCCACCGGACCAGCGTGATCTCCTCCTGCAGCCGCCCGGAGAACCACCGCTCGGCTGCCTTCACGTCGTCACTCATAGATGAACTTCTGCGGACCAGGGAATATCCATGACAACCCCTCCCGAAGCCGGTCGCGCCAGTTCTCCCAGCTATGCCCGTCCCTGGCCTCGACATAACGGACAGCCATCCCGGCTGCCTCGAATGTAGGAACCATAGACCGATTACGGACGATAAGCGGCTCGTAGACCCCGCAGCTGACGAACACCTTGTCGGCGACCCGGCGCGGCGCGGCCCGGTACCGGTTGACGAACTTCACCACCGGCTCGAAGGCCGGGCCGCCGCCATGGTCGTGGCCGATGTCGGTGAACACGAAGGAGCCGGACTGCAGCAGCAGCGAACCGTAGCCGTGCGGGTAGCGGAAGGCGGTCGACAGCGCGGCGACGGCGCCGAAACTGGCGCCCATCAGGCACCGGCCGGACGGCGTGCCTGCCAGCGGGAACTCGGCTTCCAGCCGCGGTATCAGCTCGGCGGTCAGGTAGCGGGCGTGCGCCGCCGAGTTGGCATACTCGGTCAGCCGGTCGCCCGGCGAGACGAACGCCACGATGGTCTCGGCCACGTCGAGCCGGTGAATGAGGTTGTCCAGCACCGTCTTGGCCGACGCGTACCGCAGGTAGTCGCTGCCATCGTGCACGACAAGAAGCGGATAGCTGGCAGTACGCAGCAGGCGGGCCGGCAGGTACAGCGTTACCGCGCAGTCCCGGCGCAGCGCGCGGCTCGGCACCTTCAGGTCGACCAGCGATCCGGGACGTGCCTCCGGATCGGGCCTGGTCCATTCGGGTACCTCGTACCCGCGGGCGTAGCAGACCGACGAACTGCCCACCGGGCTATGCGCCAGGCGGCGGTTGAGGGGATCGTTGATCCGCTCCCGCTGGTCGCCGCGCGCCACTTCCAGCTGGTACTCGAACCGGGAGCCTTCCGGCAGTTCCACTACGACGTACCACAGGTCAGTCAGGTACAGCCGGCGCAGCGGAATGTGCTCGGGCAGGCCGACGGCCCGGTGCACGAGGCTGACCTGGTCGGCCTCACCCCGGTAGAGGAACGTGCAGCGGGCGCCCTCGACGATGGGCACGTCATGCCGCGCCAGGAAGCGGTCGATGACGGCCGGCTCGGCTAGCCTGCGCTCCCGGAGCCTGTTGATGGCGAGCTTGCGGCTGACCGCCGGGCCGGTCACGGTGGTCACGCCGCCTCCAGCGTGGTCACGCGGCCGTCCTCGGCGAGCACCCGGGTATCCGGCGGGCAGCTGCCGCCGTCACCGGCATCAACCCGGGTGCCGGCTTCCAGCAGGACACAGCGGGCGGGCGCGAATCTCCGCGCGAAGACCGCCATCCGCGGCGCGTCGTCGAGCAGCAACCTCGCGCGGGCGTGCGGCAGCAGCACCAGGTTGCGGAGCAGGGACAGGCCGCTGCCGTAGATCTCGGGGTGCCCGGGTCCCTGCGGTGCCCGGTCGTGAAAGAGCACGATCTGGTCGGTCAGCGCCATCGCGCCGGCCGACCACGCGATCACCGGCGAGCGCAGCGCCGCCGCGACATTGAACAAGTGCAGGGCGTCCGCCAGGACGCCCACGTGCCCGCCGGCCACCACGACCGCGGCTGCCTCGCCGAGCATGCCGCTGACCTCGGCGCGGTGCGCGGCGATCACCGGTCGGCTGTGCGGCGTCCAGGCCTGGTAAAACTCGCCGCGGATGGCGCCGATCCGGCGCAGGTGCGCCGCGTCGAGTTCGCGCACGGCGGCGAGGGCCTCGGCCAGTTCCTCGGCCCTGGCCCGCCCATTGCCGCTGCGGCGCTGGACGGCGTAGACCGCCTGCAGCGCATAATCCAGCCGGAGCAGGTAGATCTCCTGCACCTCCGCTAGCACCCTACGCAGCCGCCGGTCGGCCGCGGCGAAGTCCGGGTCACGCTCCAGCACGTCGAACCATCGCCGGTACAGGCTGAGATTCACGTCGCGGGAGCCGAGCAGTCTGCCCAGCTCGCCGTCGTTAGCCTCGCCGTCGCGCCACCCCGCGGTGATCGTGGCGACCGGGCCGTCCAGCCGCAGCGAACGCATGACCGTGTCCACCGTCGGCCTGCGCTGCGGCCCCAGCAGCGTGACCCTCACGATGCGTGGACGTGAAGCGTCCGCCCTACGGTGTCGAGCATCGCGTGCAGCGTGTCGTAGTCGGGGTGGCGCATCCGCACGTACGCGTTGGCCATGTAGCCGGCTTCCACTGGCTGGGTCGCGGTACCCGCGGACGGCAGGTGAGCGTCCATGACCCACTCGCCGTGCTGCCGCTGCATTTCCTCGACTCCGGTGTAGCCGGTGATCTGGCCGTCGCTGTCGGGACGCAGCGCGACCATCCCGCTGGCGTACCGCCGCGACGGCGCCGGGCCGGTCTCGCCGCCCACGATCGCGTCCGCCCACGCGCGGTAGACGTCCATCTCGTTGCCGGCCGAGTAGAGATCCCAGGCCCCCACGCCCGGCGGGCGGCAGCCGATCTCGGAGAACTTCAGCCCCTTCGGGCCGAAGAACCACTCCATGTGCGTTGCCGACGTCTCTATCCCGAGGGCGGCATTGACCCGGCGGCCCATCTCGCGCAGCCCGGCGTACTCCGGCGCGGAGTCGATCCGGTTGGTGGAGATGAACTCCGGCGAGATCCACCGGGTCCGCATGGCATCGAGCACGTTCGGGAAGTAGTGCGACACGAAGTCGACCGCTACCCGGCCGTTGACCGTGATGGTGTCGTAGAAGCCCTCGTGGCCCTCGATGAACTCCTCCACGGCAATCGACTCGGCGCCGTGCTCGCCGAAAACCCCCAGTGCGCGCTCCAGGCCGGCCGCATCGTCGGCGCGCATGGTGTCCGCGGCGCCCGCGCCGCTGCGGGGCTTGAGTATCAGCGGGTAGCCGACCTGCTCGGCGAAGGCCCGTACCTCAGCCGCGCTATCGGCCGCGGCCGAGGCCGCCGTCGGTACCCCGGCCTCGCGGAGCACCTGCTTCATCGACGGCTTGTCCCGGCACAGCCAGGCCGTCCGGACCGACGTGCCCGGGATGGCGCAGGCCTCCCGGACCTGCGCGGTGGCCATGATGTGTGCCTCGATCGTCGCCTCGATCCGGTCCACCCACAGCTTGTCCTGCGTCCACCGGACGGCGCGCGTCATCGCCTCGACGTCGGTCACCGACGACACCTGCTGGTAGTGGTACAGCCAGCCCTTCAGCTGGCCGTCCAGCGCCTCGGGGGGAGACTCGCCGACCCCGATCACCGTCGCGCCTGCCTCGGCGAGCGCGCGGGCGAAATGCCGCTGGTTAGAGGGGAAGAACGGCTCGACGAACACGACGTTCATGTCTGGCATGGTAGCCCGCGGGCAAGGCATCCCATTCCGGCAGGTGCTCTGGCGGTGATCTTGCCGGGTAACAGGGTACTTTCCAGGCATGGTTGCCGCCGTCTTCGTCGCGCCCTACCTCCTCGACGCAACGACCAGGTTCGTCCGGGCCGCGGCAGCGCTGCCGGGCGTGGAGCTGGGCGTGATCACCTGCGATCCCGCGGATCGCATACCGGCGGAGCTGCGGGGCAGCCTGGCCGGGCACTGGCGGATCGACGATCCGCTCGACGCCGGGCAGATCGCGGGCGCCGTGCAGGGTCTCGGCGCGCAGCACGGGCCGGCCCAAGCGCTGCTGGCGGTGCTCGAGCAGCTGCAGGTACCGGTCGCGCAGGTTCGCGAGCACCTGGGCATCCCTGGCATCGACGCGGCGACCGCGCACAACTTCCGCGACAAGGCGCAGATGAAGTCGGTGCTGCGGGCCGCCGGGGTGCCGTGCGCGCGGCACCGGCTGGCCGACTCCGCTGCGGCGGCGGCCGGCTTTGCCGCCGAGGTCGGCTACCCGCTGGTGGTCAAGCCGCCAGCCGGGGCCGGGGCAAAGAGCACGTTCCGCCTCGATGACGCCGATGACCTGCGGGTATGGCTGGACGCTGCCCCGCCAGGACCGGACCGGCTTGCCTTGCTTGAGGAGTTCCTGACCGGCGAGGAGGGCTCGTACGACAGCGTCATGGTGGGCGGCCAGGTCGTCTGGGACTCGGTCTCCGGCTACCTGCCCACGCCGCTTGAGGTGCTGCGCAACCCGTGGATCCAGTGGATGGTGCTGATGCCCCGTGACGTCAGCGGGCCCGAGTACGCCGGCATCCGGGCGATCGCGCCGACGGCACTGCGCGCGCTCGGGCTGCACACCGGACTCACCCACCTGGAGTGGTTCCGGCGCCCGGACGGCACCGTCGCCGTCTCCGAGGTCGCGGTGCGGCCACCGGGCGGCCAGATCACCTCGATGCTGTGCTACGCCCACGACTTCGACCTGTACAGCGCATGGGCGCAGCTGATGGTGCACGGCACCTTCGGCCCGCCGCAGCGTAACTGGTCCGTCGGCACCGTATTCCTGCGCGGACAAGGAACGGGGCACGTCACGGCGGTGCACGGCCTGGACGAGCTGCCGCCCGAGGTGAGTTCCATGGTCGTCGAGTCACGCCTGCCGGAGCCCGGCCAGCTGTCCTCGGGCAGTTACGAGGGCGACGGCTACATCATCGTCCGGCACCCGGACACCGCCGCCGTGGCCGGCGCGCTGCGGCGGCTGGTCACCGGCGTCCGCGTCGAGCTCGGCTGACCGCGATGAATGTCCTCATGATCTCGCCCGGCTACCCGGCCGAGATGGCGTTCTTCACCCGCGGCCTGGCCACCGCCGGGGCGTCCGTCATCGGCGTGGGCGACCAGCCGCCCGGCGCGCTGCCGCCCATCGCGCGGGACGCGCTGGCGCACTACGTCCCGGTCGGCTCGCTGGCCGCCGAGAACGCCGTCGCCGCGATCGTCCGCGAGCTGGCCAGGCAGGTGCGCATCGACTTGGTGGAATGCCTGTGGGAGCCGTACATGCTGCTCGCCGCGCGGCTGCGCGAGGAGCTTGACCTGCCCGGGCTGACGGTGGCGCAGACGGTGCCCTTCCGTGACAAGGAGCGGATGAAGCAGCTCCTCGACGCGGCTGGCCTCCGCACGCCGCGGCACGACGCCACCGAGACGGTGGCAGGCGTATGGGCCGCGGCGGAGCGCATCGGCTTCCCGCTCATCGTCAAGCCGATCGACGGGGCCGGCGCGGCCGACACCTACCGGGCCGACTCGGCCGCCGAGCTCGATGCCGTGCTGCCGATGCTCCGGCATGTGCCGCAGGTCAGCGTCGAGGAGTTCGTCGACGGGCAGGAGTTCACCTACGACACCATCTGCGCGGACGGCCGGGTGCTGTTCGAGAACATCTGCTGGTACCGCCCCCGCCCGCTGATCATCAAGATGCATGAGTGGATCAGCCCCACCACGATGGCGCTGCGTGACCTGGACGCGCCGGATCTCCAGGCCGGCCGGGCGCTCGGCGCCGCCGTGCTGAAGACGCTCGGATTCCGCGACGGGTTCACCCACATGGAGTGGTACCGCAAGGACGACGGCGAGGTGGTGTTCGGCGAGATCGGCGCCAGGCCGCCCGGCGCCCGCACGGTCGACGTGATGAACTACGCCACCGACGCTGATCTTTTCTCGGCCTGGGCGGAGGCGGTCACCCGCGGGCGGATCTCGCAGCCGATTGAGCGGCGCTACAATGCCGCGAGCATCTTCAAGCGCGCCAGGGGCACCGGCCGCATCACGCACTACGAGGGTCTCGACCGGCTGCTGGCCGAGTACGGGGATCACGTGGCCGCGGTCGAGCTGCTCCCGGTCGGCGCGCCGCGCCGCGACTGGCGGGCCACGACCATCTCCGACGGCCTGGTAATCGTCCGCCACCGGGAGCTGTCGAAGGCCCTGGAGATGGCGGAACGGTTCGCCGCCGACCTGCACCTGTACGCAAGCTGACGGCGGCTACGCAAGCTGACGGCGGCGGCCGGCACGGGATCCGGCGAGAGCCTGGAGCAGGGAGCCCGGCAGCAAGGGCCCGGCAGCCGCAGTCAAGAGTGCGTGCCGGGTTGCTCTTCTTACGCCTGGTCCGCCTCGGCATGGCTCTGCAGCACGACCACCGAGCGCCCGGCGACCGGCAGCGTCACCGAACTCGCGAACGCATCGCCCTCCCGGCCGGGACCAGACGTGTCGAGCATCAGCTCCCACCACTCGCCCCACTGCTTGGGCAGCGTCCAGTCGATCGGCTCGTGGTAGGCGTTGAACAGCAGCAGGAAGGAATCGTCGGTTACCCGCTGGCCCCGCCGGTCGCGGTCGGTGATCGCGTCGCCGTTCAGGAAGAGCCCGACCGAGCTGGCGAACCCCGCATCCCAGTCGTCGTCGCCCATCTCGGCCCCGTCCGGCTTGCACCAGCCAAGGTCCACCGAGCCCCGGATGGGCAGGCCCTGGAACCAGCGCCGCCTGCGCAGCACCGGATGCTCGCGCCGGAGCGCGATCAGGCGGCGGGTGAAGGCCAGCAGGTCCTCGTCGACGTGGTCCCAGTCCTGCCAGGAGATGTCGTTGTCCTGGCAGTAGGCATTGTTGTTCCCGTGCTGGGTGCGCCCGGACTCGTCCCCGGCCAGCAGCATCGTGACGCCCTGGGAGAGCAGCAGGGTGGCGAGCAGGTTGCGCTGCTGCCGCTGCCGCAGCGCCAGGATGCCTGGGTCGTCGGTGTCGCCCTCGGTGCCGCAGTTCCACGACCGGTTGTGGCTCTCCCCGTCGGCGCCGCCTTCGCCGTTGGCCTCGTTGTGCTTGTCGTTGTAGGAGACCAGGTCGCGCAGGGTGAAGCCGTCGTGGGCGGTGACGAAGTTGACGCTGGCCCCAGGGTGCCGGGCGTCCGCCTGGTAGAGGTCGGAGCTGCCGGTGAGGCGGGAGGCGAATTCGCCGAGGGTGGCTGGCTCGCCCCGCCAGAAATCCCGCACGGTGTCGCGGTAGCGGCCGTTCCACTCGGACCACAGGGCCGGGAAGTTGCCCACCTGGTAGCCGCCCTCGCCGATGTCCCACGGCTCGGCGATGAGCTTGACCTGGGAGACGACGGGATCCTGCTGGATCAGGTCGAAGAACGCCGATAGCCGGTCGACCTCGTGAAACTGGCGGGCCAGGGTGGCGGCCAGGTCGAAGCGGAACCCGTCGACGTGCATCTCGGTCACCCAGTAGCGCAGCGAGTCCATGATCAGCTGGAGGGTGTGCGGGTGGCCCACGTTGAGGCTGTTCCCGGTGCCGGTGGTGTCGTAGTAGAAGCGCGGATCGTCGGCCACCAGCCGGTAGTAGGCGGCGTTGTCGATGCCTTTCATCGACAGCACCGGGCCGAGCTGGTTGCCCTCGGCCGTGTGGTTGTAGACGACGTCGAGGATCACCTCGATCCCGGCCGCGTGCATCGCCCGGACCATCGCCTTGAACTCGGCGACCTGCTCGCCCCGCTGCCCGCCGGCGGCATAGTCGTTGTGCGGGGCGAGGAAGCCGATCGAGTTGTAGCCCCAGTAGTTCCGCAGCCCCCGGTCGGCCAGATGGGCGTCGTGCACGAACTGGTGCACCGGCAGCAGCTCCACGGCGGTGACGCCAAGCCCGGTGAGGTACTCGATGGCGGCCGGATGGGCCAGCCCCGCGTAGGTGCCCCGCTGCGCCTCGGGGATGTCAGGATGCCGTACGGTGAAGCCCTTGACGTGCAGTTCGTAGATGACTGACTCGTTGAGCTGGATGTCCGGCGGCCGGTCGTTGCCCCAGTCGAAGTACGGGTTATGCACGACGGCCTTGGGCACGCTGGCGGCGCTGTCGTCGTCGTTGCGGGAGTTCTCGTCCCCGAAGTCGTAGGGGAAGCACGCCTGCCCCCACTGGACCTCGCCCTCGATGGCCTTGGCGTAAGGGTCGATGAGCAGCTTCGCCGGGTTGCAGCGCTGCCCCGCCTCCGGCGCCCACGGTCCGTGCACCCGGTAGCCGTAACGCTGCCCGGGCGCCACCGAGGGCAGGTAGGCGTGCCAGCACGAGGCGTCGACCTCGTCGAGGGGTAGGCGCTGCTCGGCGCCGTCGTCGTCGAAAAGGCAGAGCTCGACTCCGTCGGCGACCTCGGAGAATAATGAGAAGTTCGTCCCGCCGCCGTCGTAGGCGGCGCCCAGGGGGTAGGGGCGGCCGGGCCAGATCTCCATGGCGTCGGTCATCAGCTACTGCGTCCTTTCTTCGGCTCCGCTTGCGCTTGCCCGCGGCAGTATCGGCACCATCCGGCGGCCTGCCGCAGTAGTCATGGTGCACCGCATCCGTCGTGCTGGCACCGGCATCCGTCAGGCTGGTACCGCACTGTCAAGGTGGCATCGCATCTGTCACGGTGGCATCGCATCTGTGGCGATGGCACCGCATCTGTGGCGATGGCACCGCATCTGTCACGGTGGCACCGCCTTCGTCAGGATGACGGCGACGGTGTCCGGCGGCAGCACGAGTCCATGCCCCGCCCGCTGCACCCGGGCATCGGAGGCCGCCAGCAGCTCCGCCTGCGGGGCGGCCGGGAAGGTCCAGGTTCCGCTGCCGAGGTTACTGGCCACGACAACCGGCCCGCGGCGGATTGCCAGCCAGCCGGCTTTCTCGTCGAATTCGGTCTCAACGCCGTCGAGGCGAGGGTCGGTCAGTGCCGGGAGCTGGCGGCGCAGGGCGAGCAGCCGACGATACCAGGCCAGCAGGCTCGCGTGCCGGCCGCGGCGGGCCTCGTCCCAGTCGAGCCTGGAGCGCTCGAACGTCGCCGGATGCTGGGGATCGGGTACATCGCCCGGATCCCAGCCGAACACGGCAAACTCAGCGCGACGCCCCCGGCTGACGGCCCGGCCGAGCCCCGGATCGTCGTGATCGGTGAAGTACTGGAACGGAGTGCTGGCCCCCCATTCCTCGCCCTGGAAGAGCATGGGCACGAACGGCGAGGTGAGCAGCAGCGCGGCGGCGACCCGGAGCCGGCCGTCGCTCATCAGCGCGGCGGAGCGTTCCCCGGCCGCCCGGTTACCGACCTGGTCGTGGTTCTGGGTGCAGACCACGAATTGGCTGCCGGCCAGCCCCGTGACCGGCCGGCCATGCAGCCGCTGGCGATACGGCGAGTAGCCGCCGTCGTACACCCACGCCTGGCGCAGTGCCTTGGCCAGCAGGCGAAGAGACCCGAAGTCCGCGTAATATCCGCTCTTCTCGCCGGTCAGGACGGCATGCAGCGCGTGATGCCATTCATCGGTCCAGGATGCGGCGAGGCCGTAGCCGCCGGCGTCCCGGCTCCGGACGGGCCGGGAGTCGCTGCGGTCGCTCTCGGCGATAAGGAACAGCGGGCGGCGCGCGTGCGCGGCGAGCGCGTCCACCTCGACGGCGAGCGCTTCGAGGATGTGGGTTGCCGAATCGTCGACGATGGCGTGCACGGCGTCCAGGCGCAGCCCGTCGCAGTGGTAGTCGCGCAGCCACATCAGCGCGTTGTCGATGACGAACCGCCGGACCTCGGCGCTGCCCGGCCCGTCGAAGTTGACGGCGTCGCCCCAGTTGGTCTGGTGGTGCGCCGAGAAATACGGGCCGAACTCCGGCAGGTAGTCCCCTTCCGGCCCGAGGTGGTTGTAGACGACGTCCATGATCACGCCGAGCCCCCGGGCGTGGGCGGCGTCGACCAGCCGCTTTAGCCCGTCGGGCCCGCCGTAGGCGTGATGCGGGGCGAACAGCCCGACGCCGTCGTAACCCCAGCCCCGGCGGCCGGGGAACTCGGCCACCGGCATCAGCTCGATGGCGTCGACGCCGAGGTCGGCCAGATGCCCCAGGTGCTCGATTGCCCCGTCGAAGGTGCCGGCCGCCGAGAACGTGCCGATATGGCACTCGTAGAGAACTGATCCGGCCAGCGGCAGCCCGCGCCAGCCGCTATCGCGCCAGCGGAAGGCGCCATGGTCGACGACCGTGGACGCGCCATGCACCCCGCCGGGCTGGCTGGCCGAGCGCGGATCAGGACGGGGCGGCCCGCCGTCCAGGCTGAACGCGTAGTCGCTGCCCGGCTCCGCGTCCTGCGTGCGCCGTGCCCACCAGCCGTGCCCGGCCGGGCTCATCGAGCCGTGCCCGGCCGGGCTCATCGCCAGCCGCTGCCCGCCGACCTCGACGTCGACGCGCTCGGCGCGCGGTGCCCAGACCCGGAAGTCGTGCATCACGCCTCCCTGGCCAGCACCGCGACCGGG
>Ga0182024_10021542_pt1 | contig 11691 bp, 8 predicted proteins | sample P32metaG_FD_120480 | JGI IMG/M metagenome (GOLD analysis project Ga0182024, IMG submission 120480) | Permafrost microbial communities from Stordalen Mire, Sweden - P3-2 metaG (Illumina Assembly) | ecosystem: Environmental > Terrestrial > Soil > Wetlands > Permafrost | place: Sweden: Stordalen... | reverse complement strand
GCTGGCTCCGCTGCCGCCGCTGAGCAGCAGGGCCACCGCGATCGGGATCAGCGCCACCAGCGCCACTGCACCGGCCAGAGCCGGGCGCAGGCGGGAGCGAGAGCCGGGAGAGGGATCGCTCGGATTGCTCATCAAAACTGATTGTCCCGCATTGCCGACAGCGGCTGGTGAGCACCCGCCGCCGCGACTGTTTTCCGGCCCGTAAGCGCTTGTGCGTAGTCTTAGTCATATGTTCGGATTGAGAAACAAGACCTCCATGATCGATCCCTCCTCGGCCCTGCCCGGGCGCGAGCAGGAGATTCCCGTCGCCGATCGCCACGCTGTGCTGGGCACGCCGATGAAGCCTCCGTTCCCAGAGGGCTTTGCGCAGCTGATCGTCGGCATGGGCTGCTTCTGGGGCGCCGAGCGCGTGTTCTGGCAGGCGCCCGGGGTCTACACCACAGCGGTCGGATACGCGGGCGGCTTCACGCCCAACCCCACCTACGAGGAGGTGTGCAGCGGGCGCACCGGCCACACCGAGGCGGTGCTGGCGGTGTTCGATCCCGCCAAGACCTCATACGAGCAACTGCTGAGCCTGTTCTGGGAGAATCACGACCCGACGCAGGGAATGCGCCAGGGCAACGACATGGGTACCCAGTACCGCTCGGCGATCCTCTGGGACACCGAGGAGCTGCACCGTCAGGCCGAGGCCTCGCGGGCGATGTACGCCGAGCGCCTCCGGGCGTCGGGCTACCCCGAGATCACCACGGAGATCGCCCCTGCCGGGACGTTCTTCTACGCCGAGGACCACCACCAGCAGTACCTGCACAAGAACCCCTGGGGGTACTGCGGGCTCGGCGGAACCGGCGTCAGCTGCCCGATCGGGCTCGGCGCGGTTCAGTCCGGCGCTTAGCCGCCCGCAACCGCCGGGAGGATCGTGACCTCGTCCCCGTCCTCGACTTGGGTATCGAGCCCATCGAGGAAGCGGATGTCCTCACCGCCGACGTACACGTTGACGAACCGGCGCAGCCCTCCGTCCTCGGCGATCCGGCTGCGCAGCTCCCCGTAGCGCTCGTACAGCGCGTCGAGGACCTCGCCCACTGTCCCTCCGTTGACGCTGGCCTGCGACTCGCCGCCGGTTGCCTCTCGCAGCTGAGTTGGGATCTTGACGCTGACCGCCATCGTGGCGAATCTTATGCGAGCGCGCTGACGCCCTCGTTGGCACGTTCAAACGACTCGAGGTTGGGCTCGATCTCCCACGTCTCGAACGTCCCCCGGGCGACGTCGAGCGTCTTCAGGCCCTCGCCGGTGATGTAGACCACCACGCGCTCGTCGGGGTCGATGTCCCGGCGCTCGGCGAGCTTGGCCAGCACCGCGATGGTCACGCCCCCGGCGGTCTCGGTGAAGATGCCGGTCGTCCGCGCCAGCAGCTTGATCCCCTCGCGGATCTCGTCGTCGCTGACCGAGTCGATCGCCCCGCCGGTGCTGCGAGCCAAATCCAGGGCGTAGGGGCCGTCGGCCGGATTGCCGATCGCCAGCGACTTGGCGATCGTGTCCGGCTTGACCGGCTTGCAGAAGTCCAGCCCATCGGCGAACGCGCTCGCCACCGGCGAGCAGCCGGTCGCCTGGGCGCCGTTGAAGGTCGGCAGGTCGCCCTCGATCAGGCCGATGTCGATCCACTCCCTGAAGCCACGAGCGATCTTGGTGAACAGCGAGCCCGAGGCGATCGGGGCCACCACGCGGTCGGGGAGCTCGAAGCCGAGCTGCTCGGCCGTCTCGTAGGCGAGGGTCTTGGATCCCTCGGCGTAGTACGGACGCATGTTGATGTTCACGAACGCCCAGTCGTGCTCGCCGGAGAGCTCGGTGCAGAGGCGGTTGACGTCGTCGTAGTTGCCCCGCACCGCCACCACCTGGGTGCCGTAGATCCCGGTGGCCAGAATCTTCTGCTCCTCCAGATCGGAGGGGATGAACACGTAGGACTCCAGGCCGGCCGCGGCGGCGTGGGCGGCGACGGCGTTGGCCAGGTTTCCGGTCGAGGCGCAGGCCACGGTGTCGAAGCCGAGCTCGCGCGCCCGGGCGATCGCCACCGACACGACACGATCCTTGAACGAGTGCGTCGGGTTGGCGGCGTCGTTCTTGATCCAGACCTCCTTCAGGCCGATGCGCTGGGCCAGCCGGTCCGCGCGCAGCAGCGGGGTCCAGCCCGCCTCGAGCGTGTCTCGCGCCGGCTTGGCCACGGGCAGGAAGTCCTCGTAGCGCCACAGGGAGTGCGGGCCGGCCTGTATCCGGCGCTTGAGCGCGGCTGGATCCACGTCATCCCGCGGGAAATAGGCGACTTCGAGCGGCCCGAAGCACTGCTCGCACACGTAGCGGGCCTCAAGCGGATATTCGGTCTGGCATTCTCGGCAGCGAAGCGACTTCGGCGGCATATGAAAAAACCTCCGCCGGGGTCTGTGGTCGGAGGTTGGGAAACCGCCCTATCCACATCTCCCAGGCCTTGTAGTTGGAGCCTGTTGGAATTGGCACCTTTCCCTTGCGGGAGGTTGCCGGGGTTTCGTAGGGCCATTCCCTCCACCCCTCTGGATGCGTACTGCTATGTGGACGTGAGTATACCCCAGCGCCGGCGCCCGGCCGGCATGCCGGAATCGAGATCGTCGTCGCCGGCCCGATACCGAGTAACGACACCTCCCCGGCGGTGTTGAGCAAGCCGATGATGACCGCCTCCAAGGACCCCATGGAGCGTTTGCAGTCGGTGCTCGAGCTCCATGACGGATCCACCCCCAACCGGCGCATGCTGGTGATCGTCAATCCGTACGCCACCACGGTCTCTGACCGCCTCAAGCATCTGGTCGTCTACGCCCTGCGTGGGCGCTATGAGGTTCGGGCCGTCGACACCGAGGCCCGCGATCACGCCACTGACCTCTGCCGGGAGGCGGCGCAGGACGGCTATGACGTCGTCGTCGCATTCGGCGGTGACGGCACCGTCAATGAGGCCGCGAATGGCCTGGTGGGGTCCGACACGGCGCTGTGCTGCCTTCCCGGCGGGCGCACCAATGTCTACTGCCGGATGCTCGGGATTCCCACCGACGTCGTCGACGCCACCGAGCACCTGCTGGCGCTGGCGTACGACTGGCGTCCGCGGCGGCTGGACGTCGGGCTCGTCAACAACCGCTACTTCCTGTTCTCGGCGGGCGTCGGTCTGGACGCCAGCGTCGTGCAACGGGTTGACGCCCACCCGCGGCTCAAGGCCAGGGTCGGCGAGTGGTACTACGCCTGGACCGGAGTCCGCACCTTCAATCGCCACTACCTGCTGCGACCGCCGAGACTCGAGGCCGAGCTCGGCGACGAGCGCGTGGCCGGGGTGACGGCGATCGTCCAGAACGCCGACCCCTATACCTACTTCGGCGAGCGATCGGTCCACTTTGGCGAGGGCGCGACGCTGGAGAGCGGCGATCTCGCCGGCGTGGTGCTGCGGCGCGCGAGTCCGATCGACATCCCGACGATCACCTGGCGCGCGCTCTCACCGCGGGCCCGTATGGCGCGACATCGGCGGGTCGAGGCGTTCAGCGGGCTCGAGCGCCTCCGCGTCGCCTCCGCCGACGAGCGACCGCTGCCCCTGCAAGTCGACGGCGACTACATCGGTGAGGTCCACGAGGCGACGTTCGAAGCCAAGCCGCGTGCCATCCTGGTGATCTCCTGATGCGCCGATCCGTCCTGATATCGGCTGTCTGCATGCTCTTGAGCGTGCCGGCGCTGGTGGCGGCCCGGAGCGTCGCCGCCCGGGGTCGTGGCGCAACGCACCCGCCGGCGATCTCGGGATGTCGCGTGTTCCCGTCCGACAACCCGTGGAACCAGCGCGTGGACCGCCTGCCGGTCACGGCCGACTCCGAGCAGCTGATCGCCCGGATCGGACTCGACGCTCCCGTCCATCCCGACTTCGGGACGGTGTATGCCGGGGCTCCGAACGGGATCCCGATCACCGTCGTCTCGGGTCACACGCGCCGGGTGCCGGTCCATTTCACTTACGCATCGGAGTCCGACGGGCATTACTACCCGCTGCCTCGCGGCGTCGCCATCGAGGGCGGGGCCCGGTCGACCGGTGACCGGCACGTGATCGTCGTCGACCGCGCCACCTGCACCGACTACGAGCTCTACGCCGCCTATCCGGTAGCCGGGGGACGGCGATGGAATGCCGGCTCGGGCGCGATCTTCCACCTGGGATCTGACCATCTGCGCCCGGCGGGCTGGACCTCGGCTGACGCCGCCGGATTGCCGATCCTCCCCGGCCTGGCCCGCTACAGCGAAGTGAGCGCCGGGGCCATCGACCACGCGCTCAGGTTCACCGCCCCGTGCACGGGTCCGCACTACGTGTACCCGGCCCGCCACTTCGCCGCAAGCTGCAGCGGGCGCTTCGCGCCCCCGATGGGGCTGCGGCTGCGCCTGAAGGCGAGCGTGAACGTCGCCGGTCTCCCCTACCAGGCGCGCGTGGTCGCGCTCGCGCTCAAGCGCTACGGGATGATCCTCGCCGACAACGGCTCCCCGTGGTACATCTCCGGCGCCCCCGACCGGCGCTGGAACGACTCCGCGCTGCACGAGCTCGACCGTCTGAGCGGCCGCGACTTCCAGGTCGTCGATACGCGCTCGCTGCCCCACCCCGGGCTGTAGCCGCGTCGCCGGGGGGCGAACTCCCGCGTCCTCGAGGCTCGACCCAGGGTGGATGAACCCGCCTCCCGTGGGGCGCCGCGCGGCCGCCCGCACCCCGCTCCGGGTCAAATGCGGATCACCGCCCGCGACCGCCGGCTGCTGGCCTTCGCCGCCGATCACCGGCTCGTGCTCGCGGTCCACGTCCAGGGGCTCCTCGGTGTCTCGCTCGGTGCGGCCCGCACGCGGCTGCGAGCGCTCACCCGCGCGGGATACCTGCGCTACGAACGCAAGCTCAGCGGTCCCGGCTGCTACCTGATCGAGCGTAAGGGACTGGGGGCGATCGGCAGCCCGCTGCCCCGCCCGCGGGATGTGGACCTGGCGTGCTTCACGCACGACGTCGGGCTGGCGTGGCTGTGGCTGGCCGCCCGCGCGGGCGCATTCGGAACCATGCGGGAGGTCGTGTCCGAGCGTCAGATGCGCTCGCACGACGGCCGCCCCGAGCACCGCGGCGAGCCGCTCGGAGTCAGGCTGCCGGGAGTTGGGCCTCGGGGAGGCGAGCGTCGCCACTATCCCGACCTGCTGCTCGAGACCGCCACCGGGCACCGCGTGGCGGTTGAGCTCGAGCTGACGCCCAAGTCGCGGGCCCGGCGCGAGGAGATCCTGGGCGGCTACGCGGCCGATGCGCGGATCGACGCCGTCCTCTACCTCGCCGACCAGGAATCGGTGCGGCGGGCCGTCGCCGGCTCGGCCGCGCGGCTGGGGATCTCCTCGCTGGTCCATGTCCAGCGGGCGCAGTTCGCCGCACCCGAGGGAGCTCCGGCCGCGGGGCGGGTGGCCGAGCGCGCGGCCCACCGGGGCCTGGAAGGCGCGGAGCGGGCCCGATGAGGCCGCCGCCACGCCCGCGCCGGCCCCCCTACTGGACGCTGATCGCGTTCGTGGCGCTGATCTCAGTGCCGTTCAGCTGGGCGGGGGTGGCCATGCTGGTCGCCGCTGCCGGCCGGCTGGCGCTCGCGGCCGGGCGGCGAGCTGGGCGTCGCAGGCAGGAGCGGGCCACCCGCCAGGCGGGCGGCGCCGGAGTCAGGCTGGGGGTGGACGAGCGCGGTCGCGAGGTGCGTCTCAGCGACCACCAGCTGGCTGCCCACGGCCTGATCGTCGGCGCCAGCGGCGCGGGCAAGTCGACCACGCTGCTGGGGATCCTGCGCGAGCAGATCGCTCGCGGGCTGCCGGTGGTGGCGATCGATCTCAAGGGCTCGCCGGCGTTCGAGCGCGAGCTCGAGCGGGCGGCGGCGCTGGCGGGACGCCCGTTTCGCGTCTGGAGTCCCGATGGGCCGAGCCACTGGAACCCGCTGGCCCACGGCAATGCCACCGAGCTCAAGGACAAGCTCATCTCCACCGAGCGCTTCACCGAGCCCCACTATCAGCGCGCGGCCGAGCGCTACGTGCAGACGGCACTGCAGGTGCTGCACGCCGCCGGGCGCGAGCCCCAGCTCGCCGAGCTGATCCGGCTGATGGAGCCCAAGCGTCTGGCGGCGATGGTTCGCCATCTCGGGCCGGCGCTCGCCGAACGCGTACAGGACTATGTGAGTGGACTCACGCCCGACCAGATCAGCGCGGTGAGGGGCCTTGGAACCCGGCTGGCGATCCTCAGCGAGTCGCATGCCGGGCCTTATCTGGCGCCCTCGTCCGCGGGCTCGTCGGCGACGATTGACCTGGGCGCCGCGCTCGAGGGCCCCGACGTCGTCCTGTTCAGCCTCAACTCGAGCATCTACGGCAAGCTCGCCGCCCAGCTCGGCACCCTGGCGATCCAGGATCTGGTCAGCGCCACCGGCCACCGCCTCGAGCGCACCGGCGGCGGCGTCCCGGTCCAGGCGACGGTCGGCATCGACGAGTTCTCGGCGCTCGGGGCCGACCATGTGCTGGCGCTGCTGGCGCGCGGACGAGAAGCCGGGGTGAGCGTGCTTCTGGCCACCCAGGAGCTCGCCGATCTCGAGCGCGCCGCGCCCGGCTTCCGCGACCAGGTGCTGGGCGTCACCGCGGTCAAGCTCGCCCACCGGCAGGACGTTCCCGCCTCGGCGCAGACGATCTCGCAGATGGCCGGCACCGAGCGGGTGTGGGAGGAGACGCGCCAGATCCGTGGCCCGTTCAGCGGTGGGCACGGCAGTCGCGGCACCAGGCGCCTGGGCGAGCAGTTCGTGGTGCACCCCAATGAGATCAAGGCCCTGGAGACCGGGCAGGCCGTGCTGCTGACCAAGATCCCGTCCGCCCGGGCGACCAGGGTGCTGGTCTCACCGCCGCGGCGGGAGCCGGCCGCTCGCGGGCCGGCGCGTCGCGAGCCGCCCGGGAGGCCGCCGGGGGTCGGGCGGGGCGATCAGCCCGATCCGGGGGTGACGCGGTAGGCGTCGAACACGGCGTCGATGTTGCGCAGCCGGTTGATGGCCTGGTCCAGCGTGCGGGTGTCGGCTACCTCGACCACGAAGCGGTTCTTGACCATCGGGTGGTTGACCGTGCCGTGGATGTCCAGGATGTTGATCCCGCCTTCCGCGAACGTCCGCGAGATGTCCTCGAGCAGGCGGTAGCGATCCCAGCCGTCGACCTGGATCTCGACCCGGAACGCGGTGTCGGCGTCGCCGTCCCAGGCCACCTGCGTGAAGCGATCGGGATCCTTCTTGAGCACGGCCACGTTGGGGCAGTCGTCGCGGTGGATGGTGATCCCGCGCCCCAGCGAGATGTAGCCGACGATCGGGTCCCCCGGGACCGGCCGGCAGCACTTGGCCAGGCGCAGCATCACCTCATCGATGCCGTCGATCGAGATCCCGTAGCGCGAGGACGACGTCGTGGGCCGGGCGCGGCGGCGGTTGGTCTGCAGCAGGTCGTCGGCGGCGGTCGGCGCCGAGTCGGCAGCCTCGCCCTGCTTGAGGCGCTGCATCACCTTGTTGACGACGATCTTGGCGGAGATCTTGGCGCCACCGAGCGCGATGTAGAAGTCGTCGGCCTTGCGGAAGCCCATCTCCCGGATCACGTCGGCCAGCAGCGGCGATCCGACGAGCTTCTGTGCCGGCAGTCCTTGGCGCTTGAGGTGCTCCTGCAGCAGCTCACGCCCGGCGTGCTCGGTGTCGCGGCGCGATTCGGCCTTGAACCACGCCTTGATCTTGTTGCGCGCGCGGGTCGTCTTGACCAGCGCCAGCCAGTCGCGCGAGGGTCCGCGCTCGCGCTTGGAGGTCAGGACCTCGACGATGTCGCCCGAGTGCAGCTGGTAGGACAGCGGGACGATCTTGCCGTTGACCTTGGCGCCGACGCACCGGTGCCCGACGTCGGTGTGGATCTCGTAGGCGAAGTCCAGGGGCGTGGCGCCGGCGGCGAGCGACTTGACCTCGCCCTTGGGCGTGAACACGAACACCTCGTCCTCGAACAGGTCGACCTTGAGGGTCTCCATAAACTCGCGCGGGTCGCTGAGATCCTGCTGCCAGTCCAGCAGCGAGCGCAGCCACTTAAGCTTCCCGTCGGGATCGCGCAGGCTGGGGGTTGCGGCAGCGACCGCGCCCGGCTCCTCCTTGTACATCCAGTGCGCGGCGATCCCGAACTCGGCCAGATCGTGCATCTCGCGAGTGCGGATCTGGATCTCCAGCGGCCTGCCCTCGGGACCGATCACCGTGGTGTGCAGCGACTGGTACATGTTGAACTTGGGCATCGCGATGAAGTCCTTGAAGCGCCCCGGCAGTGGCTTCCACAGAGAGTGGATGACTCCCACGGCGCCGTACGTGTCCTTGATCGAGTCGACGATCACCCGCATCGCCGTCAGGTCGTAGATCTCGTTGAACTCCCTGCCCTTCTTGGTCATCTTGGAGTAGATCGAGTAGAAGTGCTTGGCCCGCCCGGAGATCTCGGCGTGGATGCCGAGATCGGTCAGTTCCCGGGCGACGTACTCGCCGGCCTCGTTGACGTAGCGCTCGCGCTCGCCACGCTGCTGGGCCACGAGCCCTTTGATCTCGTTGTACTTGCGCGGATGGAGCGTCTGGAAGGCGAGGTCCTCGAGCTCCCACTTGATCGCGTGAATACCCAGCCGGTGGGCGATCGGGGCGTAGATGTCGAGCGTCTCCCGGGACTTCTCGATCTGCTTCTGCTTGGACATGGCACCGATCGTGCGCATGTTGTGAAGGCGGTCGGCAAGCTTGATCAGGATCACCCGGATGTCGGTGGCCATCGCCACGACCATCTTGCGGTAGTTCTCGGCCTGCGCCTCGTCGCGCGATTGAAAGGTCAGACCGGTCAGCTTGGTGACGCCGTCGACGAGCCCACCGATCTCCTCCCCGAAGGCGGCGGTGACCTCTTCCAGCGACGCGCTTGTGTCCTCGACGGTGTCGTGCAGCAGCGCCGCACAAAGGGTCTCGGCGTCGAGCCGCATGCCCGCACAGATCTTGGCCACCCCCACCGGATGGGCGATGAAGTCCTCACCTGACTTGCGCCGCTGGTCGGCATGGTGCACGCAGGCGTAGACGAACGCCTCCTCCACGCGGTCGCGGTCGATCGCCACCGCCGCCTGGTCGGCGTGCTCCTCGATGATCGCGAACAGGTCGCCGAGCAGGCTCTGCTCGAAATCGGACAGGTCGGTGCGCTCGATCGGCGTCCGCGGGGCCGGGTCCCTGACGCCGTCGACCCGAGGACGCGAGGCCGCCAGCGCCGTCGAAGACGCCGCGCGCACGCCGCCGTTGCCGGGGTTGGCCTGACCGTCGCCCGCTTCCGGACTCGGTTCACCGCGGCCGATCGCTCTGCTCAGCCGCTTCGCGCTGGGTTTGCGTTGGTCCGGGATAGGGATCGCCTTCCGTCCTCGTATCGCTGTGCGTAGACCCTGTAGGACGGCGAGCTCTCGAGCGCTGTGGGCGCCCGGCCCGCGATCGCGAGGGCCGGCAGATCCCGGTCGAGGCTGACGAGCTCCAACTCCGTCAGCACCCGCACCAGTCTTCCGGCCAATCGGGCCGATCGATCATGCGGACCGTCGCCGCGTAGTAGGTGCTCGAGCTCCTCGCCGGCCGCCCGTTCCCGTTCCCTGAGGGCCCGGTAGAAGGCGACGAGCGAAGCACGGAGTCCGTACTCAAGCTCGTTCATCTGCTCAGCAAAGCGTAGCTCAGGCTCGCCCCAGGCCAGGTGGGTAAATCCCTCACCCGCGCTCAGCAGCTCGCCGAGGGCACCGCCGGTGGGTGGATCGAGCGCGACCAGGTGCGCGAACGGCAGCGCGAGTGCGGGATCGCGCTCGAGCGCCTGATAGCAGGCCAGGGTGAATCCGCCGGCCCGCGACCGCAGCCCCTCGAGCCGGCGAGGCACGTCGGCGCACAGGGCCAGCACATCGCCGCCGGCGGCCACGGCATCACCGAGCACGGCCAGTGGGCTGAGGCCGCGGCGATCGACCACGGTCCGCGCCACCGGCGCCCCGGGCAGAGTCTGCGCCGGGCCGGGCTCGAGCACCGTCTCGAGCTCTTCGAGCACGGTGTTCAGATAGTCCGCCGATTCGCCGAGCACCACGATGCCGGCGGGCGCGCAGGGCTGGTGATGGCGAAGCACCAGGCGCGGTTCGACGGCGCCGTTCCACGCGTTTCGCTCGAGCTTGAAGGTGGCGTCGCGAGGCGCAAGGGGATCGCCCCCGAGACGGCCGTCGCAGCCAAAAGCCACAGCGCGCGCCCGGGCGCCGCCTGAGCTCACACAGAAGCGCGCGTGGCGCCCCTCCCCCATCGGGCGAATATCGGCGAAGCGAGCGCCCGGCACCAGCAGCCGCGGTGACGGGTTGCCCATCCCACAGGGCTCCAGGCGCTCGAGCTCTTCGGCCAGCGGCAGCCCGAGGTCGGCTCCGGAGACGATCGCGTCCACCCGCTCGGACCGCTCGAGCAGATCAGGTGTCAGGACCTCGGCGGCGTGCAACTCGAACGCGGTGCGAAAGCCATCCAGTCGCTCGCGCGCGATCGTCACCCCCGCCGCCGCCCGGTGTCCGCCGTAGCGCTCGAGCGAGGCGGCGGTGGCGTGCAGGGCACCCAGAAGGTCAAAGCCGGGGATGCTCCGCCCCGAGCCCGTCCCGAGCTCCCCGTCAAGCGCCACCAGGACGGCCGGGCGGTGATGGCGCTCCACGATCCTGGAGGCGACGATTCCCACCACGCCGGGATGCCACTCCTCACTCGCCAGCACGTAGGCGCTGCGGCAACCGAGTTGGGCCACCTGGGCCTCGGCCTCCCACAGGATGCGCTGCTCGACGGCGCGGCGCTCGGCATTGACGGCGTCCAGGTCCGAGGCGATCTCCCGAGCCCGATCGGGATCGGAGGTGAGCAGCAGCTCGAGTCCCGCATCGGGCCGGCGCAGCCTGCCGGCAGCGTTGATGCGGGGCGCGAGCCGGAAGCCCAGGGTTCCCGAGTCAAGCGCGCTGGGATCGGCCCGGCTGACGCTCATCAGCGCTCGCAGTCCGGGCTTCGCGGTGCGCGCGAGCTCAGCCAGTCCCTCGCGCACCAGCCGCCGGTTCTCGTCGAGCAGCGGCACCAGGTCGGCCACGGTGGCCAGCGCCACCAGCTCGACGTCCTCGGCCGCGGTGCTCGCCCCCAGCGCCTGGGCGAGCTTGTAGGCGACCGCTGTCCCGCACAGCCCGGAGAACGGGTAGTCACAGACTGCGGGATGCAGGATCGGACAATCGGGCAAGAGGCCGTCGGCGCGCGGGGCGTGATGGTCGGTGACGACGACGTCGATGCCGGCGGCATGGGCCGCGGCGACCTCCTCCACCGCGGTGATCGCGCAATCCACGGTGACGATCAGCGCCGTCCCACGCTCGGCCAGCCGTTCCACGGTGCGCAGCGAGAGCCCGTAGCCGTCCTCCAGCCGACTGGGCAGAAACCAGTCGGCATCGGCGCCCAGAGCCCGCAGGGCCCGGACCATGATCGCCGTCGCGCACACGCCGTCGACGTCGTAGTCGCCGTGTACGGTGATCCGGCTTCCGGCGCCGACATGCCGCTGGATCAGCTCGAGGGCCCGATCGATCCCGGCAAACGCGCGGGCGTCGTGGGCTTCGCGAGCCTCGAGGAACCTGCGCGCCTGGTC
>Ga0182024_10021541_pt1 | contig 11691 bp, 12 predicted proteins | sample P32metaG_FD_120480 | JGI IMG/M metagenome (GOLD analysis project Ga0182024, IMG submission 120480) | Permafrost microbial communities from Stordalen Mire, Sweden - P3-2 metaG (Illumina Assembly) | ecosystem: Environmental > Terrestrial > Soil > Wetlands > Permafrost | place: Sweden: Stordalen... | reverse complement strand
CCATGAGCATTGCCGCCGCCCATCTCGGCATGACAGATTTTGCGGACGCGACACCCCGCACGGCAATACCGTCAGGCGCGACGATCCCCAGGCCAGGCGCGAACACATCGTTCGAACCACTTAAGCAGATCAATGCCGGCCTCCTGAACGTTGGATACGCCGAAGCCGGCCCGGCCAATGGTCCCGCCGTAATTCTTCTGCAGGGCTGGCCTTACGACATTCACAGTTACGTCGATGTCGCACCTTTGTTGGCATCGGCGGGCTACCGGGTGATCGTGCCGCATCTGCGCGGCTTTGCACGACGCGCTTTCTTTCCAGTAACACGTTCCGCAATGGCCAGCAGGCGGCAGTTGCGCTCGGCTCTATCAGCTCATCCGGCAAAAAGGACCAATCGTAGACCGAACCTTCGAGATCGAATTCCTCGATCCCGGCGTTCACGCCCCTGACTTCACGTTTGGTTAGAGACTTCGAGGAACGAAATTACCGGCCACTCTGCTCGATTACAAAGGAGGCAAAAAAATGACACAACAGAGGAGGCAGCTATGAGCACAAATGTAGTCCGTAGTATCGACACGAGCGTCGCGAGGGTCGACATGAAGTTCGAAGTGGTCGTCATCCCCGTCTCGGATGTCGACCGCGCGAAGGAGTTCTACGCGAGGCTCGGTTGGAGGCTCGACGCCGACTTTCGCTTCGATAATGGCTTCCGGGTCGTCCAATTTACGCCGCCCGGGTCCGGGTGCTCGGTCCAATTCGGCACGAACATCACGTCGGCCGTGCCGGGCTCGGCCCAGGGCCTGTACCTGGTCGTCTCCGACATCGAGGCTGCGGGCGACGAGCTCGTCGCCCGCGCTGTCGAGGTCAGCGAAGTTTTTCACGCCGGGACGCCGGGCGCTCAATTCCAGCCCAACGGCACACGCGGTCGCGTCAGCGGACCATCGCCCGATCACGCCACCTATGGCTCCTTCGCCACGTTCAACGACCCGGACGGCAACGGCTGGCTGCTGCAAGAGATCACGACCCGGCTTCCCGGCCGAATCGACACCGGCAAGACAACGTTTGCGTCGGCGAGAGACCTGGAGAGCGCGCTTCGGCGTGCGGCGGCCGCCCACGGCAAGCACGAGGAGCGCATAGGCAGGGCAGATCCGAACTGGCCCGACTGGTATGCCGAATACATGGTGGCGGAGCAGGCTGGGATGGAACTGCCGACGTGAGCGATACCCATCGATCCTCACATGCGTGTGCGGTAACATGCGCTTCGTGGCCGTTGGCCCCAACGCGGCCGAAGGAAGCACCGTTCTGATGATCTTCATGGTCGCTGGGCAGGGACCGGCGACGACGGTGCCATGGATGGTCGGCGGGGATCACGACGGGTTCGTACGTACTAAGCACGGATGGAGGTTGGTCTCGAGACGTTGGGTCGAGCTATTTACGCGAGTTGACGCCATAAGCCGCACGTAGACAGTCAAGTGGTAGTAGTACAGAGACTACTTATGGAGGAATCATGAGCACCGCAACCCTCTCCCCCCTCAAGCCCGAACCGCAACTTGCCGGACAGACGGTCGTCGTGATCGGCGGCAGCGCCGGTATCGGGCTCGAAACCGCCCGACTAGCGCGTGCCGAGGGGGCGAAGCTTGTCCTCGCCGCCCGGAATCCCGAGCGACTTCAGTACGCAGCGAGCGAGCTCGCCGCGCTACATTCTGTGGCCTTCGATGCCACCGACTTCGAGCGCCTCGCGCAGTTCTTCGGCGAACTGCCCACTACGATCGACCACGTACTGGTCACTGGCCCCGGTCCCTACTACGCGCCGCTGGCCGAATTCGATTTCGAAAAAGCACGCCGCGACGTTGAGGCCCATCTGTTTCTTCCGCTGCAGGTCGCTCGTCACGCTGCAAACAAGGTTCGCCCGGGAGGAACCCTGCTCTTCATGAGCGGCACGGGGGGCCGCCGCACGGCGAAGGGATTCGCTCTCATCTCGGCTCTCACGGCCGCGATGCCGGCCATGACAAAAAATCTGGCGCTCGAACTCGCGCCTGTTCGCGTCAACCTCATCGCCGCCGGGTTTGTCGACACACCATTGTCGGCGTCGCTCCTCGGCAATCAGCTAGACGCGCGTCGCGAGCAACTGCGCACCACTCTGCCAATCGGCCGCGTGGTCGGCCCGGCCGACATCGCCGCCCTCGCCGTCCACCTCATGACGAACACAGCCGTCACCGGAGCAACGTACGATATCGACGGCGGCCAGCAGCTCGTCGAGGGGTGAGCCCGTGCGGGACGCGACTCTTACCTGCAGGGCTTCTCCTTTCCGAGTATATGGTTTAGGAATAAGGCATGGCGCGCCGAGACGGACGGTTAGGGCAGTCCCAGATTCGCTGGTCGAACCGGATCGCCGCGGGCGCGAGTCCTCAGGAGATCGAAGCAGCCTTGGCATTGATCAGGAAATTCCGCCTGCGTTTAGAGGCGGACCGCCGGAGCCAGGACGGCGTCTGAAGGCAGAGATCACATCACAATGACGTCTTACCGTCGTCACCTGTTACAGAGGCGATGAGAATCGGCCTTGGGTGTATAAGGTGCCCATCCGGGAGATCAAAAGGGAAATCCTAGTTTTCTTCTTTTCTCTTCCCCCGCACGCCCCACGCGTCAGGCGGGCGGCTCTCGCGACCGGCGGTCAGCAAATCCCCGGGTCTTATCGGCTACGTGCACCGCACTATACGGCTCTGATCAAGCCAATGCCGAGCGAAACGACTGCCACGGCAAGAACAACTGCTCCAACGTAGATCAGGGAGACCGCTCCGTTGGCTTGAGTTGCGGCCGGGGGAAGCACGGAAAAGAAGAAGCCCGCCGAAATGAGAATTGCAGCGAGCGGCACTCCAATTCTAACGAACCAGAGGAGGGGAACCGGGAGCGTGGCGGAGTCTGCAAGCATCTCGCAGATGAGCGAGAGGATCACGATAACGCCTGCGTGGGCGTGTCCCGCGCGAAAGAAATTCTGCCGCAATGGATTCTCCATATATCCGCTGTTCTTGCTCATCAAAGATGTCAGCAGAAAGTATCCTCCGTACTGAATCGTTGGCACGGCGATCAGGATGATTCCGGCCATCATTCTAGCTTCGCGAGTCATAGGTTCTCCTCTTCTCAATGGTTTCAACGGTTTTCCAAGCAACCGCTACTCTTGATTCAACTTCTTTACCGTTCCTGCTGCGAGTCGCAGAATCAGGTTTCTCGACATTAGCCGTGCACCCCAGGTGCTCAGCCGAACAGTAATCTTGCCGGGGTAGACCACTCTCTTTTCCGTGCTCAAAGGCCCGCAAGACCTGGGTAACTACCGGGCGCGGTTGGTCCATTTGCTTGGCCTCTAAACTGGGCTTCATGTCTGCGAGAATTGCGTAGCCACGGGGCCGGGACATGCGACCAATACGCGCACGCCGGTTTTTTAAAGCTCCAGCGACAGTGCCTCGCTAAAGAAAAGAACAAAGGCTTTGGAGGCAGCATATACGGCCGCGCCTGCGAGAGGCTGAAAGCCTGCCGTCGATGCGATATTGATGAGTCCTCCGCGATGAGATGCGATCATGTCGGATACGAAAGCATGCGTGAGGGCGACGACAGCGCTTACGTTTACATCCACTTGATTCATCTGTTTCGCAAGAGGGGTTTCAAGGAAGTTCTCGAAGACACCGAAACCGGCGTTGTTCACCAGGAGGTTGATCTTGAGCCCTCGGTTTTTGACCTCGGAGACGAGATGCTTTACAGCATCGGAGGAAGATAGGTCGGCGGGGATAACTGTGACCTCAACCCCGGCGTGGTCTCGCAATTCGTTCGCGAGCCGTTCGAGTTTTTCTTCAGACCGGGCCACGAGGACCAGATCGGCGCCCCGTTGGGCAAGCTGGCGGGCGAACTCCTCGCCCAGTCCTACGGAAGCGCCCGTGATAAGCGCCGTCGTATCTTTGTAGTTCATGGGTTCGGTTTCCTTATTTCGAGCCGTTTGCGGCGGCTCACGGCCGTCGTATCCGTGCGGCGCATTGGGTTGCGGATTCTACTCGGCCCACGGCTTCGAAACCGCCGCGAGCAGATTCTTCCCGAGGACGACCGAAGCGCTGATGACACCGCCGTACAGTGCGCCTACCACGCCTAAGCTGGACACATCCTGTCCCGTGAGATAAAGCCCTCGGATCGGGGTTCTAGCTCCGAGCCCGCGAATGCCGAAACGTGCCGGTGTGGAGGCAATGCCATAGATCTCCCCGTGGCCGTAGTTCATAAAGTGTCGAGTGGTGACCGGAGTTGACAACTCCGTGTACGCGATGTTGCCGACAACCGAGGGCACTTGCCGCTCCAGTTCGATGCGCATCCGACTCGACAGCCGCAGCTTCAGATCGTCGTACTCGTCTCCGCGCCGCTTCCAACGCGTTTCTCCCCAACGAGCAAATGCCTCATAGGGAACGAACGTGATGACCTCGACCGTGCTCTTGCCAGGATAACGGCTCTGAAAGTCGGGGTCTTTGGCCGAAGGAAAAGAGATATAGACGCTTGAGAATGGCGAATCAATATCCCGAGCAAACCGCTCGACATTTGCATCATGATCGAACGATGGATAGATCCAGAGGTTGGTGCCCTTCAACCCGAGCGTGGCATCGCTCTGCGACAGTCCGACATAAAAGGCGACATGGGCGGCTGAAGGAGGGAGCCTGCGCAGTTGGCCGCGCAGCGAATTTAGTTCGGGCAAATCTGCGGGCAATAGTCGCTCATAGGTATTGGCCGCACCCGCATCGCTGAGCACCAACGGTGCGCGAAATTCGCGTCCGTCGGTCATGCGCACGCCTGCGGCTTTCGTGCCTTCCAGCAGTATGCCTGCCACCTCGGCGCTGGTAACCACGCTGCCGCCGCTGTGCTCAATCTGCGGGAGCATGGCGGCAGCGATCGCGCTCGCACCTCCGGCAGGATAACTCCCCCCGGCAAAATAATGCTCAGCGATGGTGGCGTGAACGGCGAAGCTGCTTTTTGCAGGTGGCAGCCCATAGTCGCCCCATTGCGCCGTGAGCACCCCGATTAGTTCTCGATTGCGGGTAAGACTCTCCAGCACCTCGCGAGTAGTGCGCTTGGCCCAGCGCATATAGGGAGCACGCATCAGAGTGCCCGCCAGCGCCGCCACTGGCGCCGGGATCGCCTTCTCGGCGTAAAAAAGCCTACTTGCGCGGTTGCACGACTGAACCGCCGCAATATATCGGTCAATTGCTCTGGTTTCGCGGGGGAAAAATTGCTTCATCCCTTCCCGAAACCGATCCGGTCCCGCGACAAGATCGAAGGTGCGGCCCTCGATGATGAACCGGTCGTATGTCTCCGGCATGGCGCGCCACTGCACCTTGCCCGCGGTAACGTGGTCGAACGCGCGCCGAACGCTTGAGCGTTCGTCCTGAACTTGGCCGATGTAGTGCAGACCCACGTCCCACTCATATCCTGGGCGATGAAACGTATGGGTGAAACCGCCGGCCTCGTAGTGCCTCTCCAGCACCAGGACCCGTTTCTTTCCGTGCACCGTCAGCAACACCGCTGCCGTAAGTCCGCCGATGCCGGAACCGATCACGATCGCGTCCCATTGCTCCGCCAGCTTCGCCTGCTTGTAAGGAGTTCCGATGGCCATCCACTGCTCCTGGTAACGCGGCGGCTGGTGTCGTCATCGCGTATGTTGACACTGACAACATAATAAACGCCGAAGTTGCTCATGTCAACATCTTCTGGTAAGACTGAAGACGTGATCGATTCGCAGCCCTACCACCACGCCCATCTTCGCAAGACCCTGCTCGATGCCGCCGTTGCTTTGATCGGCGAAGTCGGCCCCCGGGCCTTCACGCTGCGGGAGGTTGCTCGCCGCGCGGGTGTGTCGCACAACGCGCCATACCGCCATTTTGCGGGGAAGGACGAACTCCTGGTGGCGGTTGCGAAGGAGGGATTCGACCGGCTCACCGCCGTGATGCAGAAGACCCTGGCCCGTGGCAAGTCACCATGGGAGCGACTGCAGTTGTGCGGTTGCGGCTACGTAAACTTTGCCTTGCGCTGGCCGCAGCATTTCCTCCTGATGTTCGATTTGCCTCCAGCCTTGCGCGAGCGCTGCAAGAATGAGGGCATCGGGGACAATGCGTTTCGTGTTCTGCTCGACTGCATTACCGCCGCGCAGCAATCTGGCGATCTGCCGGCGGGCGATCTGTTGCCTCTCGCGTGGACAGCTTGGTCACTGGTGCACGGCATTGCCAAGCTCGCCATCAGCGGAAATCTCCCTCTTAACGCCCGCTCCACCATTGAATTCACCCGCCGTGCCTCGCAAGCTATTTTCGGCGGCATAGCGGTGGGCCCATGCGGTGCTCGAACGCCCTGACTGTAATCCATCGCTGCAGTGCGCTCGGGAGCTACTCGTCGTGGGCTGCCCCGTTTCCATAATCACGGGACGCATGGAAGCTACGGAGATGAGAACTAGCACTTATGGGGCGTACTTCATTAATGGAAAGTGACCGCGCGGCGGCCTAACGTCCGTGGACCGCAGACGACTATGACGGCGGCCACAAAGGCCATCCAGAATGTAAACGCCGAGAATCTCCGCCACAGTTCCTAGAACCCCGTGAACAGTTGCGACCAGGTAGTATCGTCTGCCGAAGCGCTTTGCCAGAACGGGCACGACTTGCGAGTGAAAGGAAGGCCACATCACCAAAGCGATTGGCACGAGATTCAAGATCAGCACCGTGGCCTGACACCCACCATGTGCCGCGTAACGCTTGTTGCGCGCCAGACGAGCGCCCGCGAGCAGCGCTAGGCCCATAGCGATTTGAGTTAACAGATTTGGATCTGCGCCGAAGCCAGCCTGACTGCCGAGAAACCCTTGCACATCACACCTTTGTTCGCCACTGCAATTCCCACCCAATACACCCAGACACATAGTGACCCCGACTTATTCCGTCGGAGTGCGGGTGCAGGTAACGAGCGAAGGTCTGGGCTGGTCAGACGCGTTTAGCAGCGTTACGATACGCAATCGTCATGAGAAAACCGATGTCGACTTCCACAGCCCGGCGTGAATTCCTGAAGTTTCTAGCGGCAAGTCCGTATGTCGCGGCGCTCGGTGGAGTGAGCGCGTTCCTCAAGCAAAGCGCGTTGGGCCAGAAGACTGATCAGAAAGACGCAGCGGCCCCTGATGTGATCAGCACTCCTGCGGCGGCCCTCAATGTTTTCGATTTCGAAGAGGCTGCTCACCGCAAGGTGCGCAACAGCCATTGGGCTTACATGGTGAGCGGGGTAGACGACGACGCCACGCTGCGCGCCAACCGCGAAGGATACCAGCACGTCCAATTGCGGCCGCGCCGCCTGCGCGACGCCACCAAGGTGGACATGCGCGTCGAACTCTTTGGCACCGTCTATAACAGTCCGATTTTCCTGTGCCCCACCTCAGCTCACAAAGCGTTCTGGCCGGACGGCGAAGAGGCGGTCGCACGGGCCGCCAAGGCGCACGGCACACTACAGTTTTTGTCGTCGTCGGCCTCGACCGGCGTCGAAGACGTGAACAAAGCATTGGGGCGGCCGGTCTGGTATCAACTTTATGCGCCGAGCAAGTGGGAAGCGTGCGAACAACTGCTGCGGCGCGTGCAAGCGGCGGGATGCCCGGTGGTGGCGCTCACGGTCGATAACACTACGGGGCGAAACAGTGAAACCTATCTGCGCACGCGGCCCAAGGATCTGACCGGTTGTGCGAGCTGCCATGTCGGCGAGCCTTTCACCGATGTCCACGAACGCCCGATGTACGACGGCATCGACATGACGGGAGTATCGATGATGAACGGCGCAATGGACTGGGCGTTCGCCGATCGCATACGTAAATTCTGGAAGGGGAAGTTCTTCATCAAGGGCATCGACACGCGCGAGGACGCGCGACTGGCCGTGGAGCACGGCTTTGATGGAATTATGGTATCGAACCACGGCGGACGCGCCACCGAAACCTCACGCGGAACGATCGAGGCGCTGCCCGAAGTAGTGGCGGCAGTGGGCAACCGCGTTCCCGTGTTCGTCGATGGGGGCGTGCGGCGGGGCACCGATGCTTTTAAGGCGCTGGCGCTTGGCGCCAAAGCGGTGGGAATCGGGCGTCCCTACCTGTGGGGATTGGGAGCGTTTGGACAGGACGGCGTTGACCGTGTGCTCGAAATTTTACAGGGTGAGCTGAAACTGGCCATGGGCAATTGCGGAACCCGGACGGTGAAGGACATCACGTCTGCCTACGTCGCGACGCCCGATTGGAAAATTTAGAGCGCGCTCAGTTTTGCAGACGCTCTCGGAAATATGCTTTCCAGCTTTCGGGCAATGCGGCAACTTGTAACGCGCGGCGCAGGCTTGTCAGGTCGGCGCTCCCATACCTTTTCGCGAGATACAGCCTGGTAATTTCGGAGACCGAGACGGCGTTCGGATCCCGCGCGAACACTTCGATTTCATCGCCTGCGCCGACCTGCCCTTCGCGGGTGACGGCGAGATAGAAACCTGTCCGGCGGCTGGCGAGGAATCGCTTCACCATGTCGTCGGACTGAAATCTCAAACCCAGTTTGTAGCAGGGCAGTCGAGGCTGCGTGACGACCATTTCGGCAGAACCGACGGCAAGCTGGTCGCCAAGGTGGATCGAGTCTTCCTGCAAACCATCAGTCGTGAAGTTCTCGCCAAAAATGGCCATAGGCAAGTCGCGGCCGGGCAGTTTTCTCTTCCAATAGTCGTAGTGCTCGACGGGGTAGCAGTAAACAGCTTTGTACTCGCCGCCATGAACGGTCAGGTCTGCCTGACGATCGCCGTCCAAATTGAGCTTGCGCAAGGCGACGCGGCCCTCCACAGGTTGCTTGTAGATGCCTGTGGTTACGAGTTGCCCGTGCCAGGTGACCTCGCGCGGTAGGCCAGTGTTGAGTGAAATTAGGTTCACGTTTTGTTCACACTATTCGCGCACATTTTTGGAACGGACGAAAAAATATTGCACTGATACGCTTATGTTAACAAGGGCCATTTTTTCGCCGAGATGGATCTCGCGGAGGAACAAAGCTGACGCCCGAACGCGAGTTCTGCGCTCGAAAACGCCCATCTGCGCTATTTCGCCATCGTCATCCACGCTTCAAATCCCACGGGCGTACTCTCAACGCGCGGCGCGGTCCAGCCCGCTTCGATGGCCATGCGGCGAATGTCGTCCAGCCGATAAGCCCGCTTGATCAACATGGTGCGAAAGGTGAACATCATAAACCAGCGGTTCAGCCAGCTTACGCCCAAGCCCTGCACATAACGCTGCAACTCTGGCACCGACACATCGCGCCGCAGGTCGATCAGCAGCGCGGTGCCGCTAGGCCGCAGCACGCGGCGCATCTCCGCCAGCGCTTTTACGGGCTCGGCGAAGTTCTTGAATGCCGCACGGCAGACGACGAAGTCCACAGTGGCATCGTCGAGAGACAGAGCGGCGGCGTTGCCCAGTTCGAACCGGACTTCCACGCCGTCCGCCGCGGCATTGCGCTGGGCAATTTCGACGAAGGTCTTGCTGATGTCCACCGCGCGGACGTGCAGCCCGCGCTTGGCCAGCTCGATGGAGAGAAATCCCGGTCCAGGGGCGATTTCGAGCACAGTGCCTGCTGCCGGGCCGGACGGAACAACCGCCGCGATGCGCGCGGCCAGCGACTTGATTTCGGGGAGACCCTTACGGGTGGTGCGGTCGTACCAGCGAGCCATGCTACCTTCCATACCCATTCCCTTGTAGGCTTTCACGGTTGCAGGCATTGCGCACGCCCTCCTTGCATCTTTAGTACTAAAGATATTCTATGTATCGTTTATATACAGACACTCCATGCGTCTCTTAAACTAAGATGCGGTATTTATCTTGTAAACTAAGATACATGCAAAATAAAGTATAAAGTGTTGAGCCTATGGTCGCGAAAGTTAAATCCCGCCGCGCGTCACCCGTCCCTGCCGACCTCGTCGCCGTGCCCGTGCCGGTCACCACCTCCGACCGCATCGTGCTCGAGATCCGCAGGTTCATCGCCGCGGTCATTTTCTTCAATACACAGGCGGCGGAAAAGGTGGGCCTGGGCCTCACCGACTTGCAAATGGTCCACATGCTGCAGCTTTACGGACCCTCGACGCCGGGCCGTCTGGCCATATGGACCGGCCTGAGCAGCGGCGGCGTGACTGTGGCGCTCGACCGACTCGAAAGGGCCGGCTACGTCCGTCGCGCGCGCAACCCTGTCGACCGGCGCAGCCTGCTCGTCACGCTGGTTCCCGCACGTATGCGCAGGCTCATGGGGATGTATGAGGGAGTCGAGCGGGAGACGCGCCGCATGCTCGCTAGGTTGCCTGAGCGCGACCTCGCAGCCGTGGTCCGCTTCTTCGAGGCGCTGCACGCCGTGCGCAGAGGTAGGAGCGCAGCTCGGCATCGATAACTCCACATGTCGTCGCCAGTCGGATGGGAATGACGAGCCTGCTTGAACCGACGACTCGCGTTCGGCAGGACCATCGTGCAAAAACCGACGTAACTTCGGCGCCTAACTTTGCCACGCAAGATTGACACGAGCGATGCATGCCGCCACGTCACAAATGTGTATCGTGGAATTATCCTGCCAAGGCTTCCGTCCACATGGACGCATTCGACGACCACCGCATTTGTGAGGTGGGCCGTTCTCGCGATGTCGTTGATGAGGTAAGCTATCTCCCCTTGGGTGAGTCCACCGACATCGGGATTGCGGAGAGTCAGGGTTACTCGAGCGCGGGCCTAGGCGTCAACAAGCCGGCGCAGGTGCTGTTTGCCAGCCTGATTGGCACGACCATCGAGTTCTTCGACTTCTATATTTACGCGACCGCGGCGGTACTCGTTTTTCCCCGATTGTTCTTTCCGGCATTCGACCCAGCCTCGGCCACACTCGCGTCGCTCGCGACGTTTGCGATTGCGTTTCTCGCGAGACCCTTCGGGTCGGCGCTGTTCGGTCACTTTGGCGACCGGGTCGGCCGCAAGACCACCCTCGTTGCAGCGCTGCTCACGATGGGACTCTCGACCGTTGCCATTGGCGCGCTGCCCACTTACGGCACGATCGGAGTAGCCGCGCCGTTGCTGCTCGCGCTATGCCGCTTCGGCCAGGGCCTGGGCTTGGGCGGCGAGTGGGGTGGCGCGGTACTGCTAGCCATCGAGAATGCGCCGCCCGGCAAGCGTGCCTGGTATGGCATGTTTCCGCAACTCGGCGCGCCGGTAGGATTCCTTTTCTCAGGCGGCGTATTCCTGGCGCTCTCGAAGTGGCTGACGAACGAACAGTTCTTTGCGTTCGGCTGGCGCATACCGTTTTTGGCGAGCGCCGCGCTGGTGCTTGTGGGCCTGTATGTGCGGTTGACGATCACCGAAACTCCCGTATTCCGCGAGGCGCTCAGCCGGCGCGAGCGCGTGAAGGTGCCGATGCTGGAGGTGCTGCGAAACCACCGCGGAGCGCTGCTGGTGGGTACGCTCGTGTCGCTCGCAACATTCGTGCTGTTTTACCTGATGACGGTCTTCGCGCTGTCTTATGGCACGAGCGTGCTGGGCTACAGTCGCAATAAGTTTTTGGTGATGCAGTTGTTTGGCATCGTGTTCTTCGCGCTGACAATTCCGCTCAGCGGAATCCTGGCGGAACGCGGGCGTCGCAGCACACTCATCTGGGTAACTTTAGCGATTGGTGCGTTTGG
>Ga0182024_10021540_pt1 | contig 11691 bp, 8 predicted proteins | sample P32metaG_FD_120480 | JGI IMG/M metagenome (GOLD analysis project Ga0182024, IMG submission 120480) | Permafrost microbial communities from Stordalen Mire, Sweden - P3-2 metaG (Illumina Assembly) | ecosystem: Environmental > Terrestrial > Soil > Wetlands > Permafrost | place: Sweden: Stordalen... | reverse complement strand
GTTGAACGAGAAGAGCCGCGGCTCGATCTCGGGGATCGTGAAGCCCGAGACCGGGCAGGCGAATTTCGACGAGAAGATCGTCTCCTCGCCGGTATCGGCGTCCTCGGCGATCGCGAGCCCGTCGGCCAGCGCGAGCGCGGTCTCGAACGAATCGGCGAGCCGGTTGCCGAGATCGGCGGCGACGACCAGCCGGTCGACGACGACCGAGATGTCGTGGGTGAAGTTTTTCTTGAGTGCCGGGACCTGGTCGACCTCGTGCATCTTGCCGTCGACCTTGACCCGCTGGAAGCCGCGCTTCTGCAGGTCGGCCAGCTCCTTCTTGTATTCGCCCTTGCGGCCGCGCGCGATCGGCGCAAGCAAATAGAGCCTTGTGCCTTCCGGCATTGCCAGCACCCGGTCGACCATCTGCGACACGGTCTGGCTGACGATCGGCAGCCCGGTCGCCGGCGAATAGGGCACCCCGACCCGCGCCCACAGCAAACGCATATAGTCGTAGATCTCCGTCACCGTGCCGACCGTCGAGCGCGGGTTGCGCGAGGTCGTCTTCTGCTCGATCGAGATCGCCGGCGACAGCCCTTCGATCGAATCGAGGTCGGGCTTCTGCATCAGCTCGAGGAACTGGCGGGCATAGGCCGAGAGGCTCTCGACATAGCGGCGCTGTCCCTCGGCGTAGATCGTGTCGAAGGCCAGCGACGATTTGCCCGACCCCGACAGGCCGGTGATCACCACCAGGCTGTCGCGCGGCAAGTCGACATCGATGTTCTTGAGATTGTGCTCCCGCGCGCCGCGGATGCGGATCTGCTGCATAAACAAAACCGGGTTCGAATGGACGTTCGCGAGTCTACAGCGGGTCGGATTGCGACGCCATGGCGCGCATCGGCGATCCTGCCGGCGTTGACGCGCTGCGCCGAGAAACGGATACTTTAGGTAACAACGCGATGAGCGGGCGGCAAGCCCGTTATGTCACGTCGACACGGCGCCCGAAGCGCGGCGCTCGAAGGGGAGAGACGCATGGCCGAAACGACATCGGACGAACTTTTGGGGTTGTTCGACAGCGCGCCGCTCAACGCACGCTATTGGACCAGTTTCGTCGTCATGTCGGGAGTGCTCGTTCTCGACTTCTTCGACTTCTTCCTGATCGCGTTCGTCATGTCGGTGATCGGGCCGGAATGGCACCTGACCTACGGTCAGGGGGCGCTGATCCTCTACGGCGCCGGCGTCGGCGCCATTGTCGGCTCGCTGACCTCCGGCTCGCTTGGCGACGTGTTCGGGCGCAAGGCGCAGACCGTCATCGGCACGCTGATTTGCGGGATCTGCGCCGGAAGCATCGGGCTGTTGCCGACGGGCGCTTGGATCGGGCTCGCCGCGTTGCGGTTCCTGGTCGGATTTGGTCTCGCCGCCGGCGTCACCCCGGCGCTCACCATAGTCGTCGAGCAGACGCCGACCCGCTTTCGCACCGGGCTGACCAGCTTCTTCATCGTGTTCGCCAGCGCCGGCACGCTGCTTGCCTCTTTCACTTCCGCGATATTGCTCCATGCATTCGGCTGGCGCGGCGTGGCGATGACTGGCTTTGGCGCGGTCGTCGTCGGTCTCCTGGTCTGGGCCTTGGTGCCTGAATCGGTGCGCTGGCTCACCGCCAAGGGACGTTTCGCCGAGGCGCGGGCCGGCGTCGCCAAGCAATTGGGACTGCCGCTCGCGAGCGTGCCGCTGCCGACGATCCGCCCCGCCGCGCAGCCGCGCGCCAGCCTCACCGAGCTGTTCTCGGTCAACCCGCGGCTGTTCTGGCAGACGATCCTGATCTGGGGCGGCTCCGCGTCGGCGGTCTACGGGTATTACCTGTGGGGGCCGACCATCGTCGCTCTCGCGCTGAAGGTAGAGCCGGCGGTCGCCGCCAAATACTTCATCTACGTCTCGGGTTGCGGCGTCATCGGCAAGATCCTCGTCTCGCTGATCGCCTCGCGGATGGGGCGGCGTTCCCTCGGCGTTGTGTTCGGGTTGGTCTCGGCGGTGCTTCTCGTCGCGGCCGGGTACTTCAATGGCGCGCTGATCGGCGAATTCCCGCTGTTCATCATCCTGATCGCCGCGGCCGCGTTTTTCGCCGAAGGCGGGTTCGCCAACCTGGCGCCCTATACGGTCGAGCAATACGGCGTGAACCTCGGCTCGCGCTCGTCGGGTCTGGGGCAGGCGGCCAACGGCGTCGGCAAGATCCTGGGGCCCCTCGCCTTGGCGCTGCTGGCTGGCAGCGACAACATCATCGCGCCAAAGGCGACGGCGGACGCGGTGTTCCCGGCCTTTGTGTTCCTCGGCGGCACGATGCTGGCGGTGACGCTCGCCTTTGTATTCCTCGGGGTCGAGACGCATGGCCGTGCGCTGTCGCTCGGCCACGAGGCGCCGGCGCGGCGCTAAACGCCGGCTCTGTGGATAACGGGGATAAGAATAAAGTAGGAACATCCGCCCAGCTTGGTAAGATGGCGGTCTCAGCGCTTTAAACCGGGAAGACCCCCATGGCAGGCAGCATCAACAAGGTGATCCTCGTCGGCAATCTCGGCCGCGACCCGGAAATCCGCTCGACCAATGACGGCATGCGCATCGCCAATCTGGCGCTGGCGACGTCGGAAAGCTGGCGCGACCGCAATTCCGGCGAGCGCAAGGAGCGCACCGAGTGGCACCGCGTCGTGATCTTCAACGAGCGGCTCGTCGAGATTACCGAGAAATACCTGCGCAAGGGCTCGAAAATCTATGTCGAGGGCGCGCTGCAAACCCGCAAATGGACCGACAACGCCGGAGTCGAAAAATTCTCGACCGAAATCGTGCTGCAACGCTTCCGCGGCGAATTGACGATGCTTGACGGCGCGCGCGGCGGCGGTGGTGGGGCGATGGAGGCCGGCGGCGGCGATTACGACGATTCCTACTCGGGCGGTGGCGATTCCCCGGTACGCGGCGGGACCAGTACCGGCAGCGCCTCGCGCGCCCGCGTCCCGGCTGCCGACCTCGACGACGAGATTCCGTTCTAAGCGAGCCGTCATTGCGAGGAGCGCAGCGCCGACGCAATCTCGCGCGGGATGGCTCCCGCTGGACGAGATCAGGGAGCCGATGGGTGCCGCACATTGGTGTCGAGCCTTCCTGCACTTGCTGTGCCGATCTCGGCAGGGTCCGTATCGGTCGGCGCGGCTTGTTGCTGGGAGCCGGCGCCGCGACGCTGCGGCCGCGCCCCGTGCGTGCGGCGAGCGGCAAATACGAGGCGATGATCCTCGGCTGCATCGATCCGCGGATGCAAACGCCGGTGCGCGATTTCGCGGTCAAGCACGGGCTTATCGGCCAATACAGCCAGTTCACGATCGCCGGCGCCGCGATCGGGGCCGTCGCCCCGGCCTTCGCCGATTGGCATAAGGCGTTCTGGGACAATCTCGCGACGACGGTCCAACTTCACGGCATCGCGAAAATCATCGCGGTCGATCACCGCGATTGCGGCGCGGCCAAGATCGCCTACGGTGAGGACTCGATCTCGACACCCGAAAAGGAGAATGCGACCCATCGCGCGACGCTCATGCAATTCCGCAAGGAGGTCGGCGATCGCCAGCCGAAACTGAAGATCGAAACGATGCTGATGGCGCTCGACGGGTCGATCATCAGCTTTTCATAGCCGCGTCCGAGAGCGCGCCGCGGAACTATTCGCCAAACCCCGCGCCCGACCTTGAGCGGCCGTTCCGGCGAGAAAAAACGGATCGGCTGTTCTGGCCACACAACGGCGCCGTTGACCGATTTTACCGCGAGCGGCTCTCAGTTGGGTGGAAATCCGTCATTTTCAGGTCTCAATCGCCATCGCGCGCCAGGTTTCGTGACGAAACCATGAGGGAATCCTGAGCTAAATTAAGCCTTTCCCTGAGGTCTTCGCTCATCACATCGCTTAGAATAGCAATCCGCGCCGATCCCCCAGTCGCGGTGACCTTGTAGGGATCGAAAATCAGGATATCTGCCTCCACCGTCACACGGGCGTTCTCAAACATCGTGATAGCCGCGATAGGTTCGGCAGTGCAATCCGCCCACCCCTCATCCCGACACATCCAACCACCGCGGAGGTGAAGATATGAGAGGGCGGCATCAAATCGGCGAATTGACCCGGCGCCGCGCGCTGACGCTGGCGGGCGGATTTGGCATGGCGCCGCTATTGGGAAATTTCGCCGCCGCGGCGGACCCCAACGCACCGATCATGACGCGGCTGATCCCAAGCAGTGGCGAGCGGTTGCCCATGGTTGGTCTCGGGACCGACCAAGATTGGCGCACCGATACGCCGGAGTACCGCGGCGCGCTCAGCGCGATACTGCGTACTCTCGTCGCCGGGGGCGGCAGCGTCGTTGACACCGCTTCCAACCCTGGCGGGTATGGCCTGGCCGAGCGCATGCTCGGCGAGATATTCGCAGAGAGCGGCCTGCGCCCCCGCATCTTCATTTCCACCAAGATCGAGGAGCATTACCAGCTCTCGCTATCGATGGTGCAGGCCTCGCTACAGCGGTTGGGCCTGAGCAAGATTGATCTTATTCAAATACACAGCGGCTCTTACAGCCCCGTGTCGGCCGAGCAGGACCTCGCACCGCTGCGCGATTGGAAAGCGCAAGGCCTCGTCCGCTATATCGGGATCACCACCGACAGCGACCGCTCTTTCGACGATATCGAAGCGATAATGCGGCGCTGGAAACCGGATTTTATCGAGCTCAACTATTCGCTTGGCGACCGCGAGGCCGAAAAGCGGCTGCTACCCGCGGCAGCGGAGCTTGGTGTGGCGACGTTGATCGACCTGCCGTTTGGTGGCCACAGCGGCAATAACCTGTTCCATAAAGTGCAAGGCAAGCCGCTGCCCGACTGGGCGCGCGACTTCGACGCCGCGACCTGGGCCCAGTTCTTCCTGAAATACCTGCTCGGCAACGGAGCAGTCACCGCCGTGATCCCTGGCACCAACAAGGTTGAGCACATGGAAGACAATCTCGGCGCCGGCCGCGGCCGTCTGCCCGACGCCGCGCAGCGTCAGCGGATGGCGCAGTTCTTCGATCAGCTCTGAGTTATCCTCCGCCACCACGCCCGTCACTTTGTTCTGTCTCTAAGCGCGAGATGAATGGCCCAAGCCACGCGATGAGAAAGTCTGCGGAGGCCCGCATCTTTCTCCGCCGTTCGATGAATGACCACTAACGGCGCGCAAAAGTGCCGCCGGATGACGGGCCGGCGAGAGTGCGTTGGCCATGCCGCCGGCCCTCGCCTTGATGCGAACATAATAGGAACATATATTCTAGGCCGGCACAAACGCCAGCGTGGGAGCCGTCGCCAATGTCCGACTCCGCTGCCGATCCTCCTGATCCGGCCTCCTGTTATCCTCCTGTTCCCGGACTGGAAAATCAGGAATCACAACAGCTTGACCCTGATCTTTTTTTATCCGTCGGAGGCGATGCACGCGGGCGTTTCGCCCAGGGATGCTTCGGCAACAAGCGCGGCCGCCCGCCCTGCATCCCCAATCCCCGCCGCCGCCTGGTCGATTTTGCCCACCGGCCGCCGAGCCCGCGCGCGCTGTCGGATTTGCTCGACCGCAAGTCGTATCTGCTGCGTCGACTCGCCCAACAACTCCTCCCGCCGGCGCGTGCCACGGTCGGGCCGGTCGCCCGAATTGTTGCGGTCGCGCCGGCAAAGGTTCAAAAACGCCGGTTAGAAAACCGGGGAGGAACCAGCGATGCCGGATAGGACTCCACCACCGTTCCGGGCCGACCATGTCGGCAGCCTGTTGCGCCCGGCGGAATTGCTGAAGGCGCGCGCCGACCACCAGGCCGGCCGCATCCCCGCCGCCGAGCTGCGCGCCGCCGAGGACAAGGCGATCCGCGCCGGCGTGGCGTTGCAGCGCGATCTGGGGCTTACGGGCATCACTGACGGCGAAATGCGCCGCGGCTCCTGGCATATGGATTTCCTCTACCAGATCGGCGGCGTCACCCATGCCGATCAGCGTCTGCACATTGAATTCAAGAACGAGGCGGGCACAGTGGAATTCAGCCCGACGGCGCATCGCGTCAGCGACAAGCTCAGCCTCGACAAGACGATCTTCGGCGAGGATTTTTTCTTCCTGAAATCGGCGGTTGGGGAAGGGGCGACACCCAAGCTGACGATCCCGTCGCCGTCGATGCTGCATTACCGCGGCGGCCGGGCGGCGATCGACCGGAGCGCCTATCCCGAGATGGCGCCGTTCTGGCACGACCTCGCCGAGGTCTACGCCAAGGAGATCGCTGGGCTTTCCGCGCTCGGCTGCACCTATCTGCAGCTCGACGACACCAGCCTCGCCTATCTCAACGACCCGGCGCAGCGCGCCTATGTCGACAGTATCGGCGGCGATGGCGAGCACCAGCATCTCGTCAACATCCGGTTGATCAACCAGGCGCTCGCCAACCGGCCGCCCGGCATGACCGTGTGCACCCATATGTGCCGCGGCAATTTCCGCTCGGCGTGGATGGCCTCGGGCAGCTACGACCATGTCGCCGAGGCGCTGTTCGGCGAGCTGAAGGTCGACGGCTTCTTCCTCGAATACGACGACGACCGCTCGGGCGGGTTCGCGCCGCTGCGCTTCGTGCCGCGCGGCGGCCCGAGGGTCGTGCTCGGGCTGGTCACCAGCAAGCGGGCGGCGCTCGAAAGCAAGGATGCACTCAAGCGGCGCATCGACGAGGCCGCCAAATACGTGCCGCTCGAACAGCTCTGCCTGTCGCCGCAATGCGGCTTCTCGTCGACCGTCGACGGCAACGCGCTGACGGTCGAGGAGGAGACGGCGAAATTGCGCCTTGTGGTCGAGACCGCGCGTGAGGTCTGGGGCGAGTGAGGGCGGCGCTCGCCGCGGTTCTGTGCTGGCTGGTGGGGCCGATGGCCTTCGCGCAAATCCCGCTCCCGGACGATCTCGCGCTGACCCCGCCGGGGGACAGCGTTCCGGCTGACATCGCCGCCTTCGCCGGGGGATGGGGGTTCGATGCTTGGGGCGGCATCCTCTCGCATGTTCTTGTCGTCGAGAGAGTCGGCGCCGACGGTTCGGCCGAGGTCGTCTATGCCATCGGCAAGGCGCCGAAATGGGGTATCGAGCCCGCTTGGCGCCGCATGACCGGGCACATTGCCGGGGGCAGTCTCCACCTGGCGGGCACGAACGGCGTCCAGATCGACTACGAGCTGAACGCCGACGGCAGGCTGCACGGTCGCTATGTCACCACCGAGGGGTGGCCCGTCTATGTGGAACTGAGCCGAGTATCGCCGGCGACGCCGGAGGTAATCCGGGCGGCGGCCGCGACGCCCTATGAAGCGCCATGGGAAGAAATCTGGATTCCCGAGCGTTCAGCTCTCCTGGAACCGGGCGACTACCCGATCACGCTACAGGCCAGCCTCTATCGCAGCCCGTTGCCGGGCCGCCGGCCGCTGATCATTTTCAATCACGGCTCGACCGACGGCACGACGCCCGAGGCCGTGCTTCGCTCGCGGGACGAAGCACGGGTCTTCGCCGCGCTCGGCTATTCGGTCGTGGCGCCGATGCGCAAGGGACGCGGTCGGTCGGAGGGCCCTTACCTTGAGGGGCAGGGGCGGAATTGGGACTCGCAGGTCGCGTCCGGCATCGAGGACATCGATGCGGTTGTTACGGCGATGCGCGCCAGGCCCGATATCGATGCGGACCATATCGTCCTTGTCGGCCAGTCGCGCGGCGGGTTTCTCGCCGTTCTTTACGCCGGTCGCCATCCCGCGAACGTGCGCGGCGTCGTCAATTTCGTCGGCGGTTGGTGGGGAGATTCATGGTTCCACATGGATGTGACCGAGTTCGCCGCGTTCAACACCACGCAATTCGCCGAAGCCGGGGCGACGGCGCGGGTGCCGATGCTTTGGCTCTACGGCGAGAACGACCCCTATTATTCGCGTGCCCATATCGAGCGGAACTTCGCGGCCTTTCGGGAAACAGGGGGCCGCGGCCGGCTGATCGTGTTCGATGGCGTCCGCAACAGCGGCCATGCTCTGCTGGCTTGGCCCGACAAATGGCGTGCCGCGGTTGCCGATTATCTCGCTGCGCTTTAAGCGCAAGCGACAGACAAATTCGGATTTGCATCAAGATTGGGCTTGTCATCTCATTGTAATGACAAGCTTGGTTTACCCAATGATTCACAATGCCACACCACCGCCACAAAAATTGTGTCAGTGATGGTCTACCGTCTGACTTGGTGTCGGCGGGAAGGCCAAGGCGTTTCCCTCAGCTTGCCAAAGCCGAATAGCCCTTAGGCCTTGGTTATCAACGTAAACTCTAAGGTAAGAGGCGAAACAGCAAATTGACGGCCCCCTTCGCCGTCGCGGTGGGAAGGGGAACCAGGATCATCCTTTGGGGAAGGCCGATGAGTTATCGAATCATCTACAAGGAAGTGCCGACGATTCGCGCGGACGCGGAACGGCGGCGGAGCACGGTGTGGACCGAGGAATTCGCGAGCGAACACCAGGCTTTGGGCCGCGCCCGCGAGCTGCTCGAAACGAGCGAGCATCACGGTGTCGCCGTGCGCGACCACAGCGGCAATGAACTTTGCGGGGTTCGGCTCCAGCTGAAGCTGGGCGGATTTTCGGGAGACTGAGCGAGGGTGCACTTTCTTGTTCGTCATCCCCGGGCTCGACCCGGAGATCTCGGGTGCTTCCGAGATGGCCGGATCAAGTCCGGCCATGACGATCTGGCAGACGGCGCGGGACGATTCGACGACGCTACGGCGCCGGCGATCGTCTCGCCGCCGCCGTAGCGCGACGGCAGGGCAGGTTTGCCGTCCGCGCCGTTGTTCGCACCTGCGAAATCCGGTAGTCTTACAGGTATTAGCGATCGCGGCGGCGCACTGGCTCGGCCGCGATTTTAGTTAAGGCCGCGTCGCGTCAGGCCTAGATTCGGAGCCGAATTTGGCCGTCACCGCTATTCCGCCGGGCCCGCCGCCGATCGGGCCCGATATCACCCAGATCACCATCGAAGAGGAGATGCGCCGCTCCTACCTCGATTACGCGATGAGCGTGATCGTGGCGCGGGCGCTGCCCGATGTGCGCGACGGGCTGAAGCCGGTGCATCGCCGCATCCTCTACTCGATGAAGGTCAACGGCAACGAGTGGAACCGCGGCTACCGCAAATCCGCCCGCATCGTCGGCGACGTCATCGGCAAGTACCACCCGCACGGCGAGCTCGCGATCTATGACGCGATGGTGCGGATGGCGCAGGATTTCTCGATGCGCGTCAGACTGGTCGACGGCCAGGGCAATTACGGCTCGATGGACGGTGATCCGCCGGCGGCCTATCGCTACACCGAGGCGCGGCTGGCGCGCGTCGCCAACACGCTGCTCGACGATCTCGACAACGACACCGTCGAGTTCCAGCCCAATTACGACGATACCGAGCGCGAGCCCAAGGTGCTCCCGGCCGGTCTGCCGAACCTGCTCGTCAACGGCGCGCAGGGCATCGCGGTCGGCATGGCGACCAACATCCCGACGCATAATCTCGGCGAGGTCATCGACGCGTGCTGCGCCTATCTCGACGACCGCGCGATCACCGTCGAAGGGCTGATGGAGCACGTGCCGGCGCCGGATTTCCCGACCGGCGGCATCATCGTCGGCCGGGCCGGGACGCATGCCGCCTACAAGACCGGCCGCGGCGCGGTCGTGCTGCGCGCGAAGAGCCATGTCGAGGAGGTGCGCAAGGACCGCGACGCGCTCGTCATCACCGAGATTCCCTACCAGGTCAACAAGTCCAAGCTCGTCGAGCGCATCGCCGAGACGGTGCATGACAAAATCGTCGAGGGCATCTCCGAGCTGCGCGACGAGAGCGACCGAGATGGCTTGCGCATCGTCATCGAGCTGAAGCGCGACGCCGACCCCGATATCGTGCTGAACCAGCTCTACCGCCATACCGCGCTGCAGACGAGCTTCGGCGTCAACATGCTGGCGCTCAACGACGGCCGGCCAGAGCAGATGACGCTGCGCGACATCATCGTCGCCTTCATCGCTTTCCGCGAAGTGGTCATCACCCGGCGCACCACGCACCTGCTCGGCAAGGCGCGCGACCGGGCGCATATCCTGGTCGGCCTGTTGGTCGCGGTGGGCAATATCGACGAGGTCATCGCCCTCATCCGCAACGCGCCCGACCCCGCCACGGCCCGCGTGGGTCTATTGGAGCGGCGCTGGCCGACCGGCGACGTCATGCCGCTCTTGGCCCTGGTCGGCGAAGAGGACAGGGCGGACGCCGACGGCGGCTACCAGCTTTCCGACGCCCAGGCCCGCGCGATCCTCGATCTGCGGCTGCAGCGCCTGACCGGCCTCGAGCGCGACAAGATCGCCGAGGAACTGCATGAGCTGGTCGCCGAGATCGCCCGCCACCTCGAAATCCTGCGATCACCCGAAAAACTGATCGAGATGCTGCGCGGCGAGCTGATCGCGATCAAGACGCAGTTCGCGACGCCGCGGATGACCGAGATCGAGGATGTCGAGTTCGAGGCCGATATCGAGGCGTTGATCCAGCGCGAGGATATGGTCGTCACCGTCAGCCACGCCGGCTACATCAAACGGGTGCCGCTATCGACCTATCGGGCCCAGCGTCGCGGCGGGCGCGGCCGCGCCGGCATGGCGATCCGCGAGGAAGATTTCCTCAGCCAGGTTTTCGTCGCCTCGACCCTAGCGCCGATGCTGTTCTTCACCTCGTCGGGCCGGGTCTACAAGCTCAAGGTCTACCGTTTACCGCTCGGTACGCCGCAGGCGCGCGGCCGCCCGATGATCAACCTGCTGCCGCTCACCGCGGGTGAAACGATCTCGACCGTGATGCCGCTGCCGGAGGACGAGGAGAGCTGGGGCGCGCTGACCGTGATGTTCGCGACCGCCGCCGGCTATGTCCGGCGCAACGCGATGTCGGATTTCGTCGACGTCCGGTCGAACGGCAAGATAGCGATGAAGTTCGAGGGCGAGGACGCCGACGATCGCCTGATCGCAGTCGCGCCGTGCAGCGACGCCAACGATGTGCTGCTCGCGACGGGGGCGGGGAAGGCGATCCGCTTTCCGGTGGAGGATGTGCGGGTCTTCACCGGCCGCTCATCGGTCGGGGTGCGCGGCATTCGCCTGCTGGGCGACGACACGGTGATCACGATGTCGATCCTGCGCCACGAGCAGGTCTCCCCGGAAACGCGAGATGCCTACAATAAGTTCGCCAACGAGAGGCGGCGGCAGAACGGCGAGGAAGAGCCGCTGCCGGAATCCGACGATGTCGATAGCGAAGCGCCGGGCGAGGCGGCTATTTCCGAAGAACTCTTCGCCGACCTGGCCTCGCGTGAGGAATTTCTGTTGAGCGTCACCGAAAAGGGCTTCGGCGTGCGCAGCTCGGCCTATGGCTACCGCATCACCGGCCGCGGCGGGCAGGGTATCAACAACATGGATCTGACCCGCCGCAGCGATGCGGTGGTCGCGGTGTTCCCGGTCGGGCAAAAGGACCAGATCATGCTGGTTACCGATGGCGGCATGGTGATCCGCTGCCCCGTCCACGATATCCGCATCGTCCGGCGCGGCAGCGCGGGCGTGGTGATTTTCCGCGTCGGCGACGGCGAACGCGTGGTATCGGTGGCGCGGCTGCCCGAAGTCGCCGAGGAAAACGGCGATGACGCAAACGGCGATGAGGAAAACGGGGTCGAGAGCGAAGAG
>Ga0182024_10021539_pt1 | contig 11692 bp, 10 predicted proteins | sample P32metaG_FD_120480 | JGI IMG/M metagenome (GOLD analysis project Ga0182024, IMG submission 120480) | Permafrost microbial communities from Stordalen Mire, Sweden - P3-2 metaG (Illumina Assembly) | ecosystem: Environmental > Terrestrial > Soil > Wetlands > Permafrost | place: Sweden: Stordalen... | reverse complement strand
GAGCCAAGTCCATGTGGATCGGTTTGCAGCGGATGCGCGATTTCGCGCTGGTCTGGTCGATTTGCCACCCGGCGACTCCGTCAAAAGTTGTGTAGAACGACGAGCGCGGAGCGTGAGGACTACATTATTTGGCCTTGTCCGCCTCGATGTCCAGGTCGCGCAGCCGTTTGACCGCCAGCAGGTAGCCGATGCGTTCGTCGTCCCGGTCCTTGGCGTAGCGCTTCACTTCATCCCAGCCGCGGCGGGCGGCCTTGGCGTTTTTCTGGTTTTCGCTGCGGATCGCGTCGAGGGCCATTTCTTCCGCTTTCGAGCCGAATTGGGCCTTCTTCTTGGTCGCGATCTCCAGGGCCGCTTCCGTCTGCAAATTCACCAGCAGCCGGTCGGCGGCGTTCAGCTCGTCGAGGTGCTTCTTGGCCATCAGGCCCCAGGGACGCTTCTCCGGGTCCGTGCCATCTTTGTTCTTCGCAAGTTCATCCCAAACTTTCCTGGCATCGTCGAACCTGCCGGCGTCCTCGTCGTCGTACGCCTTGCGGGCCAACGTTTCCTCGCCGGGGGCTGCGGCCAGGTTGCGGCGATTGAAGAAGACGAACTCACAGTATTCGCGTTCCACCTGGTCGGACCACACGCGCACCTGGCCCGCGAATGCGTGCTTGTCGTGATAGCGAAGAAACTCGGCGATGGGCCCTCGCTCACGCGCCACGCGCTTCTCGTCCAGTGTGCCGGTCTTCATCACCGTCTGAATCTCGTTGAAGAGGCCATCGGCGGGAGGTGTTTGGAAAAAAGCGACGTAAACCACCGCGATCAGGCCCGCGGCCACGAGGCCGACCGAGAGGAGCGTGAACCAGGTCTTGCGATAAAACGGGTCCTCTTTTTTCTTCTTCTTTTTCTTGCCCAGCAGCGTGCGCGCCGTTTCCTTGTCCTTGGCGTCCAGGACGGTGTCGCTGGCCGTGCGGTCGGCCTTGCGTTTCTTGGCGGCGCTAACCGCGGCGCTCTGCTGCGTCTCCCATTTCTCCTTGACCATGCCCAGCGATTTCGACACCATGTCGGCGTTGAACGGGCGATCGTCCGGCTTCTTCTCCAGCAGCTGGCAAATGAGATTGTCGAGCCAGATGGGAATGTCCATGACCAGCTTGGACGGCCTGGGAAACGGCGACTGCGTGTGCTGCTGGAACATCTCCATGATGGTCTCGGCCAGGAACGGCTTTCGGCCCGTGATCAGTTCATAGAACATCACGCCCATCGAATAGAGATCCGATTTGTTGGTCACGTCCACCGAGCCACGGCACTGCTCCGGCGACATGTACGCCGCCGTGCCGACAGTGGAGTTGGCCGCGGTCAGGGCGGTGACGTCGATGTCCTTGGCGATGCCGAAGTCGGCGAGCTTGACGGTACCGTCCTTGAGCATCATCAGGTTGGCCGGCTTCAGATCGCGATGGACGATGCCTTTTTCATGCGCGTGCTGCAGGGCGGCGCAAAGCTGCTGGCCGAGCGGGATCAGGTCTTCCCAGGTGATCCGGCCACGGCGTTCCATGACGTGATCGAGCGATTCTCCCTCGACGTATTCCATCACGTAAAACGGCGTGCCCTGGATTTTGCCGCTGGCCAGGAGCTTGACGATGTTGGGATGTTCGAGCTGCTTGAGAATGGCCGTTTCGCGTTTGAACCTTTTCAAGGCATTGGCGTTGGCGGCGAGGCCCGGCGCGACCACCTTGATGGCGACCTTGCGGCCGGACTCGGTGTGCCGGCCGCGATAGACCGCGCCCATGGCGCCTGAGCCTAGCTCCTTGTCAACGATGAACGGGCCGATTCTCTTACCCACGAGCATGATCGATGCTCCCGCTGGAATCACGTAACTTCGCCTGCAAAAAGCGGCGGAGGTCATTGTCGCAGGATTGGGGGATTCGTTGCAAGGCCTTAATCCTCGTTCCCAGGCTCCGCCTGGGAACGCACTGCCGCGAGGCTCTGCCTCGCGTCACAGGCCGTCGCCGGAATATAGTATCTGCTCCCCACGCCTCACACGCGAGGCAGAGCCTCGCTGGCAGTGCGTTCCCAGGCAGAGCTTGGGAGCGAGGAGGTCTGATGGATTTCTCCGAAGAAGCCGTTCTGATCAATGTCCGCGCATCGGAGACGAACGATCTGCTCGATCGCTGCACGTACTTTCGTGAGGAAATGGAGCCGGCGGCCATCGAGATCATCGAAGCGGAATTACGGCAGCGCGGCATCGATGAGGAAGCGATTCTGATTCATGCCCAGTGCGATCCACCGGTATTGCGGTTCAACGGGCTGGCGGTGAAGTGCAGCTTTTGTTCGCGGGCGGCGGTGTGGGAAGGGTGGGGCTGGCATCGGCTGTGGGGACTTTGGCCGATTTTTCCGACGTGGCTCTATCGCTGCCCGGATCACGTGTAGGTCAGGATTCCGATCCTGACCCACGTATGCCACGTCAGGATCGGAATCCTGACCCACGTCCTGACACCTACGTCATGATCAAATGGTTCACGTCATCCTGCGTCAGCAGCCGGCTCGGCTTGTCCAGCTTGGCGCTTAGCCAGCTCATCACCGACGGGATATACGGCAACTTGCCCTTCTTGACGATGCTCATCATGCGGGCGTCGCGGCGGATGCGTTCATCGACCTTGAGGATGCCGTTGCGCAGGCGCGATACCTTCATGTCGTATGCCCTTAGTTCTCGTCGAATACGTCGTGCGCCCATGACCTAACACCTCGCTGTAGATTTCATTGACTCACCCCGCATGCTCGGAGTACCTCGCATGCGGGCTTGGGGGCAATTTTATGAGAATCGGTCGGCAACGAAAAGGGCTTCATCATCGATTCGTGATCACCACGAGTTCCTCATGGTGATACATGTCGTAATGCCGGGCCAGTTCTCGATGGCTGGTCGATGCCTTCGACCGGTGCGTTTCCCAGTCCCTCAGGGGCAGGAAAAGATAAACGGGTTTGGGATAATCGAGAAATCCGAGCAGCTCGTCCTCGCTCTTGCAGTACGTCACATCTCGGCCGAGGTAGAAAACGAGGCTGGGGATATGCTCGACATGCCAACAGGCGATGGCGACGTCCTCGGTGGTTCGCCTGGCGTGGGCCAGTTCGACGAGCGGCCGGGGTGCCTTGAAGTCGTTCCATGCAGAGCCGCCCCATACGGCCAGGGGAAACACGAAAGCCAGGCTCGTCAGCGTCATGGTCCAGACCAGGGCCTTGCGTCGCTCTTGCCGCAAGAACCACCAGCAGACCAGCGCCCCGATCAAGGGCAAAACGCCGATGATCGCTCCCTGTTCCAGCCCCGGATAGGATCGTCCCCGCAGCCAGGAGACCGGCCAAATGCCCGACGCCACCAGCAGGCCGACGCTCACGCCGACGCCGGTCAGCAGCAGAAAGCCGAGGCCGACGTGCAGCATCCATGCGGGAATTTTGACTTCGCCGCGCACCCAGCACACCAGGAAGTTGGCCAGGATCAGGGCGAGCGGCACACAGACCGGCAGGATGTAGTTGGGCAGCTTCGTCGCCGCCAGCGAAAAGAACAGCACGAAGACGCCGATCCACACGGTCAAAAAGCGCATCGCCTGGTGGGGACCGGTTTGTAACCGGTCCGAAGATTCAGACCGGCTACAAACCGGTCTCCACGGCATTCGCAATTGCCGATACGCATGCAGCAGCGCCGGCCCCAGAAAAATCGACCACGGCGCCGTTCCCAGCAGCATGACCAGCGGATAGTAGAGGACATTACCGCGATGATTCTCCATCGTCGCCGAAAAGCGATCGATATTATGCTCGAGCAGGAATCCCCTGAGGAATTTCCCGTGCGTCTCGGTGCCGACCAGGATGTACCACGGCAAAGCCACCAGCAGAAAGCACAGCGCCGCCAGGCCGAAACCCGGATGGAGGAAAATGCGCAATTGCCGAGTCCAGACGCAGTAAATCAAGCTGATCGCAAACGGCAGCACCAAACCCACGGGCCCTTTCGCAAGCACGGCCAATCCGCAGGCCACGCCGATACCGATGAACTGCCAGGCATCGCCCCGTTGACAGTGCCAGAAGAAAAACATGGTCAGAACAATACACAGGTTGAGCAAGGCATCCGGATTGGCGAAACGCGCGGCCCCGCACAACATCGGCGTGGCGCCGACGATCAGGCCCGCCAGGAAACCAGTGGTCTTGCCGAACAGGCTGCGTCCCAGTTCGTAGCACAGCAGAATGGTCGCGAGGCCGGCCAGGGCGGACGGCAGCCGAGCGGAGAATTCGTTGACGCCGAACAGGACATACGCCAAAGCCTGCAGCCAGTAGAGCAAGGCGGGCTTATCGGCGCGGAGGTCGCTGTTGAAAAAGGGGACGATGAAGTTCTTGCCGACCAGCATCTCCCAGGCGCATTCAGCGTTCTTGCCTTCATCCAGGTCCCACAAGCTGGCCCCGCCGAGGTTGACCAGGAAAAGCGCGGCGCCGGCCGTGAGCAGAACGGCGTAGTGCCAACCGCGATGTTGCAAGGCGTTGAACATTCCATTGTTCCTCTCGAAGCCCGCATGCGAGGTACTCCGAGCATGCGGGGTGATTCACCCCGCATGCTCGGAGTACCTCGCATGCGGGCTTGAGCACCATGAGATTTAGCCCCTTCGGGGTATTCCGCGGTGCGGCGACATTATAAAACAATCCTCGATCTTCGCGAGAGCAACTTGGAGGAGGCAGCGATGACGAAGCCCTTTTTTGTCGGCCTGGATGTCGGCGGCTCCGCCATGAAGTCGGGCGTCGTGGATGATACGGGCCAGCCATTTCCCAATGTCAGCCTGCCGACCGAGGCCCATCGCGGCCAGGAATTCGGCCTGGAACGCATGTGCGAGACCATTCGCCAGGCCGTGGGCTCCGCGGGGTTGAAGATGAAGGACATCGCCGCTATCGGCGTCGCCACGCCCGGAACCATGGACATCCCGGCGGGCATGATCCTCGATCCGCCCAATTTGAAGCCCTGGCAAAACGTGCCGGTGCGCGATCACGTTCAGCGTATCTTCAACCTGCCCACGGCTTTCCAGAACGACGCCAACGCCGCGGCTTTCGGGGAGTTCTGGGCGGGAGCGGGTAAATCGGCTCACAGCATGGTCCTGTTCACCCTGGGCACCGGCGTCGGCGGCGGCATCATCATCGGCGACTTCGTCCTGGAAGGCCAGCACAGCCACGGCGGCGAGCTAGGCCACATGAAGATCGAAATGTCCAACCCGCGCCAGTGCGGCTGCGGCCGCTGGGGCTGTCTTGAGGCCTACGCCAGTGCCACGGCTGTGGTCAAGCGCTGCCAGGAGGCCTTGCAGCAGCCCGGCATCAGCTCGTCGCTGCAGAAATTCTGCCCCGATCTGAGAAATCTGTCGTCCCGTGCCATTTTCGACGCCGCCGCCGAGGGGGACACTTTGGCGGATAAGATTGTCGAAGATACCGCTTTTTACCTGGCCGTGGGTGCCACGAACATGATGCATAGCATCGACCCGGACATGATCGCCTACGCCGGCGGCATGATCGCGGCAGGCGACAATTTCCTGAATCGGATACGCAAGCACGTTCATAAACTGGCTTTTCCCGTGCCCGCCGGCAAGACGCAGATCTGCTACGCCAGCCTCGGCAACGACGCCGGTTTCATCGGCGCAGCTGCATGTGCACGTCAGCTGTACGGCAAATTGGCAGGATCGAAAAAATAATCATTTCTTCTTGATTTCCGAATTCCGCTTTCGGCGTAGCGTTCGATCGCGCTAGGCCGCAAGCGAAATAGGCAAGATAAAATGATTGGGTAATTTAGGAGGCCTGTTCGGCGTGCCGGATGTGCGGAATGAGGCAAGTTAAGTGAAGTTTCACGGCAATACGGTCGCGCCGCGGGTGCCAACATTCATGCCAAAGCGGTTCGAAAGCGGCCTGAAAAGCCAGCCGGCGCCTTGACGAAGCCCCAAAGTACGGTTACCATTAGAGATAGATGGATGAGCCTCCTAAGCTAGCTATCCATGCCCCCAGCCGCTGTACATGGTTTGCCCAAGAGGCTCATGCTCTGGTTCCATCAGGAGAAGCGGATCTTCACCGGCGCCCTCGTTGTGCAACATGATTAGGCCGGGACCCGAGTGCGTGGGAACCAGTAATCAGGAAATTGGGCTACTCTCCAAGAAGGATAGGCGGCAATGTTAGTACTGTCCAGGAAAAAAAACGAAAGCATTGTCATCAACAACGATATCACCGTGACGGTGGTGGAAATTCGCGGCGACAAGGTCCGCTTGGGCATCGTGGCGCCGAAAGAAGTTCCAGTGCATCGCCAGGAGGTATTTGAGGCCATTCACGGCAAGCCGGGCGCGGAACCCGCTCCCTCCACGGTCGTGGCCAAGCCGGTTGACTGACGCCCTTTTATCTCGCTATCCCACAAACCCCATTTGCCAGGGAACCTCGCGTTCGTTGGCAAGCGGGGTTTTTTGTTGTTTAGCCGCTCGCCTCTGGCGAGCGCGACGCCGAACGCGCTCACCAGAGGCGAGCGGCTAAGCGGAACCCCTGCTCCCGCGCAAAATCCGCCCAACATACCCGCGAATGGCCCCGATGCTCACTTCCATCACGACTTCCGCGTTCGGGCCGCCCTGCTGCCAGGTTCGCTGATCGAAGACCGTCATGCCGCGCGTCAGTTCGCCACGCGTCTCCACGTCCACGCGCATCGACTTGGTCTTCAGCAACTCCGGCTGCGACACCGCGACGATGCCGAGCACATCCTTCAAATGGAAGCCCTCGAGCCCATACATGTTGGACGTCGCCGCGATGCCGAACGGCACAATTTGCCGCAGAAACGTGCTGGCGCGCGAATCCTCCGCCGGCAGATCGAGCAAATCCGACGGCGAAAACAGCACTTGCCGCATCACATCGAGGGGGATCAGAGTCACGCGGGCATCACTGAGCAGCACCTTGCGCGCCGCCATGGGATCGCAGAAAAAATGAAATTCGCTGACCGGCCCCGCATTGCCGGGCTCATGCAAACTGCCGCCGATCAAAACGATTCGCTTCGCCAGGGACGGCAACTCAGGCAGCAGGTCCATCGCCCGGGCCAGGACCGTGGCAGGGCCGAGACACACGATCGTCACTTCCTGGGGATAAAGACGCACCAGGTCGGCGACGAGTTTATCGCTGCTCGGCAGATGATGGAGCGGCACACACGGAAACGAAGTGTTGCCCAGGCCATTGGGCCCATGCAGCTTGACGCCGTCCACGTCGTATTCGATCGCCGGCGCCGCGCCCAGGCGAGGCAAGCGAGGCGGATCGATTTGTCCGACGATGATTTGCACATTGGTGGTGGCCTGCTCCGCGGAAACATTGCCCGCGCTGGCAGCCACGCCGACGACCTCAAGTTCCCGATCCAGCATGGCGAGCGTCACCGCAAAGGCGCCGTCGATGCCCGGATCGCAGATGATCACGATCTTTTGACTCATGCTGGGCCTCCTTCACTCTGCTAGCTGTCATCGTTGCACAGACGGCGCAAGTTGTCCAGCACGAGCCGGGCCTTTCCCGAAGAAACCGCCGCGGCCGCCAGCTTCACGCCCTGGGCAAGATCGGCCACGCGTCCCGTCAGCCAAAGTCCCGCGGCGGCGTTGGCCTGCACCACCCAGGTACACGGCCCGTCGCGCCCGGCCAGGATCTCCTCGATGATGCGGGCGCTGTCCTGGGCGTCCACGGCTCGCCAGTCGGCGATGGTGCAACGCGGCAAGCCAAATGCTTCCGGCGTCCATTGCCAGCTGCGAATTTCCGACCCGATCACTTCGCGCACCAGGGTCGTCGCCCCGAGGCTCACCTCGTCGAGCCCATCTTCACTATGGATGACCAGCGATCGCGTAGTCGCCAGCCGGCTGAGAGCGATGGCCATGCGATCGAGCATGTCCACGCGGCCCACGCCCAGCAGCTGATGGGACGCGCCCGCGGGATTGGCCAACGGACCCAGCCAGTTGAAAATGGTCGGTATCGCCAGTTGGCGCCGCAGCGCCGCCACATGCTTGAGCGCCGGATGGAAAAGCGGCGCAAAGCAAAACGCGATCCCGGCCTGTTCAAGGCACCGGCGCGCATGCTCGGGGCTTCCCTGCGCGACCACGCCGAGAGCGGTCAGCACGTCGGCGCTGCCAGATCGGCTCGAAGCGGAGCGATTGCCATGCTTGACCACCGGCACGCCGCACGCCGCCACGACCAGGGCGGTCGCCGTGCTGATATTGAAGGTTCCGGAACTGTCGCCGCCGGTGCCGCAGGTATCAAGCACGCTGTCCTGACCAGGCTGCCAGCGAACCATGTGCTTGCGCAGCACGTCGGCGGCAACCGCGATTTCCGCAGCTGTCTCGCCCTTCATTCGCAAACCCATCAGGAACGCCGCCGCCAGGGAGCTGTCGCAACGGCCGTTGACCATTTCCTCAATGATCCAGCGCATTTGCTCTTCGCCGAGGTCTTGGCGAGCAATCAGATTGGCCAGGATGGTGGTCGAAGGCGTTTCCACGAAATGGATCATATCAAAAATCTGCCCGTTTAGCCGCGACGCGACGTACTCGGAGCGGAGCGCGGGCGATGTACGCGCTCCGCTCCGAGTACGTCGCGTCGCGGCTAAACAGGCAAAAATCTCCTATTCCCTTGTGTACAAACATCTAATATACTTAGGTTCATAATGAATGGCTGTCAATGCAGCCAAACTCTGGACCGAAAGGAGTTTCCCATGTCCGAAGTGCGTCAGCTGACTGAACGCCAGCGCGAGATCCTGGACTTCATCACCGACAAGATCGAGAATCGCGGCTACGGGCCGACGGTGCGCGAGATCGGCGAAGCGTTCGGCATCAAGTCGCCCAACGGCGTCATGTGCCATTTAAAGGCCCTGGAAAAGAAGGGCCTGATCAAGCGCGAAGAGCACTCGGCCCGGGCGATCCAAATTATGGATCATTCGCCCGGCTGGCGCGGCTTGCCGATGCTGGGCACCGTCGCCGCCGGCACTCCGACCCAGGCCATCGCCCATGAGGATCGCATCGAGTTCCAGGAGCTTTTCGGCGGCCCGGAGCGCTTCGTGCTCAAGGTGTCCGGCAACTCGATGATCGAGAATCACATCGAGGACGGCGACTGCGTGGTCATCAAGAAGCAAGAATTCGCGGAGAACGGCGAACGCGTCGTGGCCATGATCGACAACGAGGTCACGCTGAAGACGTTCTTCAAGGAAAAAGGCCATGTGCGGCTGGAACCGGCCAACGGGCAGATGACGCCGATCATCGTCGATCCCAGTCAAAATGCGCAGATCCTTGGGGTTCTGGTTGGCGTCATGCGTAAATATGCTTGATGGTAGTTGAAAGCCCACGCCGCGGGGTGAGGTACTCCGCGGCGTGAGACCGGAGGCCATCATGCGCATCAACCTCAAGAAATTCGAAAAGAATCTCGTCGTCCGCCCCTTGCGCTCCGCCGACTGGGAAGGCGTCGTCGCCCTGCAAGCTCGCTGCTTCCCCGGCATGGACCCCTGGTCGAAGGAGCAGTTCGAGAGCCAGCTTCGCATCTTCCCGGAGGGCCAGATCGGCGTCGAATACCAGGGAAAACTCGTCGCTTCGTCCGCCAGCGTGATCCTCGATTTCGAGCTCTACAAGGACTGGCACAGTCACGATGAGATCTGCGACAACGGCTTCATCCGCAATCATCGGGCCGACGGCACCACGCTCTATGGCATCGAGATCATGGTCGATCCCGACTTTCGCAGCTTGAAGCTCGCCCGCCGGCTTTACGATGCCCGCAAGCAACTGGTCCGCGAAAAGAACCTGATGCGCATCGTCGTGGGCGGCCGCATTCCCGGCTTCGCCCAGTTCGCCACCACCATGTCGGCGCGTGAATACATCGAGCAGGTCATGAACAAGACGCTGTTCGATCCTGTCCTGACCACGCAAATGTCCAACGGTTTCGTGCTCAAAAGGCTCATTCCCGGCTACCTGGTCGCCGACGCCGAATCGCAGGGCTACGCCGCGTTCCTCGAGTGGGTCAACCTCGACTACGCGCCCAATCCGCGGCAGCGCTTTGTGCCGATCGCCCCGGTGCGCGTCTGCGTCATCCAGTATCAGATGCGGCTCGTGGCCAGCTTTCAGGCGTTCGCCGAGCAGTGCGAGTATTTCATCAAGGTGGCGTCCGAGTACAAGTGCGACTTCGTCCTGTTTCCCGAGATCTTCACGACGCAGCTCCTGTCGCTGGTCCACGCCGGCGATCCCGCCTCGGCCGTGCGCAAGCTGTCGGAGTTCACGCCCAATTACCTGGAACTCTTCACGCGCCTGGCCGTCAAGTACAATGTCAACGTTATCGGCGGCTCCCACTTCACGGTGGAAGACAATAACCTGTACAACATCGCCTACCTTTTTCGCCGCGACGGCACCCACGGCAAGCAGTACAAGCTGCACATCACGCCGGCCGAGCGGCACTGGTGGGGCGTCAAGGGCGGCCAGCGCATCGAGGTGTTCGACACCGACAAGGGCAAGATCGCCATTCCGATCTGCTACGACATCGAGTTTCCCGAGGTGCCGCGCGTCGCCGTCGAACATGGGGCCCAGATTCTGTTCGTGCCCTTCTGCACAGATGAGCGCTATGCCTATTTGCGGGTACGCTACTGCGCCCAGGCTCGGTGCATTGAGAATCACGTCTACGTGGCCATTGCCGGCAGCGTCGGCAATCTGCCGAACGTCGAAAGTCTCGGCCTGCATTACGCCCAATCGGGAATCTTCACGCCGTCGGACATTCCGTTCAAGCGCGACGCCATCGCGGCCGAGTGTCCGCCGAACATCGAGACGGTGATCTTCGAAGATCTCGACCTGGAGCTATTGAAGAAACATCGGCAATCGGGCAGCGTCTTGAACTGGCGCGATCGGCGCACGGATTTGTTCGAGGTGCGCTATCTGCAGGAGCAGGAACGGGCGCCATGACGGCCGCTTGCGGATTAGATTCTTGCCGCTGATGATCTATGCAACATGAGGAGAACATTGACAATTGACAATTGCAAATTCCCGACCACCAGACGAATGTATTCAATTTGCAATTGCTAATTGTCAATTTAGTCGCTGGTTGCGGCTGGGCCGAGTTAAGAGGCGCGCAAGAATAATCTGGTCAACTTCTTGGGTGGCACGCCCTGAGGTACTCCGAAGGGCGTGCCACCCGAACAGTGACAGTCATGTGTCATTGTTCAACTCAAGATCCCGCGCACCACTTCGCCGGGCACCATCTCGCGCGGCTGATTGAGATGGTTGTAGACGATCGTGTGCGGATTGAGCCCCATGCTGTGGTAGATGGTGGCCAGCAAATCGCGTGGATGCACCGGGTTATCGAGCGGAGCCGACGCGGTGGCATCGCTGCGGCCATAGACGGTGCCGCGGCGAACCCCGGCCCCCGCGATGGCGGCGGTGTAGCAGTACGGCCAATGATCGCGGCCGTCCGCGGTGTTGTCGTTGCCGGACGTGCTGACGCCGCGCAGCGGACTGCGGCCGAACTCGCCGATCGCCACGACCAAGGTTTCGCTCAACAGCCCGCGATCATCCAGATCGCCGATCAGAGCCGAGAGCCCCCGGTCCAGCATCGGCCCGGCCTGGTTGCGCATGCGTGCCGGCAGTCCCGCGTGCACGTCCCAGGAATGGTTGTCGGAGTTGGCGACCTTGGGCCAGTTCACCTCGACGACGCGGGTGCCGGCCTCGACCAGCCGCCG
>Ga0182024_10021538_pt1 | contig 11693 bp, 12 predicted proteins | sample P32metaG_FD_120480 | JGI IMG/M metagenome (GOLD analysis project Ga0182024, IMG submission 120480) | Permafrost microbial communities from Stordalen Mire, Sweden - P3-2 metaG (Illumina Assembly) | ecosystem: Environmental > Terrestrial > Soil > Wetlands > Permafrost | place: Sweden: Stordalen... | reverse complement strand
TGCGAGGCACTCGGGATCATCCTGGACGTCTCCCACCTCGGGGCGTCCTGCACCGATCATCTGCTCGAGCTCGCCACCCGCCCGGTGATCGCGACGCACTCATCGGCATTCGCGCTGCGCCAGCACCATCGCAACCTCACCGACGCTCGCCTCCGGGCCGTCGCGGCGACGGGCGGGGTGGTCGGCATCAACGTGCTGGCGACGTTCATCGACGAGCAGGTGCACACCGTCGCCCGGGTCGTCGACCACATCGAGCACGCCGTGTCGATCACCGGCGTCGACCACATCGGCCTGGGACCTGACTTCTATAAGGAGATCTCGGATGAGCTCCACGGCCCGGCGGCGCAGTCGATGGACGGCGGGGGGATCGTGATCACGTACGTGCCGGGTCTGGAAGGCCCGGCAGGGCTGCCGCTCATCACCGACGAGTTGCTGCGGCGGGGGTGGTCGGACGGCGATGTCGGCCAGGTGCTCGGCGGCGCCTTCCACACCCTGTTCGTCGGCGAGCTGGGACGTCCCAACTCGGAGCGTTAGCTCGGGATTCCTGCGAGGGCTAGACGGCGCAGCTCTCGTCGGCGCAGGTGGTGTCGGGGTCGGTGGCGGCGACCATCTGCAGCGGGTGGGCCGCGGCCCAGGCCTGCTGCAGCGCTCCGAGCATCACCTCGGACGGTTGCGCGCCCGACACTCCGTAGGCGCGATCGAGCACGAAGAACGGAACCCCTGTGATCCCGAGCTGGCGTGCCTCGAGCTCATCGTGCCGGACATCGTCGGCGTAGGCGTCGCTTTCGAGCACATCCCGCACGGCAGCAGCGTCGAGCCCGACGTCGCCCGCGAGCTGCGCGAGGACCTCGCCCACGCCAATCGCCGCGCCTTCTACGAAGTAGCCGGCCATCAGACGCTCCTTCATCGCGTCCTGCTTGCCGACGGAGTTTGCGTAGTGGATGAGTCGGTGCGCGTCGAAAGTGTTGCCCGAGCGCGCACGGTCGAGGTGAAAGTCGAGCCCGGCGGTGGCCGCGTTGGCCGTGACCCTCGCCTGGGCTGCCTCGGCGGTGGCCCGGCTCATGCCGTACTTGGCAGCCAGCCGGTCGATCGGGTCTTCATCGGAGCTGGCAGGCGCGCTCGGGTCGAGCTGGAAGCTGCGCCAGGTGACGTTCACCTCGCCGCGGTGATCAAAGGCCTCCAGAGCGTGCTCGAAACGGCGCTTGCCGATGTAGCACCAGGGACAGACGACGTCAGACCAGATCTCAACATCCATGCCCCTGGTTGTACCGCATCAACGCCGCTCCCAAGCCTCCACGGAGGTGGTTCAGAAATCCTGACCGCGGGTATAGAGATTCCGAAACCAACGAGCCGCTCGCCGTGGTGGCGGCCGGCATACAGAGACGAAAAACATGGCTGAACTGACTTCCGAACTTCTCCCGATCCTGCAACTCGACGACGTCGTGGTGCTGCCCGGGATGACCGCCACCCTCGCTGTCGAGAGCGACCCGCAGCGGGCTGCCCTCACGGCCGCCCAGAAGGGCAACCGCCTGATCCTGCTCGTCCCCCACGTGGAAGGTCGCTTCTCGGCGATCGGCACAGTCGCGCAGGTTGTCGAGTCGGGTCAGCTGCCGTCCGGCGCCGAGGTGACCATTCTCAAGGGGTTGCATCGTGCCCGCCTCGGTGGCGGTCAGTCCGACATCGGTGGGGCCCTCTGGGTCCAGGTCGAGCCCCTGCCCGACGGCGATCCGACCGACGCGGCACGTGAGCTGGCGCGCGAGTATCGCGCGCTCATCGAGAACCTGCTCGAGCTGCGTGGCGCCGGCCGTGCCATCGAAGCCGTCCGCTCGGTGCGCCATCCCGGCCACCTCGCGGACCTGGCCGGCTACTCGCCCGATTTCAGCATCGAGCAGAAGCTCGAAGTCCTCGAGACGCTCGACCTCGAGCAGCGTCTCTCCCGCCTGATCGGATGGACCAAGGACGTCCTCGCAGACGCGTCGGTCCGTGAGAAGGTTCGCACCGAGGTCAACGAGGGCATGGAGAAGACTCAGCGGGACTTCCTCCTGCGCCAGCAGCTCGAGGCGATCAAGAAGCAGCTCGGTGAAGGTGGCGACGACGTTGCCGCCGGGTATCGGGAACGGCTCGAGAACGCAGGCATGCCCGACAACGTTCGGGCTGAGGTTGAGCGCGAGCTCGACCGCTTCGAACGGACGAGCGAGCAGAGCCCCGAGCACGGCTGGATCCGCACGTACCTCGACTGGATGTTCGAGATCCCGTGGAACGTGCGCTCCGAGGACAACCTCGATCTCGCCGCGGCACGGCGCATCCTTGATGAGGACCACACCGGCCTCGAGGACGTCAAGCAGCGCATCATCGAATTCCTCGCCGTCCGCAAGCTGCGCAGCGAGCGCGGCATCACCCTGCTGGGTGGCGGATCCGGAGCGATCATCACGCTGGTCGGACCTCCCGGTGTCGGCAAGACGTCGCTCGGCGAATCGGTCGCGCGCGCTCTCGGCCGCAAGTTCGCCCGCATCTCGCTGGGCGGCATCCATGACGAGGCCGATATCCGCGGTCACCGGCGCACCTACGTCGGCGCGCTCCCCGGCCGGATCGTCCGCGCGCTCAAGGAAGCCGGCACCAAGAACCCGGTGATCATGCTCGACGAAATTGACAAGGTTGGCAGCGACTGGCGGGGCGACCCGTCCTCGGCGTTGCTCGAGGTGCTCGATCCCGCGCAGAACAACACGTTCCGCGATCACTACCTCGAGGTCGACCTCGACCTCTCCGACGTGCTGTTCATCCCGACGGCGAACGTGTGGGAGACCATCCCCGCGCCGCTGCTCGACCGCATGGAGCTCATCCGGCTGGACGGCTACACCGAGAACGAGAAGGTCGCGATCGCGCGTGACCATCTGCTCCGCCGCCAGGTGGAGCATGCGGGGCTCCGGCCTGATGAGGTCACCGTCACCGATCCCGCAATCCTCGCCGTGATCACGGACCACACCCGCGAAGCGGGCGTGCGCAACCTCGAGCGCGAGCTCGGCAAGATGACCCGCAAGGTCGCGACCCGGATCGCGTCGGGCGACCTGGTCGCACCGTTGGAGATCACACCGGCACAGGTGCGCGAGCTCCTCGGCAAGCCGAAGTTCGACAACGAGGTTGCAGAGCGGACTGCCGTCGCCGGAGTCGCGACCGGACTCGCGGTGACCGGTACCGGCGGTGATGTCCTCTTCATCGAAGCGGCCAACGCCCCCGGAGATGGCAAGCTCACGCTCACCGGCCAGCTCGGCGACGTGATGAAGGAGTCGGCACAGATCGCGCTGTCATACGTCAGGGCGCATGCCACGGCGCTGGGGATCGACCCCGAGGCCGCGCGTCAGAGCATCCACGTCCATGTCCCGGCTGGGGCCGTGCCCAAGGACGGCCCGTCTGCGGGCGTCGCGATGACAACGGCAATCGTCAGCCTGCTCACCGGGCGGGTGATGCGCAGCAGCGTCGCGATGACCGGTGAGGTCACGCTCCAGGGCCTCGTGCTTCCGATCGGAGGCGTCAAGCAGAAGGTGCTCGCGGCCCATCGGATGGGACTCCGCGAGGTGATCCTTCCCCGGCGCAACGAGAAGGACATCGAGGATGTGCCCGAGAGCGTGCGTGAGGTCATGACGTTCCACCTGGCCAGCCGTGTCGAGCAAGCCCTCGATGCGGCGCTCGAGCCGGTCGCGACCGAGGTTGCCGCAGCGGCCTGAGGCCGCCCCAAGAACAGTCCGATACCTAGCCGGCGCGGGGTCCGCTCAGCCGCTTCTCGATACCGTCGAGAATCAGGCTGACGCCCTCGTCGGCCCGCCACGCCACCCCGTCATCCGCCTCCGCCGACGCCGGCCGCGCCACGCCGGGAGCGGATGGCGCGGCGGTGTCCATGGTCACCCGGACGCAACCGCTGTACACCGTGAGGTCGTAGCGGTGCGCGCTCCGGAGCGCACCAGGTGTGTCCCACTGGACGTCGGAGGTCACCCTGACGGGCTTGCCGTCGAGGCGCACCTTCACGGAGCCCGAGCTCACCAGCGCGTGGACCGCAGTGTTGCGGGGCCGATGCATGGTCACGCCGACGATGCCGCTGTTGACGCGGATGGGGACCACACCGCTCGGGGCCGGCAGCGTGCAGGTCACGTTGCCCGCGCCGCTGTCGAGCTCGATGCCGCTGATGCTCAACCCGCTCAAGTCGAGAACCGTGTTCCACGTCCCGCCGTGGATCTTGAAATACCAGGTGTAGTCGGGGTTCAGCTCAACCGCGCCATGGTTGCCACCCCGACGATTCTTGACCAGGACGAGATTGTCGGGCCGGACTTCTACCGACGCGGCTCCTCCTCCACCCACCGAAGTGGCGAGATCCACGCCGCCGGGAGCGCCGGCGCGGACGAGAACGCGCCATGACCCCGAATCGATGGCGAGGGTCATGATCTGGCGGCCGCGCTGCTTACCCGCCGGCGCCTCGGTCACGAAAGCGGACGCCGCGGCTTCTACGACGAGTGCGAAGGCCGCGCCCTCGGGCGACAGCAGACCCTCGGCTGCAAGGAGCCGGGCCAGGTCGCGCGTCAGGCGGCTGCGCTGCAGCACCGGGAGGCTGCTGAGCACGACCGTCGCCGCAGGTCTGTGCTCACCGAGGAATTGCGTCAGCTGGTCGCACGCGGCGGTGATCTGGGACCGCCACGATACCGGCGAGACCGGGAGGTTCACGCGGTCGAGCACAGCTTCGGCCACCAGCTCGAGGAGCTGATCCTTGTCGCGCAGGTGCCAGTACAGGGACGCAGCCTTGACGCCGAGGCGATCCGCGAGGGCGCGCATCGACAGTCCATCAACGCCGACGGTATCGAGCATCGCCAGCGCCGCCTGAACCACCGCCTCGCGGTTGAGCCCCGACGCTTCCGTCTCTGGACGGGCCACAGATCTGTCCTCCGTTCTTTCCACGTGGTGGTTGGTGCTCAGTATGAGCTTGACTTCCCTAACACTGTTCGCCTAGTATCGCACATGTCACTGTTAGGCGCGCAATCAATCGGATGGTGTTAGAGATGACTTCCACACTGGAGGCGACCGGCCTCGTCAAGCGGTTCGGCAAGACGCTGGCACTCGACGGGCTGAACCTGTCTATGCAGCCCGGCCAGGTGATGGCCCTGCTCGGGCCGAACGGCGCGGGCAAGACGACGTTCGTGAATCTCGTGGCCACGCTGCTGCGGCCCGACGCAGGCACCTTGCGGGTCAACGGCCTCGACGTCGCTCGCCAGTCCGCAGCAGTGCGTCGCAACGTCGCGCTCGCCGGGCAGTCCGCCGCCGTCGAGCCCACGATGACCGGGCGAGAGAACGTGATCATGGTTGCCCGGCTCTTCGGTGCGTCGGCCGCCGAGGCCCGGCGTGACGCCGGCGCCGTGCTCGAGCGGATGGACCTGATCGATGCCGCCGACCAGCAGGTGCGCACGTATTCCGGTGGCATGCGCCGCCGTCTCGACCTCGGCGCCAGCCTGGTGGGCCATCCCCGCCTGCTCCTGCTCGACGAACCCACCACGGGGCTCGATCCGCGGAGCCGGCTCGAGCTCTGGGACGTCATCCGCTCGCTGGTCGCCAGCGGCACGGACGTGCTGCTGACCACGCAGTACCTCGACGAGGCCGATCATCTGGCGTCACAGATCGCCATCATCGACCACGGCCACGTGGTTGCGGCAGGCACGCCGCGCGAGCTGAAGCGTCGAGCCGGCCGGAATGTCGTCGAGGTCCGCGTGCGCGACCTCGCCTCACTCGACCGAGTGGCGGCCATCTTGATGGCGATCGGCGAAGGACCGACGACCACCGACCGGCCGACGCACAGCGTCAGCGTCGCGCTGAGCTCCGACACCGAGCGCGTCTTCGCGGCGCTGCGACCGCTCGATGACACCGGCATCGCAATCGACGAGGTCTCCGTGCGTCAACCCACGCTCGACGAAGCATTTCTTGCGCTCACCGGCGCACCCAAGGAGGAAGTGGCGTGAGCATCGCCATCGCACCACCGCGCGGCAACGCCGCGGGCTTGTTCGTCTCGAGCGGGCAGATTGCCCGTCGGGTGCTGCGCAAATTCGTCCGATCCCCGCAGCTCGTCGTGGTTGGCACCGTGCAGGGCGCGATGTTCCTGCTCATCTTCCGCTACGTCTTCGGCGGCGCGATAGCGGTCCTCGGCGTCAACTACGTCGACTTCGTGGTGCCAGGGTTCATCACGACCGGCGTGCTCTTCAACGCCATGTACGCCGCCGCGGGCATGGCCGAGGATATGAGCGCCGGGCTGATCGCACGCCTGCGTTCCCTGCCCATTCCGCGCAGCGCCGTGCTGATCGGTCGCGCCGTGGCGGACACGGGAATCCAGATCTGGGGACTGGCGATCACGGGCGTCATCGGATTCCTCGTCGGGTTTCGCGTGCACAGCAACTGGGGCGCGGCGCTTGCCGCGGCTGCGCTGGTCATCCTCTTCGGCTTCGTCTTCGAGTGGGTCTTCATCCTGATCGGGATGGTGGCCGGGTCGGCACAGGCCGCCCAGGGCTTCGCGTTGATCGTGTTCCCCTTCACGTTCGTCTCGTCTGCGTACATCCCGGTTGCCACGATGCCCACGTGGATGCAGGGCTTCGCCGAGAATCAGCCCATCACCGTGATGGTGAACGCAGTGCGCTGCCTCACCCAGGGCTCACCCGCGGAGGCACTCCTCGGACATCCAACCTCGTACTTCGTGATCCGTTCGCTGCTGTGGTCGGTTGGACTGATCGCGGTGTTCGCGCCGCTCGCCGTCGCCAAATACCGGCGCGGCTGAGCGACCGCTCTGTGCGCGACGTGGTGCTGTGTGCTCAGCCATTGATGACCCACTGGGCGGCATTGAGCATCAGCATCACGTCGCCATTGGTCGTCTGGTGGAGTTGGTGCTCTGCGACGGTGGACATGGTCGGCGAGGCGATGGCGTTCGCGAGCGCCACGGAGGGAGCGACACCGACGATGGTGTCCTGGGTGGCGTAGGACATCTCGCCCTTCAGAGTCGAGAGCCGGTGGGTGCAGCCCTGCAGGCTCAAACCCGGCAGTGACAGTCCGGACAAGGCGGTGAGATTCGCTGCATCGACCACCGGGTCATGGACGATCAGCGCGCTGACGATCGGGTTATCGCAGGCGGCAACCAGCGCATGCAATCCACCCCAGGAGATGCCGACCACCATGACGGTTGAAAACGGACCGGCCGCCATCAGGTCGTGCCGGAACATGGTGTCCCAGAGCTTGCGGTACTGGACGCCGCCTTCGTACAGCTCGACGCGCACGCGCGCTGGATTGCTGGCGAACGGCTCCTCTGGCACGATCACCTTCCACCCTTGCGCCTCCAGGCCTTCGATCAGCGATAGTCCTGGCTGCGTGGTGGCGAAGATGTGCGCGGTGCTGGCGAAACCGTGGAGCACCACCGCCAGCCTCGGAAGTGGCGGAGGCGACCCCGTCGAGTGTGGCACCGAAGTCAACCGCGAGGCCGGGACTGCCGCGATGGCCTGTGCGCATGCGGACGACAGCACGACGGCAGCGAACACGCAGAGATAGATGCCGACGCGCTTCCACGGTCGATCTCCAGGACGTGAGCGGATTGGATGATGCGCTCTGTTCACACGACTCGAGAACTAACAACTGTGGCGATGAGCATGCCGTTTCAACCTGAGTGCGATATGGACGGGGGACGGTCATCGAAACGGGGACGTGCCTGTCGAGGACTGGGGCGTGCCTATCAAGAAACGGGGCCGCGACTGTCGAAAAACGGGGGCGTAACTGTTAAGGTGAGACGGTGGACGCGATCGATGCAGCGGACGCCCTTCACGAGGACGGCTTATGGCGACTGTGACTATCTCAGCATCGTACGGTGCCCGGGGCGAACAGATTGCACAAGCCGTGGCCGAGCGTCTGGGATTGGCCTTCCTTGATCGAGCGATTCCTCTCGGAGCAGCGCGCCAGCTGCATCTGCCCGAGGATTCCGTCGAGAGCAGCGACGAACGCGCGCCGACGCGATGGGACCAGTTTGCCAGCGCGCTCTCGGCGGCCGGAGCCGTGAGCACCGCCACGGGCGTCGCTCCCGAACCCATCGAGGATCCCGACGCCTTTCGCACCGCGACCGAGTCGATTCTGCGGTCGGTCGCCGACAGCACGGGCGCGGTGATCCTTGGTCGCGCGGGAATGGTTGTGCTCGGCAACAGACCCGACGTGCTCCGCGTACGCCTCGACGGGCCAGTGGAAGCGCGAATCACACAGGCGGTCGCCGACGGTGCCGACCCGGCCACCGCCCGCGATGCTCAGCAGGATGTTGACGGGGCGCGGGATCACTACGCACGGTTCTTCTACAAGCAGCGACAGGACGATGCACGGCTCTACCACCTGATCATCGACACCACCGCGCTGCCGATTGATGCGTGCGTCGGCCTGGTCGTGGCAGCCGCTCAAGCACTTCTTGCGAGTGGTGGCGAATCGCCGCCGACCGCGGCCTCGTAGTCGCCTCCCGTACAGTGCCAGGGCGGAGGCACAGCCGCTGCGCTCCGACGTTGCTCCAGGATCATCAACCACTGTAAGGGGGTTGAGCGTGGTGCCCGCCCCCACCGCGACAGCCTTTGTCTTGACCTCTGCGTCATCGAACATCGAAGGATCGACGGCGTTCATCAACTCGTCGAAGACGAACGGCAAGAGATCCATCAAGTTGCCTCGCCGCGCGCGGGTGACTCTGGACTGGAGGGTGCACGGCACCGTAGACTCGGCGCGCTTGAGCGACGGAAGCCTGCCAAGCGACGATGGGAGACGCACGGAGGAGAAAGCATCCATGACAACTATCCCGGCGGACGCGCCTCGATCCGAGGACGGTCAGTGGTGGTGGGACGGCGCCCAGTGGCAACCGGTCGAGCCCGATGCACCCGCGACGGGCGGTGAGATCAACGCCAGCGGTGTCCCCTATACGGCGACAGTTGACATCCCCGCAGGAACCGAGGTCGGCACCATCGACATGAGCCTGAGCGAGATCGAAGACATTCTCACAGCCGCAGGCGTCGACCTCGGCGACAGCAGCGGTGGTGGCGACCTGGTGGCCCAGAACCCGAACGAGGAGAACGCCTGATGGGAGATCCGAAGCTCGTCACCCAGTGGGTCAACCAATCCGACCTCATCGGCCACAGTTACGTGTGGCAGGTCCAGTTCCAGGTGAACGACCTGCACTTCGATTCCATGGCCACCCGGATCGGGACGACGGACATCTTCAGCGACCCCGCTTTCGTGGTCCAGCCGAACGACTCGTTCCAGCCGGGACAGCTCGCACTGCAGTGGAACCTCATCAATCAGACGTGGCCGACGATCGGCGGTCTGGTGGTCCAGACGATGCTGCAGGGCGGCTTGCAGTGGACCGACAGCTCGGGCAGTGCCGTCACCCTCCAGCCCGGCATCGACATCAGCACCTCGTACGTCGACTCGTTTCACCTGCAGCTCGGCCTTCAGTTCAGCTTCAGCGAGGGTGCCGACGGTGCGCTGAGGGTGCAGACGCAGCTCCCCATGTCGACGGTGAGCGGCGTGTTCCGCTGGTAGCGGCCCTACCTCAGCCCGACGTTGTGGCGGCGAATCCGGGGCAGGTGCGATTCACGAACTTCGGCATCTCCCACGCCGAACCGAGATCGACGGCTGTTCCAGCCCCCGCCTGCACGGTGATCACGCCCTTCTCGATCTGATATCCGGAACATCCCTGGGCGGAGATCGCATACGTGCCAGCCGGCAGCTGGATGTCGACGGTTGTTGCCGCCGCCGACCAGTCGGCGTGGACGACCGCCGCCCCGTCCGGGTGCGTCACGAAAAGACGGCAACCCTGGGCGGCGGAGGGGCACGACGGCACCGCCACCTCGACGCCAGTCCAACTCGCGGATCCCTGTCCGAGCACGAGCACGATCACCAGGCCTCCGAGAGCTGTGATCAGCCCGCAGAGCAGGACGGCTGCTCGGCGGTGCCTTCGGATCAGATCCACCTGGTCAGCTCGACCCGGCAAAGACCATGCCGGGAGGTGCATCGGTCCGACCGGAACGACGCAGATAGATGGCGATCGCGACGGACGTCAGTGCAGCCCACGCACACCACAGTGATGTGAACCCGGTGAACGTTATCCAGCCAAGCGCTATGACGGCAAGCAGATTGGCAAGCCCGAGGAGGACGAGCCAGCGATTGCTGGCTACAAGACACGAACCGCACGTGGCGACGATGTAGAGGGCGATCAGGATGCCGGCGTAGCTGATGTTTGCGGTGTACGCGATGTGCGAACCGTCGATGGACGCGCCGACCGGTCCTCCGATGATTGCCACTAACAGCGCAACCGACGTCACCGCACCCACTCCAAGGAAAATCTTCATCCACTGGCGTCGATGCACCCTGGTCTCGACGCCCAGCATTGCGAATGGCACCCAGAATGGCAGCACGAAGGCAATTGCTAGAAAGACATAGATAGCTGCGTGTTCAACGGGGTATGACACCTGCCCATGTAATCCCCACCACACGAACGATTCGTCGACCTCATGGACGGCAAGCAACAGCGGGGTCGCAGCCAGCGGAATCTGATGTCGTTTGCGGACGTGGCAAAGCGCATAGACACCGACCGCGCCGACAACGCTTCCGGTCACCAGGTCCGCCTCGGCCGAGAAACACATCAGCGCTCGCGGATCCCTCTCATGTCGCCGACAGCCTACGCGTATCCAGGAATGGCGAACAATGCGACCCGTTATTGTCGGGCGGCGATGGCCCGCCCATTGGCCACCCTTCTCCAGGGGGCCGCACATGAGTTCGTGTCACAGGTCAATCGGGTCACCGTACCCAGGCGGTCGTTCGGACTGGCCCGCGCTGTGCTTTTGAACAATTGTCGTCCGGAGCCGGCGTTGCATTTCCACCCACAGCGCGTAGTAGTGTCGCCAGCCAACGCGCCAATAGAGTCAAGATCGTTCTCGTCAACCCTCAAACAGGAGCGCGAAGCATGGCCCCGACCAAAACGCCGGCCAAAAGCACTCAGAAACGCGGGAGTCGCACCAGCACCACCGACGCGACAGCCGCGGGATTCAGCGCCGAAGAGAAGGCGGCGGCGCGCGAGCGTGTCCGGGAGCTCAAGGCCGAGGCGGCCAAAGCGGATGGGAAACTGGAATTGCTTGCCGCTATCGCCAGGATGCAGGAGCCGGATCGCACCATTGCCAAGAAGGTCCACGCACTGATCACAGCCGCAGCACCGGCTCTGGCACCGAAAACGTGGTACGGGATGCCCGCATACGCCAAGGACGGCAACGTGATCTGTTACTTCCAGAACGCAGGGAAGTTCAAGGTCAGATACCAAACGCTCGGCTTCAGCGACAAGGCGAAGGTCGACGACGGCGCCATGTGGCCGATTCAGTACGCAATCAGCAAGTTGACTGCCACCGAAGAGGCCAAGATCACCGCGCTCGTGAAGAAGGCGGTGCGCTGAGGTCCCGTCGCGCTTGCCGCAAGCAGCCTCAACGCACCGCGACGCTTTAGGCTGACCCCTACTTCCAGGACGCCTGGCTCAGCCGCGGTCGTGGAGAGTCACCTGGTAGCCGTCGGGGTCCGCGAACGTGAAAGTGCGGCCGAACGGCCCGTCGACGGGCGCTGAGATGATCGTCGTGCCGGCGGCGGCGAGGGCGTCGTGGATGTCCTGCGCGTCGGGG
>Ga0182024_10021537_pt1 | contig 11693 bp, 4 predicted proteins | sample P32metaG_FD_120480 | JGI IMG/M metagenome (GOLD analysis project Ga0182024, IMG submission 120480) | Permafrost microbial communities from Stordalen Mire, Sweden - P3-2 metaG (Illumina Assembly) | ecosystem: Environmental > Terrestrial > Soil > Wetlands > Permafrost | place: Sweden: Stordalen... | reverse complement strand
GGCGATGCGCCGCTCGCCGCTGCCGGTGGGCAGCGACAATCCATAGACGAGCTGCCGGCTCGGTGCTTCCTGAATGAGCTCCATGCACGCCTCGCAGGGCTCGACGGTGGAGACGACGACGATCCCGGATTCCCCCGGACGCCGCCTCCCGACCGCGCCGGCGAGGGCCGCCTTCACGGCGTGCCCTTCGTGGCCGGCCGCGCTCGTCTCGTGGCCTCGACCGACGATGCGCAGCCCATGCTCGCCGGGGACGACGACGACGCAGCCGATCGGAGTTTCGCCGGCTCGGAGTCCTCGCTCCGCCTCGCCCAGGGCGAAGCGCATGAGCATGTCGGTTTCGATGGAGGTGAGTGCGGGCTGGCTTGACATGACGGGGGATACTTCAAGAGTCGGGCCACTTCTGCGCGTCCCGATTTTCTCGCGGTTGCGGTTCATTTGGAGAACCCGACATCGGACCCTGTGCGTCCAAAACGCCTCGGGACGACGCGCCTCGGCGCCGCGCGACCCGCGGTCTTCGCCGGCTTCCCCTTGGCCTTCAGCGAGCGCATGAGGAGCTCCGAGAGATCGATCACGTCCGCGCCCCCGCGCTTCCCTGCCCCCGAGGTCGACACATCGCCCGCCTTCGTCTCGTGGTTCTCGATCTTCTCGTCGACAAGGGCGGCCACTCGCGCGCGGTACTCGTCGGGATGCTTCTCCGGGTCGAACTTCGCCGTGAGCTGCCCGACCAGCGTCTCGGCGAGCTTGAGCTCCTTGTCGGTGGGGACCCTCGCGGTGGGCATCTCGATGTCCCTCGCCCCCACGAGCTCGTCGGCAAACCGCATCATGTCGAGCGAGAACAGATGCTCACGCGGCCGGAGGAGGGCGAGGCGTGTCCGGGTGCGAAGGGCGACCTTGGCCAACGCGACGCGGCCGCTCTTCTCGAGCACCGTACGGAGGAGCGTGAAGCTGTGCGCGTTCTTGCCGCTCGCGCCCACCCAGTAGCTCTTCTCGATGTACGCGAGGTCGACCTCGGCCGGCTCGATGAACTCGACGATCTCGATCCGCCCCGCCGCCTCGTCCTCCGCGACCTCCGCGAGCTCCTCCTTCGTGAAGCGTGCGTACTCCCCCTTCGACACCTCGTACGCCTTGTCGATCTCGTCCCAGGCGAGATCCTTCTCGCACTTGGGGCACCGGCGCACCATTTGCACGCGAGTGCCACACTCCTTGTGGATCAGATGAAACTTCGGCGTCAGGTTATGGGTCCCTGAATAGAGCTTCGTGGGAATCGTCACGAGGCCGAACGCAATTTCACCCGTCCAGATTGCGCGCATGAGCTCTTCTCCAAAAAGGCCGACGAAACGGTCGGCGCGTACGACGCGGTCCAAGCAAGAAGCGGGCGACCGACTCGCGACCTACCGCAAGAAGCGAGACTTCGACGTGACGCCGGAGCCGGCGCCCGGGAAGAAAAAGGGCGTGCGGAAACAGCATTCGGGTGCGGGAGCGGGCAAAGCGCTCGAATTCGTAGTGCAGAAACACGACGCGACGCGCCTGCACTACGACGTCCGCATCGAGATCGCGGGGGCGATGATGAGCTGGGCCGTCCCGAAAGGGCCGAGCTTCGATCCGAGCGTGAAGCGCCTCGCGGTCGAGACCGAGGACCACCCGATGGCCTACAACCGCTTCGAGGGGAGAATCCCGGACGGCGAGTACGGCGGCGGGGACGTGCTCATCTGGGACCGAGGGACGTACGAGACGACGCCACCGGGGCAAGAAGAGGCGATGCGCGCCAAGGGGCACATTCAGGTGCGGTTCTTCGGGGAGAAGCTCGTGGGGGACTGGCACTTCATCCGTACGTCGGGGAGCGGCGGCCCACGCGAGGGGGCGAAGTCGCAGTGGCTGATGTTCAAGGCGAAGGACGAGCACGCGAACCCGAGCCTGGACATCGTGGCGTCTCGCCCCGAGTCGGTCGTGAGTGGCCATTCTGCCACTCGCGGCCCACGACGACGCGGCGCCTCCTCGGCGGGGAAGAGCGCGGCCAACCTGCTCAAGGCGGTCGGCGCACCGATGCGGTCGGTGGCGGCGGCGAAGCTGAGCGATCCCGACGCGTTCCTCTACGAGATCAAGCTCGACGGTTACCGTTTGCTCGGAGGGCTGGCGGATGGTGACGTTCAGCTCGTCACCCGCAAGGGGAACGACTGGACCGCGCGCTTCGCCCCGATCGCCCACGCCCTCGCGACTCTGCCGATCCGCGAGGCCGTCGTGGACGGCGAGGCGTGCATCCTCGACGACCGCGGGCGTTCGTCGTTCGAGCGGCTGCAAGGCTGGCTCGGCGGGGAGCACGTGAAGGGGACGCTCGTCTTCGCCGTGTTCGATCTCTTGTGGGTCGACGGACGCGATCTGCGCAGCCAGCCCATCGAAGAACGGCGCGAGCTGCTCGAGGCGTTGCTCGCGAAAGCCAAGGCTCCGCTCGTGTTCTCGAAGGCGCTCGCGGGGCCCGTGGCCAGGACGATCGCGACGGCGCGCAAGCAGGGGCTCGAGGGGCTCATCGCCAAGCGCAAGGGCTCGCCCTATACGTCGGGTGGGAGCGGCGCGTGGTGGAAGCTCAAGTTTCGCAAGGAGCAGGAGGTCGCGCTCGCGGGCTACGTCCCGCGGGTCGATGCCGACGACGAGGTCGGCGCGCTGCTCATCGCAGTCGCCGCGAAGGGGGGCGGCTTCGAGCTCGCGGGGAAGGTCGGGACGGGCTTCGACAAGAAGACGCGAAAGGCGCTGGCGGCCATGCTCGACGCGGACGCAAGCACGACGCCGACGGTCGTGGGCAACCCGCGCGTGAAGGGGGCGCGGTGGGCCAAGGTGAAGCGGGTCGCGCAGATCGCATTGACCGAGTGGACAAGAGACGGAGCCGCGCGAGCGCCAAGCTTTCTCGCGCTTCGCGACGACAAGGTGCCGCGTGACTGTGTGCGGGAGCGGGAGGTCAAGGTGCCCAAGGCGGAGACCGTGGAGACGAAGCTGACGAACCCGACCAAGGTGCTCTTCCCCCGCGACGGGATCACGAAGGCCGATGTCGCCGCGTACTATGCATCCGTCGCGCACGTGATGCTGCCGCACCTCGCGGGGCGCCCGATCGGAGTGCAGCGCTGGCCGAACGGCATCGACGAGGCGGCGTGGTTTCAGCAAAACGCGCCGGAGAAGACGCCTGACTTCGTGCGCCTCGTCGACACGGGACCGAAGCACGGCTCGAAACGGAAGATCGTCATCGAGAACGAGCCGACGCTCGCCTGGCTCGCGAACCTGGCGGCGCTCACGATCCATCAGTGGGCGAGCCATGTTCCCCAGAGTGCAGGGACGCCCGGGGCCATCGTGCGGGCGCTCGGGCAAGCGGACTACACCGTGCTCGATCTCGACCCGGGAGACGGCACGTGGGCCCACGTGATCCAGGTCGCCGAGGCGATTCGAGGGCTCCTCGACGAGCTCGAGCTCGTGAGCGTGGTCAAGACGAGCGGGCAGCGTGGGCTGCACATCGTGATTCCGTTTGCGCGCGGGCCGAGTCACGTCGAGACGGCCGAGTTTGGCCGGAAGCTGGCGACGTCGGTCGCGGAGGCGCTGCCGACGATTGCCACGGTGGAGCGAATGAAGGCGAAGCGAAACGGGCGGCTCTATATCGACTTTCTGCAGAACGGCGAAGGAAAGACCATCGTCGCTCCGTACTCGATCCGTGCAAAGGATGGCGCGCCGGTATCGACGCCGGTGGCCTGGAGCGAGGTGACGCGGAAGCTGTCGCCGGGTGGGTTCACGATTCGCGATGTGGTGGAGCGGGTGGCCAAGGTCGGCGACCTGTTCGCCGGCGCGCTCGGTGCGAAGCAGGCCATGCCGACCGTCCGCTGAACGGGCGCTACACGCGCAGCAGCACGCCTCGCGTGGCCTCACCAGTGGCGGCCGCGACCGCGCGCGCGTAAAGACGCACCTGCTCCTCGTAGGTCTTCTGCCGGCCCGCGAGCTCGGCGTCGGTCTTGTAGTCCACGATGACCCACTCGGAGCTGTCTCCGACAGTCACGCGATAGGCCAGATCGAGCACCCCTTCGACGAGCGAGCCGTCGGACTCGGAGAGCAGCACGGGAGCCTCGCGCCGGCACGCGTCTCCAGCCGCCTTCGCGGCCAGGAAGATCGGGTGACCGAGCGCGGCCATCGTCGACACGACGGCGGCGTCGACCTCTTCGCTCGTGGCTGCCAGCATCGTCCCCTGTGTCCGCGCGATCGCAAGGACCTGCGCGCGATCGGCGTCGAGCGGGACGCCCGCGAGAACCGCGTGGACGAGGGTCCCGAACCTTGCCCCGCCGGGCCTCGCGGTCCCCGACGCCGCAGTCACCTCGACGTCGACCTGGATCGTGGACACGGCGCTCGGAACGTTGTCGCCGCCGGTGACGACACGGACGGTGAGGGTGGGCATCGTCCCTCGCTCGAGCAAGCCCGCGCGCGCCTTCTCCCACTCGTCGTAGCGCCGATTCCCCTCCTCGTGCGCGTGACCCACGACGTCCTCGGCCAGAATGCGCTGGTGCCGGAGGCCGGCGTCTTCTTCCTTGCCCAGGCGGAGCACGCCAGGATCCCACCACGCCACGGTATGACTTCCTACCTTGGGTCGATGGAGGCCCGGCGTGACGGCATCGTCCTTGTCGCGTTCCGCAGGACGGCCCGCGACGACCGTGTCGTCGCCAAACGGAGGACATCCTGGCGCGGGGAGCGCGGCGCGCCGATCCGCGCCGTGCGGATAGAGAACGGGATGGAGCGCATCCACCCATCCTGGTGACGGTTCGTCCCCGACGACCGGAATGACCAGAAGCTCGCGCGCCCGCGTGGCCGCGACATACGTCAATCGTACAGCCTCGTCGGCGTCGTGGCGGAGCACCTCTTCACGGTGGTCGATGAGCTCGACCGGCGCGCAGTCGGCGAGCGACGTCGCCCAGAGCCGCCGTGTGGTGTCGACGTAGCGCGACGGCTTCTTGTGCACGTGAGGGCATGTGGGGTCGATGAGGATGACCACGGGAAACTCGAGCCCCTTGGCCTTGTAGACGGTCATCACACGAACGCCGTCCGTCCCCTCTTCCACGACCGGAGCCTCCGCCGCGGATCGCCGCTCGGCCTCGTCATCGAGCCAGGCAATGAACGCGCGGAAGGACGAAGCCCCTGCCGCTTCGAATCGTCGCGCCTGCTCCTGCATGCGGAGAACGTTGGCGAGCGCTTGCTCCCCGTTCGGCCAGATGGCAACCCCGGCGTGCGCGCGAGTGGCGTCGAGGAGCTGTCCGATGGTGTCGCCGATGGGCTGGCGATTTCGCCCGGAGTGGAGGCGGCGGAGGATACGGAGGGCGTCGGCCACGGGGCGCGTGAGCGGAGTCAGGAGAGCGTCGTCGATGCGACGAACGGGGTTCGGCGTGCCGAGGACGTCGCGATAGGCAAGTAGGGCATCGTCGCCGAGCGCGAAGAAAGGCCCGTGCAGGGTCGCGAAGACGCTGAGCTCGTCATCTGGCCACTCGATGGCCGTGAGCCCGTTGCGCAGCGCGACGACCTCTTCGCGCTGGTGATAGGAGCGGCCGCCCACGAGCACGTGCGGGATATGACGGACCTCGAGCGCGCGCACGTAGTCACGGGTCACGTCGTTCCGCCCGTTCACGAAGCGGCGCGTGAGCAGGCAGATGTGACGCGCCACGATCGGGACCTGCTCGGTCGGGCGCTCACGCTCCGTCACGGTCCAGCCGCTCTGGTGAATGAGCCAGTCGATGAATGCCCCGACGGCATCGGGAAGTGAGCTGTCGATGGCGTACCCGGCGACCTTTCCGTAGTGGGTGTAGGGGCGCGGAACGGGGAGCGCGACGATCGTCGGTCGATTGACCGGCTCGGCACGAAACGGCTGGAGCGGGACGTACTCCGCCTGGCTCCCGTCGGGGCTCCCTCGCATCAGCGGGGCGAATGCGGCGTTGATGGCAGCCTGGATCGACGGCGCGCTGCGAAAGCTCGTCGAGAGGTGGAGCAGGGTGGCGCCCTGGCTCATGAGCCGGCGCTTGGTCGCCTCGTAGAGCGTCACGTCGGCGCGACGGAAACGGTAGATCGACTGTTTCGGATCGCCGACGATGAAGAGCTTGCCTGGGACAGGGCGCGCGTCGTGGAACGTGCGGGCGCGCGGATCGTCCGCGGCGAGCAAGAGCAGAATCTCGGCCTGGAGCGGGTCGGTGTCCTGGAACTCATCGACGAGCACGTGCGTGAACCGCTCCTGGAGCTCGGCGCGCACGGCGTCATCGTCGCGGACGAGGTTCCGCGCGACCAGGAGGAGGTCGAGGAAGTCGAGCCGGCCGGCGCGACCCTTGGCGTTCTCGTACGCGCGCACGAGGGGCGCGAGGTCTTCGTGGAGACACGCCGCGAGGTCGGCGTCCGACTGCTCGAGCACGCGATCGAGCTCCGCTTTCAGCGCGAGGAGCTTGCCCAGCACCTCTTCGCGAAGGAGCCCCTCTGCGAGCCACTTGCCGCGCCCCTTCCATCTCCAGAGGCCTTGCCGCGCGAGCTCTCGCAGCTCTTGTTCGACGCCGTCGTGGTCACGCCCACGAATCGCCTCCCGCCGCTCCAGGTCGTGCATGAACCGGCCAAGCTGGAGCAGACCTTTGGCCAGCCAGTCGTCGCTGTCGTGGTCAACCCGCAGCGCGAACGCGGCCACCTCGGCCTGACGCGCGAGCAGACCGTCCAGGGCCTCCGTGCGGTCGAACGCGTCCCGTCGCCACGGGGCGTCGAAGTCGCGTTGATCGAGCAGCGCATAACCGGCTTTTCGGAGCACCTCCCGCGGGCTGGAGCTATCGCGGTCACGCGACTTTCTACGGAGCACGCGGCGCACCCCCTCGGGCGGCGCGGCGAGGATCGTCTCGAACCACGCGTCGAACGCGCTCGCGAATGCGCGAGCCTCGCCGTCCTCGTCGAGCACCTCGAACATCGGGTCGACCCGCGCCTCGACGGGCCTTTGCCGGAGCATCTCCGCGCAGAACGAGTGAATCGTTCCGATGTGAGCTTCCTCCAGCTCGGCAAGCGCGCGATCCAGGCGTTCTCTTTCGACGGGCTCGCCTTCTCTCCGCGCCTTCTCGATCTCGCCGCGGAGTCGAAGCTTCATCTCCCCCGCCGCCTTCTCCGTGAAGGTGACGGCGACGATCCGCGCGAGTGTCGTTCTCCCGCCTTTCAGGAGCGCCATGATGCGATGCACGAGCTCGGTCGTCTTCCCAGTCCCGGCCGCCGCTTCCACGATGAGCGTGGCGTCGAGGTCGCTCCGGATGCGCGCGCGCGCGCCGTCGTCGACGAGGGGGCTCACGGCGCCCTCCGGAGCGTCTCGAGCGGAACGAGCGGCTCGGGGTTCTTCTTTCGCGTTCGGTCCTGTTCGTGGGGTCCGCACACGGGCAGGTAATCGCAGTACTCGCACTCGCCCTTTGCAGGCGCGGCCGGGAGGAACGCGCCCTGGATGGCGCCGTGTACCGTATCCGCGACGAGCCGCGCCGCCTCACGCGCTCGGTCGTCGAGTGGCACGACGATCTCCGTGAACTCGCCCACCGTGGTGCAATAGTAGAGGCGCCCCGCGGTGGTGGTCTCGCCCGGGAGGACCCGCTCGAGCGCGAGCGCGTACATGACAGGCTGGAGCGTCTTCCCGCCGCCGATGACCACCCCGTCTTCCGCGCGAACCTTGCCTGTCTTGTGGTCCGTCGCCCGGAGCACGCCGCCAGGCTCCGCCGTTCGCCGTTCCACGAGATCGATCGACCCACGGAGCTGGATGCCGCATTCGAGCGCCGCCGGTGCGACCTGGCTGCGCGGGTCGCGCTCCGACCGTTCGTCGAGACCGAACGCGAGCTCGAAGTACGCCGGCGTCCAGGAAGCGTCGAGGCTCGCCTGCCGGAGCCACTCGCGGACGTCCGCGCGAATCCCCGCGACCGCGTCCTCCCAGACGCGAGGAATGGCCGGATAGAGCTTGTCCTCGTACTGAAGAACGATCTCGTGAACGACGGTCTCGAGATGGGTCTGCGCCGTGGCGAGATTCGCCGGGGTCACCGGAAGCAGCGCGTGATCGCGCAGGACGCCGAACAGCTTGAACTGGGCTTCGTGGATCAGGGAGCCGCGCTCGAGCGGGTCGAGCGTTTCCAGCTGCTCGGGCTGTCGCCGCGGGGCCAGTCGATGGATGGCCTGCAGAAAGAAGCGATACGGACAGGCCGCATAGTGCTGCAGTCCCGTCGGCGAATACGAACGCGCCGACAGGTCGTGCTTCGCGAGCGCCACGCGCGCTTCGTCGGCGGGCGCCACGAGCCCATCGGCTGGGGTCCATTTCTTCAGCCATCGTTGCGCACGGAACCGGAGCGCCCGCGCGAGGTGGGCATTGGAAGAGAGGAGATAGCGCGCCATCCCGACCGTCTCGTGATCGGGCCGACCGAGAAGCTTTCTGAGCAGCGCGAGGTCATGCTCGGCGTGATCGACGGCCGTCGTCGGGTCGGCCGGCGCGGGCCACCCGACGTGTGCGGCGGCCCCCACGTTCGCGCGGAGGGCGAGCTCGTCGAAACCGGGCAATGTCCCCTCCGCGGCGCGCAGCACCTCGAGCCCATAAAACGACGGCGTCCGCGGACGCGACTGTGCCTGGTCGAGCCGCGGGTACGAGATGACGACCCTTCGCGTGGCCGCGCCGACGGCGAGGCGAAGGGCGAGCCGTTCGAGCGTTCTGCGATCGACGTTGGTGGGCAGTGACGTGTTGCCCCGAGCCCGATCCGGGAGGATGGGGTCCTCCGCGATGCGCTGAGGGAAGATCTTCTCGGCCAGCCCAGGCACGAAGACGACCTCGAACGACAGGCCGCGCACGTCCGACGTGCCGGCCACGAAGACGCGCCCGTACCGGCGTCCGGAGGATGGCTTCGTGACCTCGGTCAATCGCGGCACGAGGACGGCGCGCACCTCGGCGAGCCCGACCGGCCCCACATCGCTCATGGGTACGAGCTCGGCGAGCACGGCGAGCACGCGGTCCGGATCGCGGAGCGACCTCGTGGCCAGCGCTCGGAGCTTTTCCAGCCAGTCGCCCCATCCTGCCGACCTCGGAAGCGCAGCGAGGTCCTGCAGCAGTGGAAGCGCGTACGCGCGGAGCCCTTCCAGAGCGCGACGATTGCGCCGGAGGCTCACGGCGCGGGGGTCGTCCGGATCCTCGTGCTCGTCCGACTTACGTTGCAGCTCGTTCGCGAGCCCGTCGAGACGCCGCCGCCAGCGGTCGATCCCTCCGATGACCGCGGCGTCGACGAGCATTCGCTCCCACAGCCATGGCGTGTGGAGCGTCCCATCGATGACTGGAGGGTTCACCGCCGCTGGCGCGACCTCCGGCGTTACCGGATCGGCCGCCTCGGGAGCGCGCACGAGCTCGTCGTCGGGAGGCACCCAGCGCTGGGGCATCGCCGCGGGGGGCGCTCCGGCGGGTGTCGCGTCGGGGACCTCGCCAATCGAAAGGTATTCCGCGAACCGCGAGGCGGAGAGCCCCTCGGCCGCCGAGGCAAGCAAGGCCAGGAACGCCCGCCCCGACGGGTCCGGACGGGTGGTTCCTCGAGCAAACGCGGCGGGGATTCCAGCGCGCCGAAGCGCTTCTTCGATATGGGCGCGATACTGCTCGGGAGATCGCAGGACAATGGCCATGCGATCAAAAGGGGTTCCCGATGCCGCTTCTCGGTGGAGCATGCGGGCGATCTCCACGCACTCGCGGCTCTCCCCCGGCGAGGAGAAGACGTCGACGCCCGCCGTGGACCCTGAAGGCGGCGAAGCGGCGCCGAAGAGCCCGGACTGCAGGCGGGTGAGCGCGCTCTCCGTTCCTGGCCGGCGCTCTTCCACCGTCACTCCTTCGATCCGTCCGAGATAGCCGAGCGTCCGGTCGTCCCCCAAAGGGACCGTGGCCAGCAGGCTCTTCGTGCGCCCCGCGACCGCCGTGGCGAGCTCCGACTCGCGCGTCGTCGCGATGGCGACGTCGAGGAACAGGAGAGGCTTCCCCAGAAGCGGGTGGCCCGAGTGCGCGGCGGCCGTCGCTGCGGCGAGCACGTCGGCTCGGTCGGCAAGCTTGGCGACCGCGAGCTCTCGCGCGTACTCGCCAAAGAGGATGGCGAGGTCGTGGTCGTTCATGGTGTCGGGCGCGACACCCGCGAGCCGGAGCGCCGAGAACGTCCGGGCGAGTGCAGCAGGCAGCCCGGGCCGATCGCCGATGGGGGAGAAGCGTCCGAGGGTGCCGTGCGCGCGCGCGGTGTGGACCACGCGAGCAGAGACGGCTTCGAGGGCGAGGGCGCTGACCGGTACGAGCCCGCGTCCGGCGAGGGATGGCTCGGCCAGCGTCCAGGCGAGCTGGGCGAAGGTGAAGCGGTGCCAGCCGAAGGTGCCGGCGAGAGATCGTCCGACGGTGCGTGCCAGATGGGCCACGGCGTCCGGCGTCGCGCCGACGACGACGAGCTCGGTCGCGCGCCCATGGGCCACGAGCCAGCGCGCGGCGTCCGCGAGACGCGTGGCCGCGTCCGGTGCACACACGAGTCGCCGTTCGCTGCCTGTGATCATCGCGGTCGTGCGGGCAAGGTAGCCGAGCCCCCCGAGGCGCGCGACGGTGCGTTGCCATGCGCCCGTCAGTGGCAGCAGGTTCCCGAGCTCCAGAGCGACACGTCCGCGGGCGTGTAGACGACCAGGTTCCCGTCCGTCTGCATGGCAAGGAAGGCGCCCGGATTCCCGGCCGTCCCGGAGCTCCAGACGCCCACCCCCCCTGCGTACACCACGAAGTTGCCGTCGCCCTGCATCGCCGCGTACGCGCCGGGGCTTCCGGCCGTGTTGGAAGACCAGAGGGCCGCTCCGGAAAAGTAGATCACGAGGTTCCCGTCGGTGCCTTGCATCTCGAGGCTGAAGCGCCCGTCGCACGAGACGAGGGCGGCGCCCGCTGCCAGCGTCGACCCACCGGCGAGGATGCCGCACGGCGCGCCGCACACCCCGGCGGCTCCGGCCCCTCCGCAAGTCTCGGGGACGGTGCACGTCCCGCACGTGAGCGTCTGTCCACAGTCGTCGGGGATGGATCCACAGCTCGCGCCCGCGAGCGCGCAGGTCGTCGGGGTGCAGCCACACGCATTCGGCGAGCCGCCACCGCCGCAGGTCTGGGGCGAGGCGCAGACGCCGCACAGGAGTGTGCTTCCACACCCGTCAGGGATGTTTCCACACGCGGCCTGCTGAGCCGCGCACGTGGTGAGCGTGCACGCGTCGCTCGCGTCGACCGCGGTACGTGAGCCATCGGCGGGCGACCCGACGTCGGGCGTTGTGCGTGCGTCAGGCTTCGCGAGGACGACATCGCCGAGAACGGACGAGGCGTCGCGAGGCCTCCTGGACGAGCTTGCGTCCGCGGAGGCTTCGCCCGCCAAGCTTCCGGCGTCCCCGCTCGCTGTGGATCCTTGCGCGAAGCAAGCTGCGGGGTGTGCCGACACCAGCACCAGGATGATCTGCGTCGCCGAGCCACGTGCGAGCATGCGGTAACGATACCGCACTCCGAGCCTCTCTCCTTCGCGCTGTCGCGAACCCTCACACCGGGTACGCTCCGCCGGGTGAAAGAACCCACCGTCGCTTCGCTGGTGAGGCTCGGAGAGGCGCTTCGTGCCGCTCGCTATTCGTTCGTGACCGTCACGCCCGAGAGCCACCGACGGGTTCTGGCGCGTCGGCAG
>Ga0182024_10021536_pt1 | contig 11693 bp, 10 predicted proteins | sample P32metaG_FD_120480 | JGI IMG/M metagenome (GOLD analysis project Ga0182024, IMG submission 120480) | Permafrost microbial communities from Stordalen Mire, Sweden - P3-2 metaG (Illumina Assembly) | ecosystem: Environmental > Terrestrial > Soil > Wetlands > Permafrost | place: Sweden: Stordalen... | reverse complement strand
CATGGGCCGGCAGTTGGCCGCCACGCTGCCGGGCGCGCGTCGATTGTACGATTCGGCGCGCGAGATCTTGGGCTACGACCTGGCCCAGCTCTGCTTCGAGGGACCGGCCGAAGATCTCGACTCGACCATTTACAGCCAGCCGGCTCTGTTCGTCACCAGCTTGGCCGCTCTCGAATCGCTGAGGGCTCACAAGCCCGACGTGCCGTTGGCATGCGAAGGCGTGGCCGGGCTGAGTTTGGGTGAATATACGGCACTGGTTTTCGCCGGAGCCTTGGATTTTGAGTCGGGCTTGCGGCTGGTTCAACAGCGTGGCGTGGCGATGCAGGAAGCCGCCGACGCAACGCCCAGCGGCATGGTGAGCATCCTGGGGCTCGATCGGGCCGAAGTCGAACAAATCGTGGCCGACGCCCGTGGCGACGACACGCTTGAGATCGCCAACCTGCTTTGCCCTGGTAATATTGTCATCTCGGGCGAGAATGAGGCTTGTCAGCGCGGGGCCGAGCTGGCCACGCGGCGAGGGGCGATGAAAGTCGTGCCGCTGGCCGTGGCCGGAGCTTTCCATACGGCGGTCATGGAACCGGCCGTGGCCCGTTTGGCCGCGGCCCTGGCCGATGTGCCGATCCGCCGGCCGGCAATTGCGGTCGTCTCGAACGTCGACGCCCGGCCGCATGACGACCCCGAAGAGATTCGCGAACTGCTGGTGCGGCAAGTCGTTTCGCCGGTACGCTGGGAAGACTCGATGCGTTATCTGATCGCCGCCGGCTACGACCAGTTCTACGAGGTGGGACCGGGTCGCGTGTTGCGCGGGCTGTTGAAACGGATCGATCGCAAGGTTCCCTGCGAAGGGATCGTCGATTAAGCAGCATCGGGCAGTAATGAGCCGGGCCAAGAACGAGTGCCCGAGAAAGCGTTTCCCGTCGAGTTTTACCCTTTGCCATCTCGCGATTCAGGAGCTCAAGACGAGCGATGACTGACAGCCCAAAGAAGTCCGAAAGCACTGTTGCCAAAACCGAATCCGCCGCCCGACCGATCCAGGTCGACTTGACCGATCAGGTGGCGATCGTGACCGGCGCTTCGCAGGGAATCGGCAGGTCGATCGCGCTAGTGCTGGCCGGCGCCGGGGCCAAAGTGGCCTGCGTGGCTCGCAGTCGAGAGAAGCTAGCCGAAACGGCCGAAGCGATTCGTGCGGCGGGGGGTACGGCCGAAGTCATGGCCTGTGACGTCTCGAACAGTGCGAGCGTCGAAGAGGTGATGGAAGCGGTGACGGGCAAGTGGGGCCGCTTGGACATCCTGGTCAACAATGCCGGAATCACCCGCGACACGTTGATTCCACGCATGAGCGATGCCGATTGGGACGATGTGATCAACACGAATTTGCGCGGCACGTTCCTGTTCACCCGGGCGGCGACGCGGGCCATGATGCAGCGCCGCTATGGCCGGATCATCAATATTTCCAGCGTCTCGGGACTGACAGGCAACCCGGGCCAGTCCAACTACGGGGCTTCGAAGGCGGGGATGATCGGGCTGACGCGTACCGTGGCCAAAGAACTGGCCGGCCGCAAAGTGACCGTCAACGCCATCGCCCCGGGTTTCATCGAAAGCGAGATGACGGCCGCCTTGGGGCCGGGAATCTTGGACGAAGTCAAAAAGCGGATTCCGGCCAAACGAATGGGCCGGCCCGAGGAGATCGCTTATGTCGTGCTGTTTTTGGCCAGCGAGGCGGCCAGCTACATTACCGGACAAGTGCTGACAGTCGACGGCGGATTATGTGCGTAAACGGCCGTCGGGACCGACGGTTGGCCCGCGCTGCCGGAGGCGCCAAACGGCTGTCTTGGGGCATGCGAGCGAATGATATAGACAGCACTGCCAAAACAGGTTATACCTTGACCTGTCTTATGGAAACCCTCTATTTTTGTGTTTCGAGACGGCGCGGGTTGTCGTTTGCGCTCGGGTGGCCGTGGCGGCGGGTTTGCGGTAATCGCGTGTGCGGTTTCCGCGGGGTCACGCGAAGCAGCCGATGAGCTAGGCGCGTAGCGACGGTGGACGTCGATTTCGAGCCAATTGGGTTCGTAGGGCAGTGTGACAGGTGGGCAGTGTGACAGGTGGGCAGTGTGACAGGTTTTGCGGTTCCAGGTTTTGTGGTCCCCGCTGGTGGGCGGTCCCTGGTTTTCGGTTGCAATTCAAGGATCTAGAAACGTGGCGTCAGTCAAAGAACGCGTAATCGATATCGTGGCCGAGCAGTTGGGCGTCGATAAGGACAAAATCACCCCCGAAACGTCGTTCGTCAACGACCTGGGGGCGGACTCTCTCGACACCGTTGAACTGGTGATGGAACTGGAAGAAGAGTTCGACATCAACATTCCCGACGACGCCGCGGAGAAGATCCAAACGGTTGGACAAGCGGTCGAATACATCGAGAGTACGCAGTCGTAGCCGGATTGGAATTGGCCGGCGGCGGGCTGAGCCGATGTTGGGCCGGTCTTGGGCTGGGCCGGTCTTGGACTGGGCTGGTCTTGGACTGGGCTGGTCTTTGGTTCGGCTGCGGCGCCAGATTCGTCGAATCGTGGCCCTGTGAGACGCTGCCGGCTCGAAGCGCCGCGATCATCGTTGCCGCTGGCGGTGAAACCACGCGTCGTCAAGCGACCGGGCCTCGCGGCGAAAAAGCTGGTCGCACACCCGGCGTTGTTTTTTGGCGGCTGCCGGCAGTCAGGGCGTCAGCAATCATCGGTCGAGCGATCGATATGCGGAGAACGACTTCGCAAATTCCTCGACTTGGCAATTTTCTCGTGATTTCGCAAATTCCCGTTCTGGGGCACACAGGCAGGCATGAAACGGCGCGTCGTTATCACCGGATTGGGTGTCGTTACCTCGCTTAGTTGTCAGGTCGAGGATCTTTGGACGCGCGTTCTCAAGGGCGAAAGCGGCATCCATCCGATCCATCTGTTCGACACGACGCCGCACAAAGTCAAGTTCGGCGGCGACATCTACAATTGGTCGACCGGCAACTACGTTTCGGCCAAGGATGCCAAGCGGCTCGATCGCTTCACGCAATTCGCCATGGTGGCCGGAATCGACGCCGTCACCAACTCCGGACTCGATTTCAAGAAGGAAGACCCGTTCCGCTGCGGCGTCGTTTTGGGCTCCGGAATCGGCGGACTGCACGAGATCGAAACCCAGGTCGAGCGGCTGCTTCACAAGGGGCCCGACAAAGTTTCGGCCTTCACCATTCCCAAGCTGATGGTCAATGCCGCCAGCGGACAGGTTTCGATTCAGTACGGGCTGCGCGGCCCTAATTATGCCGTGGCCACCGCCTGCGCCAGCGCCACCAACGCCATCGGCGACGCCTTCAAGGCAATCCAATACGACGACGCCGACGTGATGGTCACCGGTGGAACCGAAGCCGCCATCACGCCCATGGGGATCAGCGGGTTCGCCAACATGCGGGCGCTGTCGGAACGCAACGACGAACCGTCGCGCGCCAGCCGTCCCTTCGATCGCGAGCGCGACGGTTTTGTTCTGAGCGAAGGGGCGGGGATGCTCGTCTTCGAAGAATTGGAGCATGCCAAAGCGCGTGGAGCGCACATCTTCGCCGAAGTGTTCGGCTATGGTGCCAGCGCCGATGCCGGCCACATCACGCATCCCGACGAAGGCGGGACCGGCGCCGCCCGGGCGATGGAACGCGCGCTGTGCGACGGCAAGGTCGACCTGACCGACGTCGGCTACATCAACGCCCACGGCACCAGCACACCGCTGGGCGATCAGGCCGAAACGGTCGCCATCAAGCGGGTCTTTGGCGAGCATGCCCGGCGCGTGAGTGTCTCCAGCACCAAGAGCCAGTTGGGCCACTTGTTGGGGGCCAGCGGCGGCGTCGAACTGGTGCTGACCGTGCTGGCGCTGCGTGACTCGGTCGTTCCGCCGACGATCAATCTGGAAAACCCGGATCCGGCCTGCGATCTCGATTACACGCCCAACCAACCGCGGACGCGCGAGCTGCGGGCGGCCATGTCGAATAGTTTTGGATTCGGCGGCCACAATGCTTCGGTGATTGTCGGGCATCTGCGCAACGGCACGCATTAAGCATCTTCTCGAGACGCCCCCCTGCTAGCACCAGCGCGAGGGGCGTGGCGACCGGGGAAGAAGGGGCAGACTTCTCTTGCTCCTCACGGGAACCGCTCCTATACTTCGCCCCCGCCGACCGATGGCGCTGGATTTTGGCGGCCGGTGCGGTTGACCTCAGGCGCGCCGCGAGCGCGGCCTGGTTGCAAGGAGGCTGAGCGATGTTTGCCAAGTGGTTCGCCGCGTGCACGTTGATGCTGGGTGCTTTCGCGGCTCGGCCGATTGCGGCCCAATATCAGACCGATCCTCCCCCCGACGGCGCCCCGAACGCGCAAGGGCCATCGTCCGCTGCGCAAGGGGCGAGCACCAACGCGCCCACCTGGCGTCCGCCGGCGACGATGCCGCACAACGCGGCCAGTCACAGCGAGCCGATCCATCCGCTCACACCGCTTGGCCATGCGCCGATTGCCCACGTCAGCAAAGGGCCGGGCACGCTGCCCAACGACGCGGGGCAAGAGTGGCGCGATTACGACATCAGCCCCTACACATTGCGCGTGACTTCAACGAACAAGCCGGAGCAGGCGATCGTCGATTGGATCCTGCTGGATACCGGTTATGAAGCCTGGCATTCCGATCCATTGGGAATGCTCAGCGCGTCGCGCCGAACGCTGCGCGTCTACCACACACCTCAGATCCAGGCACTCGTGGGAGAGATGGTCGATCGCTTCGTCAATAGCGAGGCCGAATCGCACGCCTTCGGACTGCGCGTGCTGACGGTCGGCAGCCCGAATTGGCGATCCAAAGCCCACCACGTATTGCATCCGGTGCCGGCACAGTCGCAAGGAGTGCAGGCCTGGCTGTTGGCCAAGGAAGATGTTTCGTTGCTGTTGGCCGATCTGCGCCGGCGGAGCGATTTTCGCGAGCACAGCACTCCCCATCTGTTGGTCAACAACGGTCAATCGACCGTCGTGGCGGCCACGCAGACGAAGAATTATACGCGCGACGTCGTCTTGCGGCCGGGCAGTGCCTGGCCCGGCTACGAAGCGCAGACGGCGCAGATCGAGGAGGGGTTTTCGCTCGAATTCCATCCGCTGTTGGCGGTCGACGGCAAAACGATCGATGCGATCATCAAGTGCCAGGTCGACCAGGTGGAGAAGATGATCCCGGTGATGATCGATGTTCCCAGCCAGGTCGCTCCGCGCCAAAAAACCGAAATCAAAGTCCCCCAGATCGCCAGTTGCAAGCTCCACGAGCGGTTTCGTTGGCCGGTCGATCAGGTGCTGCTGATCAGTCTCGGCGTCGTTTCGTTTCCCGTTCCCGGAACGAACGGCAATTTGCCGCTGGGCCTGACGGGCGGGGCAGCGCGAGCCGATCTGCTGGTCGTGGTCGAGAGCAAGGGAAAACTGACCGGCAATCCGAGCGATCTGCGCGCGGTCAAGCCCGCGGCGACCAGTCATCAAGGCCGCTACTAAAGATGACTCTCCGCGGCTCCCCTTCGGCCGCCGCCGGGCGCTCGAGCAGTCGGAGCCGCTTGGCGTGGAATCGCGCCGACGCATTTCCCCCAGCTACCGCGTCTTGCTCAGGCTCGTGTTTGCGGCGGATGCCGACGTCCTACTTGGCGCGAGTCGACGATGTCGGGCGGTGGCGGAAACTCGACTCCTGGTGACAAGCAACTGCAAAAGACGGTAAATTAGGGGTCTTGTAACGGCGGATACCCGAGTGCAAATGGGAGCACCATGATTTCTTCTTCGCGACGCATCGTGATCACCGGAGCGGGGCTCATCACGCCGCTCGGCAAGACGCCCGCGGCCCTGTGGGAAGCCTTGTTGAGCGGTCGTAGCGGCGTCGGCCCGTTGCGGACGGTGCCGACCGATTATTTGCCGACGTCGTTCGCAGCGGAAGCTCACGACTTCACCGGTTCGATCGACGATTTTGGACCTCTCGAAGGCGAGAAGAAGAAAGCCCTCCGCAAGGGTCTGAAGGTCATGTGTCGCGAGTGCCAAATGGGTCTGGCGGCGGCCCAACAGGCCTTGCACGCGGCCGGCCATTTCAACGCCAAGTCGGACCCGGAGCGGACCGGCGTGGTTTTTGGCTCCGACTATATGCTGACCCTGCCCGAAGATTTCACGGCCAGCGTCAGCCGCTGTCGTGGCGAAAACGGACTGTTCGACTTCGGCCGCTGGGCCGCGGAAGGAATCCCCCAGATCACTCCGCTGTGGCTGCTCAAATATCTGCCGAACATGCCGGCCAGCCATCTGGCGATTTACAACGATCTGCGCGGGCCAAACAACTCGATCACGCTGCGTGAAGCTTCGGCCAATCTAGCCCTCGGCGAGGCCTTCCGCACCATCGCCCGCGGCCATGCCGACGTGATGGTGGCCGGCGCCTGTGGCACCCGGGTTCATCCGATGAAGCTCGTCCACACGCTGATGCAGGAAGAAGTCGCCGGCAATGGGACCAATCCAACCACGGCCAGCCGGCCATTCGACTTGAACCGCAACGGCATGGTGCTGGGAGAAGGGGCGGCGGCGCTGGTGATCGAGGAGCTCGAAACCGCCAAGGCCCGGGGCGCGCGAATCCATGGCGAAATCATCGGCACCGCTTCCGGCACGGTCGTCGATCGCCGCGGCGTGGCCCATCGCGGTCAGGCCCTGGCCAACGTCATGCGGGCAACGCTGCGCGACGCCGGTGCCACGGTCGACGACGTCGGACACATTCACGCGCATGGCCTCAGCACGCGCACTAGCGACACCGAGGAGGCCTGGGCGATTCACGATGTGTTCGGCCCGCTGGCTACGCAGGTGCCGGTGATTGCGGCCAAGAGTTACTTCGGCAACCTGGGGGCGGCCTCGGGACTGGTCGAGCTGATTACCAGTTTGTCGGCCTTTGAGCATGGCCGCTTGTTTCCCGTGCTCAACTATGAGACGCCCGACCCGGCCTGTCGGCTCAACATCGTCACCGGCGCCGACGTTTCGCCGGGCGACAGTGTGCTGAACTTGAGTTTCACGCCGCAAGGGCAGGCGAGCGCCGTTTTGGTGCGCGTCTTCCAAGGGTAAAAGACACGCGGCGGCCAGACGCGTACGTTGACCCCATTCTGGCGTTCGCGGGAACGATCGCCGATCGGCCGCTCTTCTCGTTTTCTGGCCTGAGCATTTTGCGATTGGCGAACCGCCCAGCGGCGGCGGCCACATGGCGGCGCAACCTGCTTGTTAAGGGTCGGAACAACCCGCCTGGGTGACCGTCCAACTTACGCCGTCGCGCGCTACGTCGTAGTGAATGCCGCATCCACCATTGATAATGGAATGGTCGTCCCCGGTGCCGCCGGCATTAAAAACCACGATTTCAATGGGGTGAACGAAAACACTCGATTTCTCACGAAGGTTGAACTTATCGAGTCGAATACCCAGCCGGGGCGGACTGCGAGGCTCGACTTTGGCACCCTCGATAATCCGCTGGGACTCGTAGCAGTCGACGGCGGGAACATACGAATCGGGCCAACCCGGTCGCTCGGGGTTCGAGACGAGCGCGAACTCTGAATCGCCGGGCGTTCCATAAAATCCACGGACATCTTCCAACGAGGGGTCGGTCAGCACGTTGCGCAGCACGGCATCCAAGATCGTGTTACGGTCGCTCTCGGAGAGCGGCTCACCGTTTGGATCCTCGAACGTGGCCGTATTGGGCAGTTGGTCGTAAGCGACAGCCGATTCTTGCATCAGCTTGACAAGGCTGTCGTAGTTTGCTCCGCCGGCCGGGAAGTTTTGCGCCGGCGGATTCGGCAGGGTCTGATCCGCTTTCCAGGGGGCACGAAACGCCGCCAGGATCGCCAAACCGGCGAACGTGGCGGCCAGCGCGTACACCCCAGCTAGTCGGAATCGCGACCATCGCCGACACGTCTTTGGCGCTTCAGTCATAACGGCCATTGTATTGCACGAAATCGCTGGCGCGCGACCGGTTCCATCGACCTGAATGCAGCCCCCGGGGCCGTTCTCTGGTCGGGGCCGGAATCCGCTCCGTTAAAAAACTAGCTGTCGGCCGTTTTTTCCGGGATATCCGGCCGGATCGGCCGGCCCTTGCGAGGGCCCCAGGCGCAGCTATAATTCACCGCTCGCACACGCGGAAAGGCGGTCCCACCCGGCCGAAGCTTCGGCTTCTGCCGGAGAGCGTTTTCCCGGCGGTCCGGGGGTGTAGCTCAGTCGGTTAGAGCGCTAGCCTGTCACGCTAGAGGCCGAGGGTTCGAGTCCCTTCACCCTCGCTGTTTTTTCCGGATCAAGCACGGGGCGTTGGCCGTGGCAATGGCCCCTGATCTGAAATCCGTTCATCAGCCGGTCATCGAAGTCATCGACCCAGAAATGGCCGCCGTCATACACTCCAAGACCGGGGCCGAGCGGCTGCGGATTGCCAATGGGATGTATGTCAGCGCACGCCGGATGATTCTCAGCCACCTGCGAGCGGAACATCCGGATTGGGATGACTCGCGCGTCCGCGCCGCGACGGCCCGGAGGCTCGCCCATCGAACCGGTTGAGCTGTTACGACACGTCGCCGGCATCCTCGAAGCGATGGGTCTGCGCTACTTTGTGACCGGCTCAACCGCGACAATTTTTTACGGCGAGCCGCGGTTTACGAACGACATCGACATCGTCGTCGATTTGGCGGAGCCGTCCATCGCGGAGTTCTGCTCGCGATTCCCAGTAATGGACCGCGATTCAGCAGCGCGCCTCGGGAAGTGCGTAACCATTGTCCACCGATTCGCACCGCGTGGCGAAATCGGGAAAGTGACGTGATGCCAGGGCTCGAGATCAAGCCGGCCGTTCCGATCCAAAAGGCCGCCCCCTGGCTGGCCATGGCCGCCATTCTGGCCGCGACGGCGTTCGAGCTGCATCGCCAAGGCCGGCTGTGGCGCAGCGCGAGTGGTCGATTGCTGCTGTGGGTGGGCGATGTTTGGAGTTCGGAAAACTCGCAACAACTCTTCGATCCCTACAGCGCCACCCACGTGCTGCACGGATTTATCCTTTGCGGTCTGGCGGCCTGGGCTATCGGACGATGGCCGCTGGCGTGGCGGCTCACGGCGGCGATCGCTCTGGAATCACTCTGGGAAATGTTCGAAAATACCCAGTTCGTCATCGATCGCTATCGGCAAGCGACCGCGGCGGTCGGCTACGAGGGGGACACGGTTGTCAATTCGCTGGGCGATATCTTCTCGTGCGGCGTCGGATTTGTGGTGGCCCAGCGGCTCGGCTGGCGGTGGTCGCTGGTGGTTTTCGTCGTCACCGAGATCGTGCTGATCTGCTGGATTCGCGACAGCCTGCTGCTCAACGTGTTGATGCTCCTTTTCCCGCTCGCTGGGCTTAAGGCATGGCAGACCGGCACCTGAGGGCGGCTCTCCGATCGATCGCGAGCCGAGAGCGGAAGATGGGGCCGATCTCGATGCTCGAGAGCTACAAAAAACGGCGGGGAAAGGCTTGGTTCGTCAGGCGGCGCGCGAGGAAAATTGGGGCGGTTTGGCTCGATTTGTCGGTTGGCGACCGGCAAGCGGCTGAGGCCGCCAGTCACAGTTGGCTTCGGCTGGGGAGGAATGTGGTAAAATTGCCGGCAGGGCAGGCGGGCACGAAACTTGGCGCTCCGCTGGTGGCGGAGCGGTCGAGACTGTGCCAAAGACGTTGGGCCGGGATGCTAAGCCGGCTCTTTTTGGGGACCGATCGTTGACGATTGCGATCGGACGACTTACTATCATCCGTAGCCCCAATGTCTTTCCTGCCTCTGGTGGAGCTTGGTTTCCGTTGGTCCCTTGGGATCATTTCGACCCGCCAACGCGTCAAACAAAGGAGTTCATCCCATGCCACTGTTCGAGGTCGAGACCGACTGTCATATCATCATCACCTGGGCCGCGGACGAAGATTCCGCCGGCGTGGTGGTGAACGATGCCTATCCGAACGAGAAGGTGATCCGGCTTACGAAGCGACCTCGCGACACTTGGGTAATCTCCAAAAGTGCCCTAGGGATTTCCGGCAAAACCGATCCCTGTTCCACCGCTCGCGACTGCCTCTCTAAGGCCGCCGGCGACAAAGTGCACGCCATCCGCCTCTACATGCACGAGACGGGCTCCGACCTCGAGCGCGCCCGCAAGGTCATCGAGTCGAACATGGTCATGGGCTGGTGATCGGCCGCTACGGCTGGTCTTTGCTCGACGGGCGCGTTTGAAAACCGGGGAACCAGTGCCGCGGATGTCTGCTAGTCTTGGCGCCGACGGACATAGTCTTGGTGCCGCCAGAGGCGCGCCAGATTTTTGACCCGGGGGCCAGTGCGTTGGCCGAGAGGGCAGCGCGGTGCGAATGAGCCCGTGTCGCCGTAAGGGCCTGCGGCGTCGAAGGGACTGCCGGCAGCTCTCACGTCGCGGGTTCTACCGCGCCACCGTGGCGCCACCGTACGTTTCTGGTACGACGGACGGTCCGTTGGCGCCATAACCCGATGCGGCGGGATTTGCGCCGTTTCCACCAGGCCCGGTCGGATAGCCGGCTGCACCGGCCGGTGGATCGCCGCCGTAGCTGGAACCGGCCGGCGACGTCGGATAGCCGCCACTCGTTCTGGGAGCGGACTGGCTGGGCGTCGTGTAGGAGGCCGGCGTCACGCCAGAGGTTGAGTAATCGTTGCTACGACTCGACTGCGCACCGCGCGAGGGAAGATAGTCGCTCGTCTGGCCCGGCCGCCAACTCGGATTCTGGCGATCGGTAGCCGCCGGCGCCGAGGCCGGTGAGGTCGACGACGGATATCCCGTCGCGCCTTGCGGATTGTAGCCGGTATTGCCTGGCTGCCAGTTCCGATCGGCCGACGAGACGTCGGTACCGTCCGGGTAACTGCTGCCTGGCGCCCCGCCAGTTTGCGGCGCTGCGCCCTGCGACAGGGTTCCTTGCGACACGGTTCCTTGCATCGACGTTGGCGGCGCATTGCCGTAGCCCCCGCCATTGGCCGCAGGGATGGAAACTCCGGCGGGAGAAGAAGTCGCCGGATAGCCAGTGTCTCCTGGCTGCGTGGCACCCGAATTCGTGTAGGGTGGATAGCTGGTGCCCGCAGGGCTGCCAGGGGCTGTGCTGTAGCCGCCCGAGGTGGCCGGTTCGGTCGCTGGATAGGACGTGTCTTGCGCCGTGGTGGCCGTGCGGACGACCGGTGGCGCTCCATAGCTCGAAGTGCCGGCCGGCGTCGTGGCCGCGGCATGGCCGCCGGGGTTCTGTCCGTAAGGATCGCTGGTGGCCGGATAGCTGTTGGCCGCGGCAGTGGTGGCCGGATAGGCGCTGGCCGGATAGCCGGTCGTGCCGACGTCGGCGGCCGGCGGTTGCGTCTGCGGATAGGTCGAACCGTAAGGACCGCTTTGAGGCGTCGTGGTCGGCGAACCGCCGGCCGGCATCGCAGCCGTTCCCGCGGCAACCGCGGGACTGCCATAGCCGCCCGGTGCACCGTTGTAGCTGGCGGTCGCGGCGCCGCCGGCGGCGGCAGTGTTCGGATAGGCGCTGGGGTTGGTGGCGTAGGCCGCCGGCGATGCTGCTTGGGTGGTTGGATAAGCAGGTGGCAGCGTCGCGGCACTCGCGGTGGTGCCGGGCGCGCCGGCTGGCAAGCCGCCCGCGCCGGCAAATGGAGACGCGTT